>Ga0180732_1002039_pt1 | contig 11348 bp, 14 predicted proteins | sample KR11_01MetaG_FD_148674 | JGI IMG/M metagenome (GOLD analysis project Ga0180732, IMG submission 148674) | Groundwater microbial communities from the Olkiluoto Island deep subsurface site, Finland - KR11_0.1 MetaG | ecosystem: Environmental > Aquatic > Deep subsurface > Groundwater | place...
CATCAAGAACTTCAGGAGAGAACTCCTGCAGAAGAAGCAGGAATTGATTTGGAGTTGGAGAGAAATAAGTTGTTAAGTTTGATAAAATTTGCTAGAAGTCATTAAGTCTCGTTATCTTGACAGTATCGGATTACAAGTGAATACTATAGGTTTTTAAATAGCTTAATAATTTCATTAAATATGAAATGGGAAGATGTTAAACCCCTCTGGGAAAAGGTATTAAATACTATTCAGGAAGATAGAAGTAAATTAAACAGAGCTGTATCTGATGGGGGAGCCAAAGGTAGAAAGGTTACAGCATTACGCATAGAGCAGGCAACAGGAAATCACCTTTTTGATGATTGTCCAGAATTATTTGGCATAACTAAATATGAGGGGCATATGCTACGAGAATATATTCATAAAGCGGCTCATAGTGGATATGAATATGTTGAATTATTTCATAGAGAATTTCCAGAAATTATGGATTCTGAATGTCCGAGATATTTAAAAGATTATGTTAATCCATTAAGAAAAAGTATAGGTCTCCCACCATTAGAATTGTGATTTTTTTAAAGATATTTTCTATTAAAACCAAAAATTAAATATAAATCTTTTAATCAATTTTTTTACCAATTTTAATAAATAAATAAAAAAAGAATTAGTTATAAAGTTTTTTAATATGCTTTTTTCGCATCGCCTGAATCCATTGCTTTTTTCGCATTAGCTTCTGACATCATAGCACACATTGTTGTTCCGCAATCAGGACATGTTCCTTTTGCCATATAACCGCCTCTTGAAGTTTTATTCATCTTGGCATCTTTCATTTTTTGTCCTTTTTTCTTACATTTTACGCAATAAGCTTCTACCATTTTTTTTAGTTCGCAACTTCGCACAGGTATTGACATTAAATTTTGCCCTTACCACGAAATCGCTCATCTCCTTAAATTTAATTATTAAAATTCTTATGAATTTTATAATTTGAGTAAGAAGATTTGTTTTTTAAATGTTGGGATTGGGATATTTATTCAAATCTTCCCTCTGACAGAGTGTTTTGCTCCGCAAGCAAGACACTTAATAAATGTAAACCTGTCTTCTTTTGTCAATTCTGTGTCTGGTTTTCCGCACTCTTTACACAGCACAAACTCCTTAACATACTGTTCAACTTTAAGATTTATTTTTGCACTAGGAACTTTTATATTTAAAATAAGCCTGTCTCCATCTTTATGCCCTGAAGCAGCAAGCTCTTTTAACATAAATTTTTGAAAATGCTCTGGATTTCTTCTTATATGTGAAGCAAGCTGAAAAAAATTAGTTAGAATTGTTTTTTTCCCTTCAAAATGTCCCTGAACTTTTGGAATTTCAAATCTGCTACTAGAAATATCAATCTGCTTTACTTTTTTATATGCATCTTCAAGTAATTTTTCATAATTATTCATAATTTAATAGAAAGGAAAGAGTTTATAAATGTTTTAGGTTTCATTATATCATGAGTATTAAAAACATTGTTTTAGGAATTGCTATTATTATTCTGACTATTTTTGTAGCTGTTTATGGCATTAATATGTTTTTTCCCCAGATTGAATATCCTGATTTTTGCGGAGATGTGAACACACAAGAGATAATCAATACACAAGAAAGATGTGAAGAAATAAATGGAAAATGGAGTGTTTATGAAAGTGTTAAGCCTATTGAAGGGGGCATGGAAGGATTTTGTGATAGAGAGTATTATTGCAGGCAAGATTATGAAGATATGAATGAAATAAGATCTAAAAAAATATTTTTAATTTCAGTTCCACTAGGAATCTTGTTCTTAATTATTGGTGGATTTTTATTTAAACTTGAATCAGTTGGAGCAGGCTTAATGGGGGGAGGAGTTGGAACCTTAATTTATGGGGCAGGAGGATATTGGAGATATGGTGAGGACTGGTTTAGATTTGTAATCTCTTTAATGGGATTAATAGCTGTAATCTGGCTTGCTTATTGGTTTAATAAAAAGTTTGATAAAAAAAAGAAATAATTAATATATTTTTAAACACTACTTAAAAATTTATCTAAATCTATAAAAATCATGTTTTTTTACTTTAAGTATGGAAGATCAATATAAAGCAAACAAATCAAAATCAGAAGATTTATTAATTGAAGCAAAGAATTTTTTTGATTTTCACAAAAAAGAATTAGGAAAATCTATTCGTGATGAAACAAATGTTATTAATCTGAACTTTATACAACTTACTGAATTTTCAAATAAACTTTCTGATGAAATTCTTGCAAATCCTGAAGATACACTAAAAATAGTTGAGCAGGCAATAGAACAATCAAGCTTAGTAGATAATGTGAGAGTAAGATTAACAAACATGTCCAAAAGCCAGGAGATTAAAATCAGGAATCTTCGTTCAAGACATTTAAATGAAATGATAGTTATTGAGGGGATAATCAGGCAGGCATCAGATGTAAGACCCCAGGTTGTAAATGCCAAGTTTGAGTGTCCAAGCTGTGGAACTGTTATTTCTGTTTTACAAATTGAAAAAAAATTCAGAGAACCTTCAAGATGTTCGTGTGGAAGAAGAGGGGGATTTAAGCTTATAAGTAAAGAAATGGTTGATACTCAAAGATTAGTAATAGAAGAATCGCCTGAATCCTTGTCTGGCGGGGAGCAGCCAAAAAGAATAAATGTTTTTGTTAAAGAAGATTTAGTTGAACCAAAAATGGAGGAAAAAACCACTCCTGGAAGCAGAATTAAAGTTATTGGGATTTTAAAAGAAGTCCCGGTTCCCTTAACTTCTGGAGGACTTTCAACAAGGTTTGAACTTGCAATAGATGTTAATAATTTAATTCCTTTAGAAGAAACATTTGAAGAATTAGATATAAGTGAGGAAGATGAAAGACAAATACTTGAACTTTCAGAAGACCCAAAAGTATTTGATAAATTGGCAAGAAGCATAACTCCGAGTGTCTGGGGATATGAAGAAATAAAAAGATCATTAGTCCTTCAGTTATTTGGAGGAGTGCGAAAAGTTCACACAGATGGGCAAAAAAGCAGAGGAGATATTCATATTTTACTTATAGGTGATCCTGGTGTGGCCAAATCTGTGACATTGGCTTTTATTGCGAATATTTCTCCAAAAGGAAGATATGTTGTTGGAAAATCAGCTTCAGGTGCAGGATTAACTGCAACAGTTGTAAGGGATGAATATTTGAGAGGTTGGAGTTTAGAAGCAGGTGCAATGGTTTTATCTAATAAAGGGCTGGTTTGTATTGATGAACTGGAAAAAATGGACCCTCAGGACAGGAGTGCCATGCATGAGGCAATGGAGCAGCAATGCATGTTACCTGATTTTGAATTAATGTTTTCAAATGGTAAATATGCAAAAATAGGAACCTTTGTTGATGATTTAATAAGAAAAAATAAGAAAAAAGTTTACCAAGGAAAAGATTGTGAGATTTTGCCTGTGAAAAATATAGAATTAATTTCAACAGACTGGAATAATAGTTTTCCTCAAAAAGCAGACAAAGTAAGCAGACATATTGCACCCAAAGAATTTGTACAAGTTGAATTAACAAATGGGCGAAAAATAACTGTAACCCCAGAACATCCTTGCTGGGTTGTTAAACAGGGAAAAATAATCACAATTCCTGCAGAAAAATTAACAAATAAAATGTTTTTTCCAATACCTTCTGAAATTAAAATAAAATCAAAAAAATACCAGTTAAAAAATAATTATTTATGCAAGATTTTGGGGTATCATTTAAGTGATGGGTGTTATGAATTAAACAGAAAAAAGAAAACAGGTATCCAGTTTTGGAATAATAATGAATTATTAATTAAAGATTATAAGAATTCTATAGAAAAATTCTATGGAATAAAACCTATTATCACTAAAAGAAATAATCAATTTGCTGTAAGAGTTATTTCTAAAAAAATCATAGATGAATTTCAAAAATTAGATAAAAATCTTTTAGAAAAAGGAAAAATTAAAATTATCCCTGAAAGCATAATGCAACTTCCAAATGAAAATATAAAATATTTATTAAAAACTCTTTATGATGGGGATGGATCAGTCATTTTGCAAAAAAGAGGGGGTTGCAGAATATCTTTTGTTTCACAAAACAGAAAATTAGAAGAGCAAATTTCAGATTTATTATTAAGATTCGAGATTCAATCTTCTATTTTTGAGGATAAACATTCAAAAGTATGGAGACTTGATATTACAGGTCAGGAAAATTTAAATAATTTTTTAACAAATATTGGATTTTTATCTCGCCATAAATTAAATAGATTAAAACAATATAATGAAAACACCAAAATATATAAGACAATAAAAGATCTTGTTCCAGATTGCACTAATAAAATAAATGACATTTTTAAAAAATTAAACATATCTCAGAGAAAAACAATAGGTCATTCAATTGATTTAGGAGTGGAAAAACAAAGAGTTTTTTTACAAAAACTGGTTCAGATAGCAGAAGATAAATTAAATGGGATTTTAAGTGCAAGTCCAGGAAAAAGTTCTGAATATGCCACTATTAATGATGATTTAATAAATTTAAGAAAACTTGCTTTTGGGTATGCAAGATGGATGAAAATAAAAAGTGTTTCCAAAATTAAAAATCAGGGAATTAAATGGGTGTATGATGTTACAATTGAACCAAATAAAACATTTATTTCCAATGGAATGATTTTACATAATACAGTTACAATAAGCAAGGCTAATGTGCAGGCAACACTTCGTGCAGAGACATCTGTTTTAGCAGCAGCAAACCCTAAATTTGGAAGATTTGACCCTTATCAGTCAATTGCCCAGCAAATTGATATTCCTCCGACTTTGATTAACAGATTTGATGTTATTTTTACATTGAGAGATGTTCCTGACAGAGTAAAAGATGACAAAATAGCCACGCATGTTTTGCATGAACACCAGCATCAAGGAGAAGATATGTTAATTCCAAGGGATTTGTTTAGAAAATATATTGCTTATTCAAAACAAAGAATAAAACCAGATTTAACTGATGAAGCAATTGCAGAAATAAAAAAATTTTATGTTGATTTAAGAAATAAACCTATATCTTCTGAGAGTGCAATGAGGCCAATTCCAATTTCTGCAAGGCAATTACAGGCACTAGTAAGAATGTCAGAAGCATCAGCTAAAATAAGATTAAGTAAAAAAGTTACCACAGAAGATGCACAAATAGCAATTAATTTAATGAAATATTATTTAATGCAAGTGGGTTATGATTATGAATCAAAAACTTTTGACATAGACAAAATTAGCAGCAAGTTTTCATCTTCTCAGAGAAATAAAATTTTAACTGTAAGGGATGTTATTGTTGGGTTAGAAGACAGACTAGGAAAAATGATTCCTATTGAAGAAATAGAAAAAGAGCTTGAGGGAAAAATGAATAAGGAAGAAATTGAAGACGCAATAAATAAATTACTGATAAATACTGAGATATTCAAGCCAAGAAGAGGATATGTCCAGAGGATGTGAAAAGGTTTATTTAGAATTCTCCTTTTATTCCAAATAACTAAAAATTTCTTTTAAAACTTCTTTATATAATACATTGTTAATTGTGCAAAGCTTTTTTTTGATTATCTTCTCATGAATTGTGAATAATCTCTGGGGCTTAATCCAGCTCTTAAAAGGTAATTTTCCTTTTTCAAAAGAACCTTTATTTATAAAAAGGCTGAATATAAAGATAGGGATAAATATCACAGATCTCTATTAAGTGATTTAGAGAAAATAAGATTTGGAGAATATAATGATTTAAATGGAATAAATCCAGAATTAGATCTCTTGTATCTTACTTTAGCATATGGTATTAGAAATCCAGGAACTGTGCTTAGTGACGAGATAATCCCTGTTGATTATAAAAAAGAAAATGGAAAATGGAAGTTGAATTTAATAAAAACAATTCCTAAAAAATATTTTAATATATATAAAAAAGGGCGGTTTATCGCTTAATAACCACTGATTTTATATTACTTACTTTTTAATTTAAACGCACAAATAATAAAAAGAATTAAAAAGATTAAAGATAAATTAATATAAAAGATGAAAAAAGAAGATAAAATAATTGTTTTTAGTGGCAAAAAAATAAGAAGGATTTGGCATAATAATGACTGGTATTTTTCAGTTGTTGATGTTGTTGGAGTTCTTACAGATTCTAAGAATATAAGTGATTATATCAAAAAATTAAAACAAAGAAATGAAACTCTTGCAAAAGGGTGGGGACAGATTGTCACCCCCCTTAAATCCCAAACAAAAGGAGGGGTTCAATTAATGAATTTTGCTAATAAACAAGGGATATTTAGGATTATTCAGTCAATTCCTTCTAAAAAAGCTGAACCATTTAAGTTATGGCTGGCAAAAGTTGGAAGTGATAGAATTGATGAAATTGAAAATCCGGAGTTGGCTCAAGAAAGAATGAAGGAAATTTACGAAAAAAAAGGATATTCTAAATCATGGATTGATAAAAGAATTAGAGGAATTGCAGTAAGGCAGGATCTAACTGATGAATGGAAAAAACGAGGAGTTAAAGAACAAAATGATTTTGCAATTTTAACTGCTGAAATTTCTAATGCAACATTTGGGATGTATCCTGCTGAATATAAAAAGTTTAAAAGATTGCAAAAAGAAAATTTGAGGGACCATATGACTGATTTAGAGTTAATTTTTTCTATGTTAGGGGAAGCGTCAACTGCTGAAATTGAAAGAGTTCAGAATCCTGAAAATTTTGATGAGCATAAAATTGCTTCTGTTAAAGGGGGGAATATTGCCAAAAATGCAAGAATTGAATTAGAAGAAGAAACAAGAGAAAATATTATTAGTGAGGAGAATTATTTAGAAATTGATGAAAAGGAATTTAGAAAGAAAAAGAAAAAAGCGCAAAAAATTGCTTCTAAACTTTAAAGATTTTCATCAACAAATATTCACATTAAATTTACACTTGATAACACTCAATCTTCATGATGATAAATAACAACCCCATTGATTTTCATAATCTTCTTTAAACTAAACTAAAACCCCACAAATCTTTAAAAACAAACTTTAATTTTTTTAAGATATAAAATGAAAATAGCTTTTATTGGTACACATGGCACAGGAAAAACTACTCTAGCACATGAATTAATTTCTAAACTAAAGAAAAAAGGAATTGATATAGATTTTTTAGGAGAGATTGTAAGAAAATGCCCTTTTCCAATTAATGAAAATACTACTAAAAAATCTCAAATCTGGATTATTTTAAACCAGATAATTAAAGAAATGGAAACTGAAGAGAGATGCAAAGTATTGGTTAGTGATAGAAGTGTTTTAGATGGCTATTGTTATTATGTGAATCAATTTGGTGAAGCAAAATTTTTAGAAGCCTTAATTAAAAAACATTTAAAGACTTATTCTTATATAATAAGGGTTCCGATTAGAAAAGGATGGTTAAAAAAAGATAAAATTCGCTCAGTAGATGAAAAATTTCAAAAAGACATAGATAAACAGTTTGATAAATTATTAAACAAATTCAAAGTAAAACATATAAATTTAAAAAATCTAAATGATGAAACAGGAAATAAGATAGTTGAAAAAATTTTAAATAATTTACATTAAAATGGCAGAACAACAATTTAAAAGACACATAGCGCACAAATTAAGAGTTGGAGATATTTTAATTGGCAAACCAATTATGGATGGTGAAAGGTTTTCTTTTTTAGAATTGGGAAATCAAAAAATCATGAGAGTTAATATTATTGGCAATATTGTAGATAAATATGAAAGTGAGGGGGAAACAAAGTATGTGAATTTTACACTAGACGATGGTTCTGGGCAGATAAGATTAAAAATATTCGGTGATGACGTGGATAAGTTTAAAAAAATAAACCAGGGAGAGACAGTTGTTGTTATAGGTGTTTTAAGAAGATGGAATAATGAGGTTTATATCAATCCTGAAATAATAAAAGAACAAGATACAAAATATCTTCTTGTTAGAAAACTTGAAACAGAAAAACAAAGAACAGAAAGTTCAGTTCCAGTTGAAAGAGAACAAACAATTGCAATTAAAGATAAAATTCTTGATATGATAAAAAATGCAGAAGAACAAGGGGGCATTGAAATTCAGGACATAATTATGAAGTTGAGGGAGGCTTCACCAGAAATGATTAATACAGAAATTAAAAAACTTCTTGAAGAAGGAATTGCTTTTGAACCAAGACCTGGCAAGGTTAGATATTTGGGCTAAAATTAAAAAAATTATTTTTTTCTTATAATTGAAGATTATTCCTTACTTATACAAATTTTTCTAAGAATTGAAGTTAAAAATAAAAACAAAAGGTTTATATACCGCCATATATTACCTTGTTATATGGAGTTACAAAATGAAAAATGACAAAAATACAAATAGATTTGAGCGAGGAAGAAGACAGGATAGTCGAAATTTACAAATTAGTAAACAATCTAAAAACAAAACAAGAAGCAATTAAAAAAATGGTAAAGTATTTTAAAGCAGAAATTAAACCTAAGAATTTAAAAGATAAGGATTATTTTAAATCATAAAATGGAAATATTGACATTTATCTTGATTGGGGCAGGAATTTTAGTAGCTATAATTTTATTTACTCTTACGAAAGAATGGATTGTCATTTACAATAAATTTGTTTATTGGAGAACAAGAACAGATAGGAAATTTGCAGATATAGATGTTGTTATGCAGCAAAGAATAGACATGCTTCCCGCATTAGCTCAAATTGTAAAAAAATATGATATCCACGAATATAAAGCATTGAAAGATGTTATTGAAGCAAGAAGCCGTTGGACAAAAGATGCTTCAATAAGCGAGAAAGTTCAAGCAGTTCAAGAAATAGATAATAGTTTTCTAAAAATTCAAGCAGTATTTGAAAAATACCCTCAACTTAAAGCAGAGGCATTACATAAAAGCATTTTAGGAAAAGGTAGTATTTCTAAAATGGAATCTAAATTAAGCAAATTTAGATTAGAATATAATCGTGTTACACAGAAATACAATAAAAGGGTTCAAATATTTCCCAGAAATATCGTAGCAAAAGTCCATGGTTTTAAGAAATTGGATTACTTAACTATGGGAAATAAAATAAACAAGGATTCTTCAGAAGAATATAAAGCGAAAGAACTTTTTGAGGATTAAAATGGGATTGTTTTTAAAAAAAACAAAACCTATTGTTATTGGGATTAGTGGAAGAAGTTGTTCTGGTAAATCTGCAGTTGTTAAAGAATTAGAAGAAAAATACAAGGGTAATTTTTTACATATTAATCAAGACAAATTCTTTAAAGTAAAAGCAAATAATTGGGAAAGCCCAGAATCTCTAAGATTTGATAGGTTGATTTATTCAATAAAGAAATTAAAAAAAGGTCAATCAACACATATTCCGAGCCATAGGTGGACAGAAGTATTTGATAGAAAAATCGTTTCTCATAATATTATTCTTGTTGAGGGTTATCTTCTTTTTGTAAATAGTGAACTAAACAAACTATTTGATAAAAAAATTTGGGTAGATGTTTCTGATTTAAATATCTTATATAGGAGAACTAAAAGAGATAATACTTCTAAGAATATTGACTATACTTATAATGTAGTTATCCCAGAATCAAAAAAATATGAAGAGCTACAAAGAAAAAAGGGAGATATAATTATAGATGGAAATAAAACCAAGAAAGAAATAATAAATGAAATTGAAAAACAAATTAAAAAATGGCACAATATTTAATTGAATTTAGATTTCAATCTAAAAGAATAAGAAGTTATATTAAAGGAATAATACATGAACTAAATAAAAAGTTCAGAGTTGGAAAGAGAAAGCATATACCCCATATAACTCTCATTGGTCCAATTGTAACAAACAATGAAAAGAGGCTTGTTTCAGATTTTGCAAAAATATGTTCACAAACAAAATTAATGAAATTTAAAGGAAAAGGTTTTGGTACATTTGATAACAACAAAGTTGTTTTTGTGAATATTGTTCCCGATGAAAAATTTAATGAGTTTAGGATAAAACTTTCACAAAAATTAAAAGAATATTGTAAATTGCCTGCACACAACAAACGAAAAGAAAAAGAGAAATTTGGATACCATTCAACATTGGCTATGAAGTTAAACGCAAATGAGTTTAATTCTATTAAAAATTACATTAAAAATAAACCTGCCCCCGATTTTACACAAAGGGTTATGAGAGTAACTTTGCTTAAAGGGGGAAGAATTTTACGGGAATATGATTTTCTTCAAAGGAGATTATTGAATAGAAAACAATCATTAAATAAAAATATTACAAGAAGAAGTAAAACATTACTAAAAAGATTTATACAAGGAAATAAACAAAAAAGTAAAGTAAAACCTATAATTAGAAAAAAAGAAATATTATCAAAAATAAAAAGTTGGCTTGGATTAAAATGACAATTGTTAGAAGACGAGGCACAGCAATTGTTGATACTCCGAAAGGGATTTTAGTGGCTTCAGGAAGAAGAAAAATATTCTTATTGCCGGGTGGCGGAACTGAAAGAAAGACAAAAGAATCTAGAAGAAAGTCAGCGATGAGAGAGTTAAGGGAAGAAACTGGATTAAGAGCCTATGATTCTAAATACTTATTTACATATAATGAATCTAAATATTATCCTGATGGAAGAAAAAGAAAAATAGTAAATTTACATAAAGTCTTTCTAATAAAGGCTAAAGGACACGCAAGACCAAGACACGAAGTAAAGCATATCGCTTATTATAGGGACAACAATATTAATCTTTCATACAATACTGAGAAGATTATAGAAAAATATTTGGAGATGAAAAACAAAAAATCGCCGATTGGATTTTTGAGAAAAATTTTAGGAACTTTTCAAATTCCTAATTAAATAATAAAAATTATCTTTCACAATGAATAAAATTAAAAACATTCAGGGAAATTTTCTATCAGAAGATGATTTGAAAAAACTTTACAAACCAACAAATAAAGAATTGCTTATACCTTATTCCAGATGTGGTTATATTAACAGAATTAGAGAGATGGAAACACAGACTTTTGAAAGAGTTACAAAAGAATTTCACGAAAAATATACCAAACGTGATTTTTTGGGGGTTGTTCATGGAATAGAAATATTGGCTCTGACTTCCCCTTTCTGGGTTTCATTTATTTATGAATTTTTTCAAAATTAATCACTTCTTCTTTTTATAGTTCTTTAAAGCAACCTTGACATTTTTTAAAAGCTGTGTCATGCTAAACTCTAATTGTTGCTTGTTTTTTGTTCCTGTGCATACAAGTTTTCCGTTACTAAACAAAAGAAATGTTGCATTTGGCTCTATTAATTTATAAACCAACCCTGGAAATTGTTCTGGTTCATATTCTGTATTTTGCATTT
>Ga0180732_1002040_pt1 | contig 11342 bp, 11 predicted proteins | sample KR11_01MetaG_FD_148674 | JGI IMG/M metagenome (GOLD analysis project Ga0180732, IMG submission 148674) | Groundwater microbial communities from the Olkiluoto Island deep subsurface site, Finland - KR11_0.1 MetaG | ecosystem: Environmental > Aquatic > Deep subsurface > Groundwater | place...
GAAGTTAAAGGTAATAATTTAATTCTAAAATATAAAATAGAAATTTCTGGACCAGTAACTGAATGCAATTGTACCCATAAACTAATATACAAGATTTTAAAACTAGAACGTGAAAACTATCAAATTTCCTTAATAGAAGATTTATAGATTTAATAAACAAGTTCTAGTATCATTTATCAATCTCTCAGGCTTCTCGATTGCCCCCAACCACCTCAAAGTTCGAAAATCGTCCTACCACCGGAGCCCATTTGACTCGCTTCGCTCGCTCAGGGCAAGCAGTCGTCTGTCAGGCGGAGCCGACTTTTAATCAGTGACTTTCTATCTTTTTTAAAATTTGCTAAAATATAAAATAAAGGTCTTTAAATTAATAATTTAATTTTTAAAAATATGAAAAGATTAATTTTTGTTTCATTGGTTTTAATTATGTCCGCTTCAGTAGTTTTCGCCCAAGGGGGGCAACAAGGATCCAATAATCCAGACACAGGGACAATAAATTCTGAACAAAATCAGCAAGGACAAGGAACTGGGCAGGGGCAGCAAATTCAAACAGAAGAACAAACGCAAAACCAAGGTGAGGAGGGACAACTGATAATTATGCAACAACAGCAGGTTACGACAGGGCAAATAAATGAGGTAAAAAATAGAATACAGCAAAGAAAGCAGGAAATGAATCAGGAGATGCAATCAATGGGGAAAACCGAACAAAAGGTTTATCAAAATCAGAACCAAGTGAGATCAGCAGTTCGGTCTTTGTTAGAAATGAAAGATATAATGGGTGGTATTGGTTCTCAGGTGTCGCAGATTGCCCAAGAATTTGATAATTCGGTCCAGGCGACCATAAGAGCAGAAGAAAAAATACAGGCTCGAAGTCGTTTTGTTAGGTTTTTTATTGGTGGAGATCAAGAAACAGCAGAATTAATAAAACAAGAGGTTGATCGCAATAAAGAAAGAACACAACAACTTGCACAATTAAGGGAACAGTGCGCTTGCGACGATGAAGTAAAAGTTATGCTTCAAGAACAAATAAGTAATATAGAGCAAGAACAAAATAGATTAGAACAAGTAGTCCAAACAGAAAAGCAAGCCAGAGGATTATTCGGGTGGCTATTTGGTTGGTTGCGAAGATAAGAAATTTTAAAAAGATTTTAATTTTTAACTCACCCTGAAGAAGGGTGAGTTATTTTTTATGCCAAACAGGTTCTAACCCCAGTAGTAGAAATTGCGGGTTCACTACGGGACTTCGCGTCGTCTGTCAGGCGGAGCCATAATCTTTCAAGCTTTAGTTTTTTAGGTTGACCTATTGTTTTTTAAATGTTAATCTTATTTACATAAGATAGTTTCCTAATGAAAATTTGGTCGAGTTTATTCAAGGAACTAAGCTTTAGAATAAAATCTTAAAACATTAATTAAATTAATTTATATCTAAATCATGGAAGGAACAATTAAAACTCTTACAGAAAAAGGATTTGGATTTATTACCGTTGATGGCGAAGAGAAAGATTTATTTTTTCACGGTAATGAACTTAAGGGTGTAAAATACGAAGAGTTAAAAGTGGGTGACAGGATGTCTTTTGAAAAGGTTGATTCTGAAAAAGGACCCAATGCGACAAACGTAACTCGTATTTAAGAATTGATTCGATAAAATCAGATAGATAAAAACCAAGCCCATTCTCGGGCTTGGTTTTTTATAAAACAGGGTTCTATCATTGTCCATCTTTTGTTAGGTTGGGCATCCAAATTTCTAACTCTTTCCTAATTTCTATTCAATCCAAAGTTCTAAACGTGTCCAACGGGGGGAGCCCATTCGACTCGCTTCGCTCGCTCAGGGCAAGCCGCTAAGCCACCTTTTAATTGAGGCGGTTCTTTGGTATGGTAAATAAAAAATAACAAACATATTTATGATATTTACTGTTAAAAAATTAACCGCTTCTGAAAAAAGGCACTGTTTTAAAACAATTAGCGCTAAGGCTGTCTTTGCAATTGTCGGCGACGCCCTTAAAAGTAACAAAAGCATTTCTATTGTAAGAGCAGGAGACGGAGAGGCTAAAATATTAAAAGCAGACAAAAGCAAACCATTTACAGATTACAACCGCACGCATAAAGGTTGGAATAAAAGGATGGGAATAAGAGGTATGCCCACTAGTCTTTTGCAAAAAAGAATTGTACAAGCTGGGAACGCCTGTACCTACTTTGCCCCTTCTGTTTCTGGTATTTCCATATCAAGATATCATGTTTACGATTTTTTTAAACCCCGTTCGCACTATTTTGATAATTTCTATGTAGGTGAATGGACAAATAAAATGATCAAAATTCTTTTAGAGGCCAGTGAAGGTGCTTTTATTATCCATAGAGATTATAGAAAAATAATCCGCAATTTCAAAAAAAATTATAATTTTGTTAATAAGAACAAGATAAAATTTACTGGTTTTGCTAAAAAAAGCTGGGGGGATAATGAACGGGCAATTGCTGAGGCTATAAAATCTGACATGCAATTAGTTCTTTTTAGCGCAGGCCCCGCGGGTAAGATTATTGGGCCCGAGATAGCTAAGGCTAAAAATAAAATTGTGTTGGATGTCGGCAACACACTGCTTCCCTGGAGTAAAAAAATGCTGGTGAGTAAAGAAATAGTTAATGAAAAAGGAGAGATTTAAAAGGTCTTCTAATTTATGAGACTCTATATAGCTATATTATAAGTTGCGATAAAAGCATCCAGCTCAACCCTAAACATTCTCCAATTAAACTGGGAAAGGGCGTCTTTTAAGGGGAGCACTTCGATAAACTCAGTGTAAACAAAATTACCGAGATAACTTGTCCTGAATTTATTGAAGGATCCTCGGGTTTTTGATTCTGCTCGGCTGGGTTGACTTCATTAGTGTAATTATGTATAATATAGCAAGTTCTTTGAGCCCCCTTTGTATTCCACAAGGAGACTAAAGTGTTTAGCCAAACTCCAAACAGAGAGTTGATATTATTTTGGCAATCCGAAGTTTTTCCTTTCATCAATTCGTTATCCTCATTGTCTTTTAATGGACGGAAATTACACGAGATAATAAGGCGTTATAACGAGTTAACTTCGGCAATACAAAGCCGTTACAAGCAAGGGATTTTTGTTAATGCGGTAGAAAAAAATCCCCTTGCTTCCGGTCGGCACTTTGTCTTCGGCTGTACCGTTGAAAGGGGTCGGCCAGAGATATTTATATTAGTTCCCGAATTGCAAAAGTTGTTTCTTAAAATCAAGGGTAGTTTCCCTCGTGAATATAAACAATACTTTATAGCATTCTTAGTAATTGCCTATATCCACGAGTTGGATCATCTTGCTTCGGGAAATGTCGGAAATGCAACAAACATAGCCGAGCAAATAGAGGGCGAGATCATTGTTTGGGCTGATACCTGCGAAAAGACAATCAGCTTGTTTGCAGAAGTATACGGAATTGCCATTTATCCTGGCGACTTACTTATGTATTCAAGATGGATAGATTCTGGCAGGAATGTTAATAGTGAACAATGGAGGTTTCACATTGCAACTATGTATGGTTTTCCCAATAAGCCCGTTTTTTAGAAAAACCGCACCAAAATCCCCGCGATAACATCAAGGGGCTTTTTTTATACCAAACAGTTTTTAGTTTCTTCTAACAACTTTTCTGGTTTTCTAATAGAGCGAATCCAACGCAAAGTTCGAAAATCGTCCCACCTAGCGAGCCAAGTCAAGTCGTGTCAAGAGCCACCTTTTAATTAAGGTGGTTTTTTGGTAAAATAAATGAAAGGTCATTATATTAATAAAATAATTTAGAAATATGAAAAATAAAATCCTAATGATAAGTATCTTGGTAACTGCTTTCATCCTTGCGGCCAATGCTTATGCTGTGAGTCAAAATAAAGGCACTGGAATAGGTAATCAAATCCAACAGCAAACACAAACAGCTAATCAGGGTGGGGACAGTCAAATCCAAGTGCAAAATAACGAACAGGTTCAGGACGGAAACGGAACTGACCAGCAGGTTCAAAATCAGAACCAAGAACAACAGGGACAAGCCCAACAACAGAAGCAGCAAGGGCAAGCCAATGCCGAAGAACACCGTAGTACTGTAGCAAACTTTGTTCAGGGCCTTTTAGAGATTGCCGACAGGGAGGGAGGAGTAGGGCAACAAGTAAGAACAATTGCCCAACAACAAAACCAGTCTGCAGACACAACTATTCAGGCGATGGAGAAAGTTCAAACGAGAAGCAGAGTGAGAACATTCTTTTTTGGCACTGATCACAAAAACTTAGGAACGCTAAGGAGCGAAATGGTTCAAACCAGAAGCAGATTAGAACAGTTAAATCAATTGATGGAAAGCGTTCAGAACGAAGGAGACAAAACAGAACTTCAGAATCAAATCCAGATATTAGAACAAGAACAAGCAAGGATTGATGATTTTATAAAAACACAGGAGGGTAAATTCAGTCTGTTCGGTTGGTTGGTAAAATTGTTTAATAGATAGTCAAAAAATAGATACCAATTATAAAAAAGCCGTCTCTTTTGAGGCGGTTTTTATATCAAGTAGGTTCCAATATAATTCTTAATTTCCTCTGGGTTTTTAATTAAATCTACCCACCCCAAAGTTCGAAAATCGTCCCACCTAGCGAGCCAACACTTGACACGATTTGACAGGAGGCCACCTTTTAATTGAGGTGGTTTTTTGGTAGAGTAGAAATATGAAAACAGAAAAATTATACGAACAATTAGAAAAAGATTTTATTAATCCACTCTTGAGTGACGATTGGGCAAGTCATATGGAATCTGTTTTTGAATTTATTAGTGATAATTTTAAGAAACGTTCGATGGGATTAGTATGTGATAATTCTCAAGAAATTAATAAGGTTTATGCCGCTGTTTTTCCTTCAGACGAAGTTATGCAGTCAATTTTAAATAAGAATGAAACAGATATCATGCTTTTTGTTCATCACCCATCAATTTGGGATATAAGAAAAGCTCCTGAAGTTTGGCAACAGATGGACAGAAACCTATTAGAACAATTTAGAAAAAGAAGAATATCTATTTATAATTTACATGTTCCTTTGGATAATTACGGGGAATATTCTACAAGTGTTAGTTTAGCTAAAGTGTTGGGGATAGAGATAAAAAAATCATTCGCCCCATACTTCGGTGCGTTATGTGGAGTATTTGGTAAAACAGAGTTTTTAACAATTCAAGAGTTAAGAAAAAAATTTGAATCAGTTGTAGGACATAAAACAGGTTTTTATCAAAATGATATTGATGAGATAAAAGATAAAACAGTTGCGATTATCGCTGGTGGGGGAAACGATGTAAATATGCTTAATGAAATAGCAAAAGAAGGTGTAAATACGTTCATTACGGGTATAACTATTTTAAATGACTATTCAAAAGCGGCTCACGATTATGCTAAAGAGAATAAAATTAATATTCTTGGCGGAACGCACTATTCTACCGAAAAATTTGCATGTATTGCTATATGTGAATATTTCAAAAAATTAGGACTCTCTGCAGAGTTTATAAACGATGAGCCAGTTTTAGAGGATATTTAATGGGTTTGGGTATTTGTTTTACTTTCGGTTGGATTATACTAAGCAGGTTCTAGTGTCGTTCAATAGTTCTTCGGGTTTCTCAATCAAACCCAACCACCCCAAAGTTCGAAAATCGTCCCACCTAGCGAGCCAACACTTGACACGATTTGACAGGAGGCCACCTTTTAAGAGAGGTGGTTTTTTAGTAAGATAAAACAATGAATAAAAAGACCGTTAAAGTTTTTTCAATTTTTTGGCTTTTTTCCGGATTGATTTGGGCAGTAGCAATTATCAGGCACATAGCAGTTAAAAACGATATAACCGGAATCGTAATTTATGCGGTTGCCGCCGTTGTTTCCATTGTGTTGGCTTTTGCATACTATAAAAACCTCGTGAAATAAAAGAATCTGATTCTGCCTGTAATGCAAGGCGTAATTCCCAAAACATTGATTTTTTATGGGAATTGTTGTATTATGAATTATGACAAAAAAACAGCATTTTTTAGAAGAGCATAACAAGCTGTCCCCCCAAAACCTTCAAGCAACTTTGCCCTTGCTTGCTCAGTTTAAGGCGGAAAAAAGTTCTCTTTTTAAAGACGATGAATGGTCTATAGACAGATTGAGAAGGCCGTTTATTATGTGGTTTACTTCTTTGCCGTCCAGGAAAGATGTTGAAAAGTAAATCTTTTAGCAAAAACACGTCCTAATTTAAGAGCAGAGTTTTAACAGACTTGGTTTGTTGCGAGGTTTATTATTTTATAGGCGGAGCAAATAAAAAATCGCTTTTTGGGCGGTTTTTTGGTAGAATGAATTATTATTAATTAATGTAAACAAAAGCATGAAAGGATATATATCAAACATAGAAAAAGAAACAATCGAAAATGAGAATTTTCGTAAAGTTCTCTATACCGCGAAAAACAGCCAGCTGGTTTTAATGGCCGTAAAGCCCGGAGAAGAGCTTGGAGAGGAGGTGCATGATTTGGACCAATTTATCCGGGTTGAAAAAGGAAAAGGAAGGGCGATTTTAGACGGAGTTGAACATGCTCTTGAAGATGGTTCGGCTGTTGTTATTCCGGCGGGAACCAGACACAATATTATTAATAATCCTGATGCCGAGCTTAAACTTTATACGATTTATTCTCCGCCAGAGCACAAAGACGGAGTGGTTCATATAACCAAGGCCGATGCCATGGCAGACCAAGAGGACCATTTTGACGGGAAAACCACCGAGTAAATACGAGCAAATAAAAGATGCGTCCGAAATATTTTCGTTTTTCAGAACAGAAACCCGAGATTAATTTCTTGGGTTTTTTGTTTTGTTTTTTATTTTTTGTGTTAGAATAAAAAAAAAAGACCAAAACTTAAAAGTAATAATGAAGAGCAGCGTTATAGAAAATTTTAAAAATACTTATTGCCGCTTAAAACCATCAAAAATAAGCGGGGTTGGCGTTTTTGCTGTAAGGGATATCCCCCAAAATAAAAACTTATTCCAAGGAATAAAAAAGCATAAATGGTATAAGTTGAGATTGTCCGATTTCAAAAATTTCGATAAAGAAATATTAAGAATGATTGATGATTTCTTTTCTGTTGAAAAAGACGGGAAAGTTTGGGTGCCGGAAGTCGGCTTAAACGGAATAGATATTTCTTTTTTTCTTAACACTTCCGAGAGTCCTAATGTGAAGACGGCTGACAAAGGTTTTACTTTTTTAACTATGAGAAAGATAAAAAAAGGAGAAGAGTTAACGGTTTCTTATAAAAGCTACGATTAAAATATAAATAAAGTTTTTAAATAAAATAAGTTTAAATAAAATAAAATGACTAATGATTTAGAAAAAAATAATGAAAAAATTCTAAACAATCATTCCTTTTCTCCTAAGAAATTTTTGTTTGTTTCTTTTGAAAGCTTAAGCGGAGATTTGGCCTGGCAGGTTAAAAAAGAAGGCCACGAAGTGAAAGCATATATCAAGAGCGAAACCGACAAAGACGTTTATGACGGTTTTCTTGATAAGGTTGATGATTGGGAAAAACATAAAGATTGGGCAGATGTTATTGTTTTTGATGATGTCGGTTTTGGAGGAGTTGCCGATTCACTCAGGGCATCGGGGAAGCTTGTAGTGGGTGGCAGTAAATACACTGATAAGCTTGAAGAGGATAGAGAATTCGGTCAAGACGAAATGAAAAGGTTAGGGATGCTTACTCTTTCCCATTGGGATTTTTCCGATTTTGATTCGGCTATTGAATTTATTAAAACAAATCCAGGAAGATACGTATTTAAGCCGTCGGGAACCATATCCTCTGAGCAGAAAGGAGTTTTATTTTTGGGTCAGGAAGAAGACGGCAAGGACTTAATTGAGATTCTCGGACAGAATAAAAAAACTTGGGCAAAAAAGATAAAAAAATTCCAATTGCAAAAAATGGCTGTTGGCGTTGAGGTTGCCGTTGGAACTTTTTTTAACGGAGAAGATTTTATTTATCCCGTTAATATAAACCTTGAGCACAAAAAACTTTTTCCTGGCGACATAGGTCCTTATACGGGTGAGATGGGAACCTTGATGTTTTGGTCTCCGTCGAACTTAATATTCAAAAATACTCTGGAAAAGATAAAACCGGAGTTAATTAAATCAGGATATGTCGGGTACATTGATATAAATTGCATAGCCAACGCAAGAGGTATTTATCCCTTGGAGTTCACGTCCAGATTCGGCTATCCTTTGATAAGTATTCAAATAGAGGGGGTAATAACCCCCTGGGGAGAATTTCTTTACAAGCTTGCGAAAAGAGAGCCGGTTGAATTAAAAACAAAAAAAGGATTTCAAATAGGCGTGGTTGTGGCTGTTCCGCCTTTCCCTTACAATGATAAAAACGAGTTTTTTATTTATAAAGATCTTTCGATACTTTTCAAAAAAAATAATTTAGACGGCGTACATCTAGGAGATGTTAAAATGATAAATGGAACCTGGAGTATAGCTGGTGAGTCGGGATATGTCGCGGTGGTTACGGGAGCTGGTTTGACCGTGGATGACGCAAGAAAGCAGGTTTATTCCAGATTAAACAATATAATTCTCCAGAATATGTTTTATAGGACAGACATTGGGCTTAAGTGGTACAAGGATTCTGATAGGTTGCAGACCTGGGGTTATCTTTACTAGTTTTAATTATCTATTAAAAATGAGCAAAGAAATTTTATGGCACAATATTTCTTTTAATGAGGCGGTAGAAAAACTTCAATCCAATATTGAGGTTGGTTTAACGGAAAAAGAAGCGGAAAACAGACAAAAGGAATTCGGCAAAAACTTACTGCCTGAAGAGAAACCGCTGTCAAGCCCGTTTATTCTTTTAGGGCAACTTAAAAACCCCATGGTTTATATTCTTTTGGGCGCCGGGGTTTTAACCTTAATTTTGAAAAACTTTGTTGACACAACCATTATTCTTTTGGTTGTTTTTTTAAATGTTTTTTTGGGATTTGCCCAAGAAAAAAAAGCAGCCAATATTTTAAACAAGCTCAAAAAAATTGTAAAATACCACGCCACGATTTTAAGGGGGGGTCGCAAGAGAATTATTGACGCCCAAGGTTTGGTGGTGGGCGATATCATAACATTGAACGCCGGTGATAAAGTTCCGGCGGACGCCAGAATTATTGACTCCAACGGCTTACAGACAAACGAGATGAATCTGACCGGAGAATGGATTTCTTCTGAAAAATTAGAAAAAGTTTTGCCGAAAGAAACGCCCCTGGGCGACAGGGACAATATGGTTTATATGGGAACGGTTGTTGAAGAAGGGAAAGCCAGCGCCGTTGTTTCTGCTGTTGGCATCAATACTGAAATAGGGAATGTCGCTCAAACCTTGGGAAAGATTAAAGAAAGAAAAACACCCCTTCAGCACAAACTGTCCGTTTTTACCAAAGTTATCTCCGCGATAATTTTTACTCTCGCTTTTTTAATTTTTATTGACGGCTTGCTTACCGGAAAGAGCTTTATTGAAATCTTTACCGTTTCCATAGCAACAATAGTGGCGGCAATTCCCGAATCTTTGCCGGCAATTCTTGTAATTGTTTTGGCTGTTGGGATGCAAAAGATATTAAAAAGGCGCGGTCTGGTTAGAGAGCTGGTTGCGGCTGAAACCCTTGGAAGCATAAGCGTGATTTGCACCGATAAAACAAAAACGCTTACCGAGGGGAAAATGGTGGTTTCTGACATCTTAACGCCGGGAGAAATTATGGGTTCAAAAAATGGAAATCATTTTTTCGTTTTGCAGGCCGCTTCTTTGGCCATAGAGGCATTTATTGAAAATCCAGACGATGCAATGAAAAAATGGATCATACAGGGACGACCGACAGAAAAAGCCCTGCTTTTAGCGGCAACAGGAGCGGGAATTGACATTAGAAAAAACGCAAAAGGCGCGATAAAAACAAAAGAGTTTCCGTTTAATAATAAGAAAAAATATTCTGCCAATATCTACGAAACAGAAAAGGGAAAATTCATATATGTTGTTGGCGCTCCGGAAAAAATACTGGGGGCCTCTTCTTATTTTATAGCCGGCAAAGAGGAAAAACGCCTTACTTCCAAAAGCCGCGGAATTATGGAAACAAGCATTGAGTCTCTTGCCGGAAAGGGATTGCGGGTATTGGGTGTTGCCTATAAAGAAATAGAAGGAAGGGAGAAGGAAGAAGATCTTTTTAAAAAATTAGTTTTTGTCGGCTTGATCGGTCTGAAAGATCCGATCAGAGAGGATGTCAAAAAAACAATTGCGGTTTGTCGGAAGGCGGGCATAAGACCAATTATTATTACCGGAGACCATAAGTTTACCGCCAAAACAGTGGCAGAAGAGCTGGGATTTGAAACAAAAAAAGAAAACATTTTAGAGGGCAAGGAGCTGGATAAAATGGACAATAATGCTTTGGCAAAGGTTTTGGATAAAATCCAGATTTACGCCAGAGTAGAGCCGAACCATAAGATGAGAATAATAAGCGCTTTGCAGGAAAAAGGAGAAATTGTGGCAATGACCGGAGATGGCGTTAATGACGCTCCGGCACTAAAAGAGGCAGATATTGGTTTGGCTTTGGGTTCCGGAACAGAGGTTGCTAAGGAAAGTTCCGACCTGATTTTGTTGAACGATAGTTTTTCAATTATTATCTATGCGGTAGAAGAGGGCAGGAGAATTATGGATAATATTAGGAAGGTCATTGCTTATTTGCTGATCGGCGGGTTTACAGAAGTTATGCTGATTGGATTAAGTGTTGTATTCCGGTTGCCTTTGCCCGTATTGGCCGGCCAAATTCTTTGGAAAAACATGGTTGAAAGCACCCCGCCCTCAATAGCTTTGTCTTTTGAAGAAAAAGAAAAAGAAATTATGAAAAGGCCCCCTGAAGACCCCAGGCTCCCCATTTTGACCCCGGAAATAAACGTATTGATTTTTGCGGTCGGACTTTTAACAAATTTAATACTTTTCGGTATTTTTATTTGGTTTTTAAAACTTGGTGTATCTCTTGAATTAACCAGGAGCGTGATGTTTGTCGGGCTGTCGATTGATTCTTTTATGTTCGCTTATTCTTGCAGAAACTTGAGAAAAAATATCTGGCATTACAATCCGTTTGGCAACAGTTATCTTAATGCCTCAATTTTATTCGGGTTGTTAATGATTCTGCTGGCGGTTTATTTGCCCTTTTTCCAAAATGTTTTGAAAACCACTGGGTTGGGTTTATGGGAATGGTCAATACTGCTGGCTTTTGGTTGTTTAGAGCTTTTTTTGGTGGAATTAACAAAGTGGATATTTATCAAACGCAAAAAAACCGGCTAATTAAATATTCAAGATAAC
>Ga0180732_1002041_pt1 | contig 11325 bp, 13 predicted proteins | sample KR11_01MetaG_FD_148674 | JGI IMG/M metagenome (GOLD analysis project Ga0180732, IMG submission 148674) | Groundwater microbial communities from the Olkiluoto Island deep subsurface site, Finland - KR11_0.1 MetaG | ecosystem: Environmental > Aquatic > Deep subsurface > Groundwater | place...
ATCTTTCCCGCTGAATTTTTCTCGCTTTTTCCACGCGCCCTCTTATTGACTTTGAAGACTCGGCCAGATTTTCATCGGCAAGTTTTTCAAATTTGATCCGCGGAACTTCAATATGCAAATCAATCCTGTCCAGAAGCGGACCGGAAATTTTCTTTTGATATTTTATTATTTGGGTCGGCGAACAGCTACAATCGCGATCCGGATCGCTCGCGTATCCGCACGGACAAGGATTCATGCTGGCAATGAGAGAAAATTTGGCGGGAAAAGCAAGCGTGCCTTGAGCTCTGCCTATTGTCACAACTCCATCTTCCATCGGCTGGCGGAGATTTTCCAGAATAGCGCGCGGAAATTCCGGCAGTTCGTCCAAAAATAAAACGCCTCTGTGAGCCAAGCTTATTTCCCCCGGCTTGGGAAATTGCCCTCCTCCGACCAAAGACGGGGCTGTGGCGCTGTGATGCGGAGTTCGAAACGGCCTAGTTCTCATCAAAGGTTTGTCGGACGGAAGTAGTCCCGCGATGCTATATATTTTCGTGACTTCCAAGGCTTCTTCTTTCGTCATCTTCGGCAAAATCGTCGGAACGGCTCGCGCCAAAAGAGTTTTCCCCGTTCCCGGAGGCCCGCTCATCAAAACATTATGCCCTCCGCTAGCCGCGATTTCCAGCGCTCTTTTGATGTGTTCCTGCCCTTTGATATAAGCAAAATCAATTGAAAAGTTTTCAATTTCTTCAATATCTTCTATATCGTGAACTTTTGCCGGCTCAATAATTTTTAGGCCGTTAAGATGCTCAAAAAGCTGCAACAGATTTTCAACGGGAATAATATTCACGCCATCGACAAGGCTTGCTTCATACTCATTGATTTTGGGAACATATAAATTTTCATAGCCTTTTTGCTTGGCATAAATCGCGATTGGCAGAATTCCATTTGTGTGCCGAAGTTTGCCGTCCAAAGAAAGTTCGCCCACAAAAAGACTTTCGTTAATATCCGCTTCTATCTGCTTGGAAGCTTTAAGCAGTCCAATCGCAATCGGCAAATCATAAGCCGGTCCCGCTTTTTTGATGTCCGCGGGCGCGAGATTGATCGTGATGCGCGTCGTCGGATATTTAAACCCGGAATTTTTAATCGCCGCGCGGACTCTTTCTTTTGATTCCTGAACTGCCGTGTCGGGAAGCCCAACCACGGTTATGTTTCCAAGACCCGGGCTTATGTCCATCTCAACTTCCACCAGCTCGCAATCCAGCCCGATCACCGCGCAAGAATTTATTTTAGAAAGCATAGAATTAGAAATTAGAAATTAGAAATTAGAATATGAAAATTAGAAATTTATTCGCATTTTTGTCTCTTGATTATTTATTGTTTATCATTATTCGCTAATCTTCACATCCAGCACATTCATCTGCAATTCTCTGTTTCCGTTCCATTCGTTCACTTCCAGCTGGAAAACGGCATCAACGACATCGCCCCAGCGAAGAGCAGGCTTGCCGTCCGGCATTTCTTCCGCCAATTTTCCAAGGCGAAAGGCGATGGCCGGAAAATATTTAACGCTTTTATTTTTTAGGATTGTTTTAAAACAAAGCTTGAGATGCGCGTTGTCATTTCCAACCGCTCTAATTTCGTGAACTTCCAGCTTTCTTGCCAAAAAAACCGGCTTTTTATTCCCCTGCCCGAATGGTTTGAATTTTTCAATCTCGTCAAACAGCTGCCAATTTATTTGTTCATGATTTATTTCGCAATCTATTTCTATTGAAGGAATGAGATCATCCTCTCTTAAAATTTCATCCGCGATTTCTTCAATTCTTTTTTTAAACTTTTTGAAATTTTTATTTTCAATTTTCAGCCCCGCCGCCTGCGAATGTCCGCCGAAGCTGATTAGCAAATCTTGGCATTTTTCAATCGCTTCAATTAAATTAAATTCCGGAATGCTTCTTCCCGATCCGGCGCTTAATTCCTGTTTTTGCTGTAAAATTAAAACCGGCCTTGAATATTCATCAGCTAATTTTCCGGCAACCAATCCGACGATTCCGATTCTCCATTCGGGATCCGATTCAATGATAATTTTGGGCAATTTTTTATATTTTTCAATTCTTTGTTTTATTTCCGCCATAGCTTTTTCGGTAATCCTCTGCCGTGTCTGATTGTTTTTTTCAAGCTTAGAGGAAAGCTCTTCCGCCCCGGTTTCATCGTCGGAAACTAAAAGTTCATAAGAAGTGTTGGCGTGATCCATTCTGCCGGCGGCGTTAAGCCTCGGGGCGAGCATAAAACTTATGGAAGCCGTGTCAATTGTTTTTGTTTCCGTAACATTCCCGTTTTCTCTTATTCTCGTCCCCGCCCTTTGGATTAACTTTTTTAATCCGATTCTTCTTGTTTTGTTAATTACTAAAAGTCCGTATTTTACCAAAGTTCTATTTTCGCCCGTAAGATTCACGCAATCCGCCACCGTTCCCAGAGCGACCAAATCCAAAAGCCACTTTTCAAATCCAACGGATAGATTAGTTGGCAGTTGGCAGTTGGCAGTTGGCAGTTTTTTAATCAGCGCTTGCGCCAGTTTGAAAGCCACGCCAACGCCCGCCAATTCTTTGAAGGGATAGCGGCAGTCCTTCTGCCTGGGATTTAAAATCGCCAGCGCTTTGGGAGCTTTTTCGGGAACATGGTGGTGATCGGTAATGATTATGTCTATGTTTAATTTATTTATCGTTTCCACATTTTCAAAACTGGAAACTCCGCAATCAACGGTGATAATCAAATTAGTTTTTCTTTTTTTAATTTCGCCAATCGCGTCTTTGTTTATCCCGTATCCTTCCAGTTCTCGGTCGGGGATATAAATGTCTATATATTTTTTCGCCTCGCTTTTTTCAATCTGGCTCACAACCGATTTTATTTCCAAAAGCGTGTTGATCATAACGACGGAAGAAGTCACGCCGTCCGCGTCATAATCTCCGTAGACCGTTATTTTCTCATTATTTTCCAGCGCGCGGAATATTCTTTTCACGGCTTTGTCCATATCTTTAAGCAAATACGGATCGTGAATATCCTGCTCGTAATCAGGATTAAAAAACTCGTCAATCAAAGTTTGATTATTTATTTCCCTGTCCCACAGCAATTGCAGAACAATCGGCGACAGCTCCGGAAATTCCTTCGCGAATTTCTCCGGATATTTTTTATTTACAAGATAGCGCTTTTGCATAAAATAATTTACTTCGTTAGGTTTAGTAAATATTAGTTTTCTTCGTGTTTAGTTTTTTACCTTTCCATTATATCACTTATGAGGGCTTATGCGCAATTTATAAGTTATATAGTTTATAAAGTTCGTAAAGTTAAAAGTTTATAAAGTTATGAAGTATTTAGTAATTTTAAACACGCAACTTTGCAGTTCTCGCTTTTGTCATCCTGAACTTGTTTCAGGATCTTCCAGCAATTAGGATTATGTTTTGTTTATTTAAACCAAACAGCAATATACGGCATATCCAAACAAAAATTGCATTCAAAATATTTGCGATTTATAGGTTAATCCAATGTAGCAACTGAAAGATTCTGAAATAAATTCAGAATGACAGATTTTTTGATTTTGGAAAAAGGCAAATAAATATAATTTTCTCTCATTTCTCCTGCTGTTTTCCCGCTCCGCCGCAGTCTCTCATCAGAGGACTGCGACAAGAAAACACAATGTATTTTCTTTTTCATTTCCCCAAATGTTTTTCAAAATTTTGGATAAAAAAAGAGAAGGAATTTTTAATGTCCTTCGTCAAAAGCGCTTCTTGGTATCATTGGCTTAACTTTTTTTCTTTTTTTATAGAAATAAAAAAGTACCAATAATACCACCGCAATGGCAAAAGCGATTATTAAATCATTAAGACCAAAATTGCTATTGCTTTTATACGCGGCAACAATTGCCGGCAACGCCCCCATTATTTCTCACCTCCTTATTTTTTTATTATCTTTTGCTATCGATATTTCCAAGCCATTTCATTTGAAAGCTTCTTTATAATAATATGCGGTAATATTATAAAGAAAAAAATTATTTCTGCTGCTCCCATTATTTCTCACCTCCTACCCCAAATCCTAAATCATAATCAGCCGAAAGTCAAGGCGCTTGAATAGCGGTTGATTTTATTTACTTACTTCTTCTCAATGCATTATTAATTTATTTTTTAATTTGCAGTATTTAAAATCCTGCTATACAATAATAGTATTAAAAAGCTTTAAAATTAAAATTATATCAATTATGAAACATCAAATGAAATTAGCCCAAGAACCTTTTTTGAAAATAAAAACTCAAAAAAAGATTATGGAATCAAGGCTGTTTGACGAAAAAAGACAGCAAATAAATGTCGGTGATTTTATAGAATTCGCGCAAAGCGATAATCCAGCCAAAATAATTCTGACTGAAGTAAAGGCGATTTATCGCTATGCCGCATTTGACGAACTTTTTTCCGATTTTCCCGCTTCATATTTTGGCGGAAATTCAAAAAAAGAATTATCTAAAGAAATTCACAAATTTTATTCCGGAGAAGAAGAAAAGAAGTTCGGCGTAGTTGGAATAAAATTTGAATTAGCGGATAAAAAATAGCATCTAGCATAATAATATTTATCTATGTGTCAAGGCGCTAGCGAACCTAGATTAAAACAAAAAACAGGTTCAAACCTGTTTTGTTTTGAGCGGAATTTTGAAAGTAATGCCAGCCTTATTAGCGCGGCGCTTTTATTATTTTTTCGTTTCAGGCTTCTTCATTATGAACAAATACTTAAAACCTCTTAAATAAAAATTGAACTGCCTCGCCCTGCTATGCCAAATGCCCGTGTTTGAAGTTTGATTATGCCTCGTCAAACAAACCAAATCAATCGGCTCAAAATATTTCTCCAGTCTCTGCCACATTAAAAACCCCGTTGCCGTAAATTTCTTTTTAATCCATTGATCAGCAATAACCCAGCCCATAACTTTTCCTGGCTTCAAAATTCTTGCAATTTCCGAAGCAGTTTTTTCTAATTCATCGTAAAATTCTGTTTTCTCGCAAGAAATCTTACCGATACATTCCTTGTTATCAGAATAGTTGATATTGTCGGAGTATGGCGAATCAATAAAAACAAAATCATTTTTGAGTGTAAAAGTGCTTTAAGTTTTGTCTTACCCAATCGTAAAAATCAATCTCTAAAAATCTCAAAAACTTGTCAAATTTTTGTTCTGAAAATTTTATTTTATTTTCCTCACAATATTCTTTGAAAATACTGCGAATCTCATCAATATTTATTACCGTTGTAAATTTTTTGTTCATATTGTCAATTTATACATTTTATTTTCAAGCAATTTCAAATCACCTTTATTCTTCCAAATTTCCTTAAAATCTTTGTTTCTCATCGTTCTAATGTGTCCGAGATAAACGGACACAAAATAACCATTGATTTTAGTTTCCCTTGCCATTTTTATATTTTTTTCAGCAATTTCTACATAATCAGAATCAAGCTCAATACCGATAAATTTCCTACCTAATCGTTTAGCAGCGACTGCGGTTGTGCCTGTTCCTATGAAAGGATCAAGCACAACATCGCCCTCATCTGTGGTCATTAAAATTAACCTCTCAAGTAGCGGAATAGGAAGCTGGCAAGGGTGTTCATCTCTTCGTTTTTTGTGTCGTATTCTGTGAATGTCGTTCCAAACATCAGAAAGAAGCGGTCCAAATCCATGCGCTTGATCTTTTTTCCCGCCATAATCTTTTAGAAATTCATCACAAGCCCTGCACCTTGGATGCGGATATCTAATATCAAAAAATTTAAAATCTTTGTGAGATTTTGATTTTGTGTAATACGAAATTCCATAATGATTCGGCAATAAAGTTTTCCCCATTGGCGCGCCGCCCGAATCCCAAGCTATCCAATGTCTAAAATAGGCAATTTTATTCAAATGCTCTGCGTAATGAGAAAGCCAGCGAGGAATATTATGAACAAAAATTGCCCCTGTTGGTTTTGTAATTCTCACCATTTCGCTCATCCAATCGTTGCACCAATTCAAATAATCTTGTTTTTCTTTTGAGTCTTCGTAATGGTTATATTTTTTCTTCAAATTAAAAGGCGGATCGGCAAAAGTCATATCAACCGAATTGTCCGGTATTTTTTTAAATACTTCCAAGCAATCGCCTTTAATAATTTTATTAAGAAATTTGTTCATCATAACTATTTGCTAAGAAAAGTTTCAATTAAAAGTTTTTCAAATCTTTTCAATTCTTCCTTATGAAAAGTAAAAACATCTTCATAGGCCGTAACCATTCTTTTTAGATCGCTTTTTCTAACATACCAACCAATGCCGTCCACAAAACCTATAAATTTTGCTTTTGGATAGTGCGATTTAATAAGCGAATCTATAGAAATCTCGGTTTTTGATTTGTCGCCTTGTCCCGATGAAGTCGTTGCCAAAAAAGAGCTTTCAGCAATAATTAAAGGATTTTGTTTGTTCGGGATAATAAAATCCATTGTTCTTTTGTTATCGGGGGCATTATCAATCAATTCGCCGAGATCGCCCTTTTCAAAAGGTATTTTTAAATGATTTAAGATTTCTTCAATTAAAATTTCTGGATTATTTTCTTTCATTCCGGAATAACTGCCTTTTTCTTTGTACCGGATTTAAAGTATCAATCATTTCCGGCAATTCAAATTTAAGTTTTGAAATACTGAGTTTTTTCAATTCAAACAACGGAATAGTTTTTGTTAAAAATGGTATTGTCGAGCCCCCAAAGAAAATGTTTATGATCCCTTTCCTGAAAAACTCATTTTCTTTAATAAATTTAGTAATTTGTGCGTCCGACCATTCTTTTAGATTATTTATGTCTTCATCTTGAAACCATTTATCTTTATGGACCAACTTGCTCAATTCCGGATCATTTACAACCCTAATAATCGTGGTTAATCTCTTTAAGGTTTCGTTTGAAAATCCAGTTAGAGCAAGCAATGCTCTCAAGCCGTTCTCTTTTTCTATTAACAAACTTTCAAAAATTTCCTTTTTCAATCCCTTTGTTTCAATTTCATTTTTTAAAATCAAAAGTATCTCCTTCAACGAGTTTAAATACCCTTCATATTTTTCCTCAAATGCAGGATTAAAAAAATAGAAAGTGTTTTTGTTGATGACTGTTTTAAATTTTAGATCTGTTGCAGGTTTTGTATGTGCCATAGTTTTATTTTAAATTTGTAAAAAATAATATTGACTCGTTTTTCATCGTATTTTGCAATCCTCTTATTGGTTTTATTAGGTTAAGTTCAAATTTAAGATTTTGTTTTTCTGCAAGCTCTATGACTTTCGTTTCAAGCCTCACTCCATTTGTTTGAATATCGTTTGTACCAATAATTATGACGATAGGAGAATTTTTCTTGGAAACTCGTTTCATTTCCTTTAACGCTATATTCATTTTATCAAAATATATTTCCAGTTTATTTTCTACGCCTCGGCCCTGCAATCCAATCATTTCCTCTCTTAAATTTTCAATATTATAACCAAGATATTCTAGTTGTGGCTGATCATTTTTCAAATAATCAATAGCAAATGAGTATGGCGGCGATGTAATTATGGCATCTACGCTATTTTCGCCAATAGGTAAATTTAAAACACTCCCTTGAATTATTTGACTTTTCCCAATTTTTAAATTTATCTCTTGTCTCGCATTTTGAAAATATTTTATTGTTGAGACATATCTTTCCAATACACGCGGAAAAAGTTTATCAATTGAAGAACTGCTACGACTTGCAAAGCCCATCGTATCTAAAAATGCTAACAAAACTATTTCGTAATAATTTCTTTTTTTATCGTCTTTGTTGTTTTTAAAATACTCTGGGACTTTTTCTTTTTTTAATTTTTCTAATAATTCCTTGGGATTGGTGATGATAGATTCCAAAATTTTAATGTCTAAATCTAACGCAAAGGTTTTAACCTTTCCCATTAACTCACAGAATGGGCTTAAATCAACGGAAATTGAATCAATACCAAGTAAATTTGCCTCAACCGCAACTGTTGAACTTCCGGCCATTGGGTCAAGCACAACATCGCCGGATTTGACCTCAAGAATATTTAGCAAAGCTCTGATCAATTGGGGGTGAAATTTACCACGGTATGGGAAAAGGCTATGCGTAGCATATCCGGTTGAATATTTGCCGTCCAAAAAGAAAACTTTGGTCCTAAACGAACTATTTTTATGAACTTCTTCAAGATTTTGTAAATTGCATGTTTTAAAATGAGTCGTTTCCTTTCCGTCAACTAATTTAAAGTAAGCACCCCTATCAACTAATTCTTTTTTTGATAAAATCTCATATTCCCGCAAAGCTAAATCCAGCTCAAAAATTTCATCAGTCCCGTCAATAAGCTGAAAATTTTTATCAAATAATTTTTCTAATAATGGAATATGCTTTTTCATAACTTTCTTCTTTTATTTTATATTCTTTTCAAAATCAATTGCTGTGATTTTCGCTTTTGTAATCAGAACAGCGACGGGGTTAATGTCAACGGCAATAGATGGTCGTCCCATAACTTTTGATTCTACGGATGTTGTCCCGCAACCGCCAAAAGGATCAATAATTAAATCTCCTTTACTTGTGTATTTTTCCGCCAAACGAGAAACTATTTGCGGTATAAATTTTGCAGGATAACGATGATAACCATGCGTAATATACGCCGTTTCTTTTCGTGTTTTCTCAGCAAAAGCCCACGATGGTTCAATTTTAATTTTTGAAAATAATGTTATTGCTTCTCTCATATTTTTTTATTAACCTCTTAGCTTTAAACGCTCCGCCGATTTTTATTTCCCAGCTATTTCCAGTATAAGCTATTTTAATCATTTTATCAACACAAGGAAGAAATAAAAAAAACCTCAAGTGAATAAATTCACAAGAGGCACTGATTTTAAAGCTTTAATGCTTTTAATCTATTTCGCACAACATCTTGGTGGATTAGTTCCGGCATCATTACGTCACCCAATTTGGTATGTATTGCCACGCAATCTTCTTGCGTGTCCATTTTGCATTGATCAAAAAGACGAATGCTTTCTTTGCCGAACCGCGTTGCTTTTTCGGTGTTACCTTCTTTAAGATATAACTCCGCTAATGCGTACGCCATCTCTGCAGCTTCTCGTGGATTTTCATCCTTCAAAGTATTGAACTTTCGTTCCAGTTTCTTTATTGTCATTTTAGACCTCCTTGTTTCTTTTTCTTTTATTCTGTTGTTGTTTGGTGTTTTCTCCTTGGAGAAATGTCATGAAATCGTCTGTTCGTTCCCACGAAACTATTTCGTCCGGACTGAACCAACATGCAATCTCTTGTTTGGCTTCTTCTTTATTGCCAGAAGCGTGTATAAGATTTTTGCATGCACCGCCGATTATATTTGCCAGATCAGGGGAATTTATTGAAAAATCTCCTCGTATCGTTCCTGGTGTGGCGCGATAAGGCAAAGTATGACCAACGAATTTTCTTACTGTGTCGATAGCATGTATTCCCTCAAGAACAACCGCAATTACCGGTCCCATGGTAAGATAATCATAGTTCCACTGTTTGATTATTTCTCCCAGTGCTTTAGGATCTCTGGTACCGAAAGTTTCAAGCGGATCAAGCCCATACTCTGTGTATGTTTCTAGAGTTTTTTTGCCCATGCCAATAATCCATTCCTCGGATTTGGGAAAATGCCCTTCAAGACGAGAATGATCCGCGCGCAGAATTTTTATACCGACTATCTTAAGTCCGACTTGCTCAAATCTTTGAAGAATTTGACATGTTATTCCGCGCATTAAAGCATCGGGTTTAATCAGTACAAGCGTTTGTTCTTTCATCATTTTTCTTGCTCTCTTTTCTATCGTTTCTGCCATTATTTACCTCCGTAGTCGTTTTCTTTTCATTTGCTATACATTTTTTGTTTTGTCAAAAAATTCTTTTAAGCGAAGCAATGCGAGTTTCCTCATAGAAACCGAATTTTTTTCTTCGCTTGTCATTTCTGCAAAGCTTTTGTTGTGATTTTCCGGAATAAATATCGGATCCCAGCCGAAACCGCCTTTTCCGCGGATTTCATTAGGGATCATTCCCTGAACTTTACCAACAAAAACACGACAATCTTTTCCGTCATAAAAACCTACTGCTGTTTTGGCGACTGCTTGCCGGTTTGTTTCTCCTTGAAGCATCTTTAGAACGCCTTCATTTCCAATTGATTGGATAAACCATTTAATAAGAGCGCCAGGCATTCCTTTCCAAGCCGTAAATTCAAGACCTGTATCTTCTACAAGCACAAATTTGCCGGTTTTATGAAAAGCATTGCGCGCTTTATCTTTTACTATTTCGGCTACATCCAATCCTTGAGGCTCAAAGAGATCCACATCTATTTGTTGCAAATCTTTACCAAGTATTTCGTTAACCTCCTTTAACTTGTTGATATTTTTGGTTGCAAAAAATTTGGGATACATATATTTTACCATATTATTTTTAATTGAAACAGCCATTTCCAGATTTTTATTTTTTTCTTGCGCAGAATGCGCAAAATTTAATATTTTACCAGCCGTTTCTTGTTCTTCTCCTGCATGGTTAACAACCACGAAGTCGAAATAGCGAATTAATTCTAACGGAGTCGGATCATCTTTTAATCGAATTTTAATGTCTTTGTTACTCATGCCTCGCTTTTGAAGACGCTTAACAAGTTCTTTGTACGAAGGCGGCATAACAAAAATCAAGATTGCTTCTGGTATAATACTTTTAAGCAAAAGCGCGCTACCGACAACTAAACTTACAAGTATATTTTTACCCTTACCAGTTACATCAAAAACATGTTCCAAGAGCAAACCATAATGATGTCCGCTAATGATAACATGATCAAGCAATCTATTTTCTTGCTTTAAGGCAAGAAATTCTTCTTCTCTTAAAAAATGATAATGAATTCCGTCTATTTCGCCTTGGCGTTTTAATCGCGTTGTACATGTCGGTAATCTCAAAAAATTTGATTGGGAAGTTATGAGATTTACAACAGTATCTTTTCCTGCACCCGAAGGACCAGAAATAACAACAATGCTTCCGCTTCTTATTACCATCAAACCATCTCCTGCTTAGTAAAAGTTTTAAATGCCTGAATTCACAACCTGCCTACCTCAAAATCCAACCTATTTTTCCGCTCATTCTTTTATCTCTCTTTTTGTTTTCAAGGAACAATCACATTTTATCATCCTCCATTTATAAACACATAGTAGCAAAATAATGAAGCTCCCCACCCCAAGGGGATGGGGTATCTAGCCTGCTTAACATGTTATTTTTAAATCTTAAACAATCTCAATTGCCCCGTTTGGCGATTTATTTCTTTTTTATCCATGCTTTGATTTTTGA
>Ga0180732_1002042_pt1 | contig 11319 bp, 13 predicted proteins | sample KR11_01MetaG_FD_148674 | JGI IMG/M metagenome (GOLD analysis project Ga0180732, IMG submission 148674) | Groundwater microbial communities from the Olkiluoto Island deep subsurface site, Finland - KR11_0.1 MetaG | ecosystem: Environmental > Aquatic > Deep subsurface > Groundwater | place...
AAATAAGCAGCTCGCATATTTCCAAGCAAATAGTAGTTGAAGGCAGAATCGAAAAAATATACCCTATCAAAGCAAAGCTTATCGATGGTGCTTTCCGGTGCCAGAGATGCGAGCATACACTCAGCTTGAATCCCCGCCATTTGCGTCATTATGCCGTTCTCCAGCCTTGCAGAGAGCCGTCATGTCCTCAAGGTCAGACTCATTCAAGCTATCTGCAGTGATAAGTCGTCTCAAAGCTATGGGGCTTGGATTTGTAAGAATAATTTCCTCAACATTCGTCCATAAATTTGTTCTGCCACTCATACTCTCACTTGACCACGTCCTTTAGAGGCACTGCTTCCTGAATGCCATGAACAGCACATTTTACATAACCACTGAATTTGTAAATAGTACCTTCATGCCTTTCATATAGCGGGATTTCTCTTTTAACTTCCATTCCTTGTTTTTTGCACACAGAACAGCCGTAACCCTGCTTGAAACTTTTACCAGCCATTGATTCCTCTGTCTAAATCAGCATTACGCCTCTTGATATCGGTATTCATATTATCATCAATGATAGAGTACAATCGGAAATTATTTAAGCCTGCTGATTGTGTACGATATCATGAAAAAAGAGATAAAGATTTGGTTTGACAAAGAAGCTGATTATCTTGAAGTGATGTTTGAAGTAAAGGAGGGGTACTTCAAGGATACGAAAAATGATGCAGTTATGGTAAAAGTCGATATGGAGGGGAATGTAATCGGTTTTTCTGTACAAACAGTAAGTAAGCTGGCTGGACCGGTTTATCTCACTATTGATGAGAAAGACGCAAAGGTCAGCTCTCTGGATCCTGAGCAGAGAAAGCATTTTGAAGAGAGCATGAAACGCAACGAGAGCCTTATGAAAAAGCTGTCTGAGATGTAATATGGCGCCGGTAAAAATAGTCGTTGAAAAGCATTTGGATGGATTTGTGGCATTTGCCCAGGGACTAGAAGGAGTCGTGGTAGGGGAGGGCGATACTTACGAAGAGGCTTTGCAGGATGTGGAATCTGCGATCAAGTTTCACCAAGAGACTTTTGGAGGAGCGGAGAAATGGATTGATGAGAAAGAATATGATAGTCTTTTCTTTGAATATATGGAAGCGCAGGCGCATAAAAAAACCTTAGAGCACGCAGCTGATATTCGCATGTCTCGCGGGGATCCTGCCGATCCTGAGGATTGCATGAAAGTCAACGAAGAACGAAACGGGACATAGAGGAAGCCCTAGCTGAGTTCAAAGCGGGAAAGTTCCACACAGCAGAAGAGGTCTATAAAGAACTGATATTTTCATACGGTACTTTAAAGTCTTCGGTTGCTGTTAGAAATCTGAAATAATACAAGTGAAGCGAGCGTAACGAATCCAGAGAAACATTACGCATTAAAGACTTTACAATGAACTCACCCATACGGGTGAGTTCATATCAAGACTTTTCAGACAGTCCCGATCCTGCTACCGCTATGTATTACAGTGTATTACTACCAGTTATGCAAAAAATTCTAAAATTGGAGAAATTTGCAAACAACGCCTCAGAGGGACCTCAGCATTAACCATTCTACCCTCTAAATTTAGGGATATGATGTTAAGGAAAATTGATGATAGACGTTTCTTGACGCATAGGAAACTATAAGCGTAGTTATTCTGATATACAATATTATTTAATTAGATAAAAACATTTGCTAATACAAGGATTGAAACTCGTGCATTATATATACCAGTTTGATATTCATATAAAATTGCAGAACGGCTTCCAGTAAAACAAAGATTGAAACCCTGTGATTGCTACAAGAGCTATTTAGCCAGCGACGTATTATGCGGTGGCTCTAATCACAGAACAGCTTCCACTAAAACAAGGATTGAAACCCATTAAGCTCAACACCCTGCTTGAACCGATACCATTCATTGCAGTACTACATAAGAGTTGGTTGTAGTAGCAACGTTTATATTACCCTTAGATTGTAATAGTAGTGTCACTACTATTCGAGGTGGAAAAATGTACTTGGAATCCATGCAAAAGCAGGTTCAAAATTTACTCACTAATCCAAAGGTAATGCAGAAGCAGAGGGAGATTCTTGTCCGGTTTGAGAGAGAGGCAGATAAAAACGATGGACTGGCATTAGCCACAAGAATAAGCCAGTTGAACAAGTTGTGCAAACTGGCACAGGTTGTCAGGAAATCTTTTACTGCAATGACAAGAGAGGATCTTGAAAATTTCATATACAACTTGAAGATCGACCATGATGGAAGCATGAGAACACCATCAACGGCAACCATAAACCAGTATAAGATCGTGATGAAGAAATTCTTTAAATGGCTGCACCGGAGTGAGGATTATCCCGAGGTTGTGAAGTGGATCAAGATCAGTAACTCCAAAAAAAGAAAACTGCCAGAGGATATTTTAACTCCGGGTGAGATCAGAACTATAATCGATGCTGCAGATAACCTTAGAGACAAAGCCCTAGTATCCGTTTTGTATGAAAGCGCATGCCGGCTGGGAGAGATAACCGGACTGAAACAAAGAGACGCCGTACTGGATCAATACGGCGCAGTTATTTTATTGCCATTCCTGGAAGGCAACAAGACAGGGCAACGACGGATTCGGTTGATTGATTCCGCCCCGGATCTGGCGCTGTGGCTCAATAATCATCCCAGAAAAGACCCGGGGAAACCGCTGTTTTGTAATGTGCTATTTCCCGATAATCCGCTTGGAGATAAGGGAGTTCAGGATGTGGTAAAAAAATTAGCCCGCAGGGCTGGAATAAAAAAGAACGTTCACCCGCACCTGTTGCGGCATTCACGAATGACATGCCTGGCAAAGGACTTTACGGAATCCGAGTTGAAGATTATAGCGGGCTGGTCTGGTGACTCAAGAATGCCCGGCGTATATATTCACTTATCCGGAGCAGACATTGAAAAGAAGCAGTTGATGAGAGCGGGTCTCCTCGATAAAGAAGAGGCACGAAGGGAAGATAACGTACTAAAGCCGAGAGACTGCCCCAGATGCAAAGAGGTAAACCCTGCAACTGCTCGCTTCTGCTACAAGTGCGGTCTCGCTTTAGATATGGTGACTGCTATGAAAATCGACACGGGGGAATCAGGAATGGCGCTTGAACTCATGGACTTGATGCAGAGGGAACCCAGGCTGCTTGAGATGCTGAAAAACATCACAAAACCGGTGGCGGAAACGAAGAAAATACAGGATGGGGGGGGTAAAGAATATCAGTAAAAATTCAAATTGAAGGCGAAGAACTGCTGGATGCAATCGTAAATAAAAAGGGGATAATAGAACTACCTGGAAAGTATGCCGGGAGGAACGTGAAAGTGATCATCACGTCCCGGGACATGAAGGAAAAGTAGAATGCCTGCCTGGAAAGTTGCTGAAACAGAGGATGCAACCCCATGTATAATCAGAAACCTATATATATCCGGCAGGCAATGTCATACTTGGTTCATATGACAGAAAATAAGTACTACTTTGCGGCATATAAGTGTATCGCTTGTGAACAGGGCATCGCTTTTCGGGGGAAAAAATAATGCCCAAAAAAGACAGGGAATTCCCTGTGCATAGCCACACGATGATCAGTATTGAGCAATATGGGTGGCTTTCTCGGCACGGAATCATGAAAAGATCCAAAAACATCCGATTTCTCATTGATAGGGCAATCGCAGAAGAAAAAAGACAGATAGAATATATACAGGCAGAGAGAATACTATCTTCACAAATAGAAAAACTCGAAGTAAACCTAAAAAATAACATGTTCATGTATAGAAAAAACGGAATAATACTAAAACCGAAACGCTGCGCTCAAAACGAAAACAATTTATGAAGTTAAACATGTTCAGGTTTGAAAACCCTGGATTTGGCGGAAATGCAATCAGCCGCTTCTTTTCAAAAAAATTAAGATGAAGAAAAGCCTCCAAACCTGAACATGTTTGGTTTTCTGATGCCTTTTTTCAGGTAGGGCCGCCAACTTCATAACATCATAAACAACTCTGTAAAATATAGCATTAAGATCGTTGCTGTTTCCGTTTATCCGTTTTAACCCATTTTCGCTGTTTTTTTACTTTTATCCTGTGCATGCTGATAATAACAGTGTAAAAATCATTCTAAAAAAGTTTTGTTGCGCTAATGCATGCGTAAAAATCAAACGTTTTTAACAAAATATCTTAATAAAGTTCTCGTTTCGGTGTACCTTCGGGATTGATCCCGTACTTCCTGCGCCTGTCCCTGCCCGTTCTGCCCCTAAACCTGAACAGGTCTGAGGCAGATATGAACAGGTTTCACTTAAAAGCTGAACAGGTTTGGGCTAAAGCTGTTCAGGATTTGATTTGAGGGCAGCGAGACCTGAACATGTCCGGGGAATACCTGAACAGGCTTATAACAAAAGCTGAACAGGTTCACGGCAGACCTGAACAGCTTTGAGGCGAAAACCTGTCAAATTTGAAAAGGAAATAAGTACATTTCATGCAAACTGTTGAAAGAATGGGTTCGCCTGTGCGTATGGTCAAAAAAAAAGCAGTGTGCCGGGGAGAACAGGGAGTGTATGAAGAGTATGACCTGTACATGTATGTACATGTTCAGGTAGTCGTTAGTACCCCCCCAAAAGAGAAAAATAATGATTTAGTAATTTCGGCAAGTTTGCCATTATTACTATAACCAGCAGTAATAACAATACCAAATAAACCGGGGCACGATCTCTACCCATTCCCAAAACCCTCAAATTACTATTTTTTATTAATTTTATCCCAAGCGAATTTCCTAACCATAAAATCTCCCTTAGTCGTCTGATACACCTCAAGTAAATAAGTCATAAATTCCTTATGCGTTAATACTTTGTTTATTTTTTTTCCTTCATGCCCTTTAAGTTCGTTGAAGTAGGCGAGCAGGGCAGGTTCAAGGGTAAGTGTTGCCATATATATTATCCTTGTTTTAATACCTTTAATATTTTTCCATTATATATCTTTTAATAATTTTAATGTACTTATTTCAGGGTTATAATACACAAAACCAGTGCTTTTTTTATATGTTTTCCAATAAAATACCAGCACCCGCACATACATAGAGGTTATCCCACGTATGCCTTTTTTCGTCCTGAAATCCCAACAGGATAAGGTAATGGGATTCAATGCTGACAGCAAGTTTTATCATATTTAGCGTTCATTTTGATAAATATGCAGCAACTCATTGTCCCGGCGATCCCCGGGATGAAACCTGAACTCGTGCAGGAGTGGCAATACGTCCAGCGCAGCAAGGGTGGCGGTCCTGGCTATTGGCGCAGGCGTAACAGGCACGAACCCAGCCTTGCACAGGCAGCACAGCGACTGCGGATGAGTGAACTCTCGCACCGCATGTACGGCGCCACAGGCACGGAGCAGCTCAGGGATGGAAGGAGAATTCCCGTAAATGCCGTCCTGGTCAGCCCGCTGCTAAGGGGCAGCCCTGAGGTTTAACATCGCGGGGTTGGGGGGTAGAGAAGTCCCCTTCCGTGAGGGAGGGGTAATTGACGGGGAATTTAGTACTCACTTTTACTATAATTGTGCGTACTACACACAGTACTCACTTTTACTGTAATTAGGGGTACTAAAATGTCCAGGTATTGCATCCTCTGTTTCAGCGCAAGTGCCTCTGAGACCGGGAGACCCTGGGAGTTTAAACTCCCAGGGTAGGGGTGTTGCATCCTCTGTTTCAGCGCAAGTGCCTCTCGAACCCAATGTATCATTATCAGCATCCTTTGCCGTAATATGTTGCATCCTCTGTTTCAGCGCAAGTGCCTCTGAGACCTCTCCCCCCTGGAGGGCGCATCTTTTATACCCCGTATTGCCCGATTCGGGGTATGATTTTCACTCAGAGATTTCTTTTTGCTTTTGCATTCTCCTTAAATCGTTCAAGTCATAACAACCTGATGAACAGAACAAATCGCTGCGTTCATCTACGGTTGCATCCTCTGTTTCAACGCAAGTGCCTCTCAAACTGTAAAGATAGACCATAGCGAACCGGTTCGCAAGGGTTGCATCCTCTGTTTCAGCGCAAGTGCCCTTTGAAATAACACATTCAATTTAGTACGCACAATCACAGTAAAAGTGGGTACTGAGTGTAGTACGCACAATTACAATAAAAGTGAGTACTAAAGTTGCATCCTCTGTTTCAGCGCAAGTGCCTCTTGAACTCGCCGGGTTCGACTGTTGCTTGAACGCCAGAGGATACTTCGGGCTTTGATGCTGAACCGTCTAAAGGATACTCATACGAGTGAGATTTAGACAGTTGCTTTTTTATAATACTGCTATTATGTGGAATTTCGAGTTTTTCTCTTATTCTCCCGACTGTGTTTTCTATGTTGCATCCTCTGATTCAGCGCAAGTGCCTCTCGAACCCAATGTATCATTATCAGCATCCTTTGCCGTAATATGTTGCATCCTCTGTTTCAGCGCAAGTGCCTCTGAGACCTCGCCCCTCTGGAGGGCGCATGAATCTGCGTTTATCCGCAATTACCCCCAGTAATAATCATCAATAGTAGGCATCGCATCACTGTGATGCGATGCCTCCCCTGTCTGATTTTACTCTTTTTTTGAAATGTTGAGTTGGCATAAAATTCTCCGTTTTTTCGGGTATGTTCTCTGGTCAGAGAGCATGTTAAATAGTATGTTTTCTGGTCACAAAGCATATCCGAAAAATTGATAACTTTATAAAGAACCTTTCCCAAATTTGGGAAACCTTCTTTCAACAGTTGTGTTGCATCCCCTGTTTCAGCGCAAGTGCCTCTGATGCCAGTCACTGGCACGAATAACGAAATGATTTCGTTCTTCGAGGGTTGCATCCTCTGTTTCAGCGCAAGTGCCTCTTATCCGTTCTCCAACTGGTTGGAGCACGGCAGCATGCTGTTACATCCTCTGATTCAGCGCATGTGCCTTTGTTTAGTACCCCTATGACCCATTAAAAGGGTATTATGCCCAGTACCCCTATAACCCATTAAAAGGGTACTAAATGTTGCATCCTCTGTTTCAGCGCATGTGCCTCTTGAACTAAATTCTCTCGTTCAGGAACGGGTTCCGGAACGAGGAGAGAACAAGATAGACCCTAGGTTTCAAGAAACCAAGGGTAGGGGTTGCATCCTTTGTATCAGCGCAAGTGGCGAATGACGATTCTTTAAGAATTGTCATATCTTTTGTTCCGTTTTACAAGATGTTTCTTAATGAAACGTCATTCGTGCCTCTCGAAGAAGATAGACCCTGGGGAAACGTTTCCACAGGGTAGGGTTGCATCCTCTGTTTCAGCGCAAGTGCCTTACGACAAGGGCATCGCTTTTAGTCTATAGAAATTCCACACTGATTACACACTGATTACACACTGATTACACACTGATTACACACTGATTACACACTGGAAATTCCATTGGAGATCATCATCTCATCTCACAGCGCAAGTCCCTCTGAGACATTGTGAAAAATTTCTCTACAGAAATTAGTAACATGTTGCATCCTCTGATTCAGCGCAGGTGCCTCTCAAACTCCAATGAGAACATGCAAAACTTTAGTAAATTGAATTTTGCATCCTCTGTTTCAGCGCGTGTGCCTCTGAAACTCGACCCTAGCCAACCGGTTGGGTAGGGTTGAAGTGGTTGCATCCTCTGTTTCAGCGTAAGTGCCTCTGAGACCCGGGAGAGGACAATCACCAGAGAACTATTTAGCAAGTTGCATCCTTTTCTTGCTGGAAAGTTATGGATTGTTTTTCTTCATCATTTGAGCCAGTTCCGGATAGACCTCTTCTATCTTGGCATTTATTTTTCTTCTTATGATTCTGTAGGCTTCAGAATTTCCCGTCTTCCCAAAGATCCCTTCAAGTTTGACTTCATAATTTGACAACTTATGCCTCAAATAATTCTCTGTAATTCTTCGTAAAAAGTATGGATCACTATCCATATTAGCCCACTCGAATTCGTGTCCCCTTTCGAGTTCAAGGTTTGTATGAAAGCGGTTGTAAGAGTCTATAGCTTTTCTCAAAACTTGGTTAAAAGGTTCTCTTTCTAATTCAATCTCCCACTTCTCTACCTCAGCGATAAGTTTTTTTTCTCGTGTTTTCGCTGCTTTTATTGCGCCCTCTGAACGTTTCTGGTGCTGCTGTTTTTCCTTTTCGCTTTTATATGGAAGCACATCATCCTCTTTCCATAATTTCATTGGTGGACCTGATTTATAATGCGGGTTCTCTGCTTCCTCATACGGCAGACCGAGTTTTAGGGGGTCCGCACCCCAATTTTCTTTATACCATTTTGCTGTGTGAAATTTAACCATCTTTTCTCCTCCTGTATTTGAGTAGCCGTGGCGGCGTCAGCCCTGACGATTTCCTTTTAGCGTGTGTGTACACGGTATGGATAGTGTTGTAGTCCCTGTGTAGTTCCTTTGCGAGATTAGATATCAGGTAGCCTCGTTCATCCACCATGTACATGATCAGCACCTCATTGGCTGTGAGATGGGATAGTTCCTTCCTGGTGAATATGGAAAAGGGAATCAGACGGTCGCCGGATTTTGCAGCTTTCAATACAGTCACGTTCGCGGAGTACAGGTCATACCCGCCGCCGTACAGGGTGCCGTATGCGAGATCGTGGGCTTGCTTGATGTGGTTTCTGTGCCGGAACTTGAACAACAGCGATATCGTTGATTCAAGAAAGAATTTCCGTAGCTCCTGCACTTCCTGGATCAGCTTGAAAAGTCCGGGAGAATCTGTTACCTTCATGCCAATAATCACGTCATTCACAAACCTGTTATCGTTATAGACTACGATGCCTTCAATAGCCAGCAAATCACCTGTGCTGAGAATCCCGTCTTTCACATAACGCAGTGCTGTAACTATGGACAGGCATTGTGCGGTTTCTTCCGTGCCCTTTCCCGTGAGCTTTGTTATTTTTTCATGAATTTCTTTGCTGCCGTTTTCCTTAGTTTTTCTAATGACAACCCCGATCGATGTTTCGTTCTGGACGTTGCAAGCCCCACAACATTCTAATATCATATACATAGTATCTCCTATAAAATAGGGATACATGGTATATATATCCCTATTTTATAGGGGTTAAACAAGGTTCAAATATAACTACTGGTTATAGTAATAACGGCAAACTTGCCGAAATTACTAAACAACCCCCGTTGTGGAAACCTCAAGCATTTTTTCTTTTGGAAAGCCCCTAAGCTCAGTTGCAATTTTAAATGCCTTGTCAAGGCTTAAAACGTCTTCTACCTTCGTTACGAAGGTCTTTTTTAAAAGCTCCTTTACCGTTTCTGAGCGTTCTGCATCCTTCTGTTGCATCCTCTGTTTCAGCGCAAGTGCCTCTGAGACAAGTTTGTCAGAATATATTTTACCTATTATATATAAATTGCATCCTCTGATTCAGCGCAAGTGCCTCTGAGACTTGATTTTACTCGCTCTTCATCTTCATCATCAATAAATGAAGTGCATGATCCCGTGCAAGTGCCTCTGAGAGTAGTGGATAGGACTGGTATTCCTTTTGCGACAATCTGGTTGCATCCTCTGTTTCAGCGCAAGTGCCTCTGAGATATAGCTGTTTGATGCAAATACCCCACCTTTCACTATCAAAAAGGATATCCGCGTTGCATCCTCTGTTTCAGCGCAAGTGCCTCTGAGACACGTTTCTTGAGAATCGTGTATAGATTTCATGGACGTTGTGGGCACATCGTCCATATATTCTGAGACTCGCCGGTTACTGCAGCAGGAAAATTGATGATATGTGTTAAGGGCTTATCGCATATCATGAATGTGAGGGTTTACGGCAGACCAACGGCTCCGCTACCCCTGCACCCCGGAGGACTCAGTGAGCGCAAGCTCCTAGCTTTAGCCGTGGGAGAGGTTCAAACTCTGTACTCTTTTTCTCATTCGCACACTTGCATCGTTCAGATATTCGTTCCACTCATCATTTGTCTGTGCCAGATCAGAAAGGGCAGCATACAATTCACAGCACAGAACAATGAACTCCTGCGTTCCCGTGGTCACGCCAAGCCGCATCGACTCCTTGACACACAGGGATTCAATTAGATGTTTCACGGCAGGTCCAGCAATCAAATCATTGGCATGCAGTTTCTGTAGCCTGACAACTGGATCAAGCTGCTTCTCAAACATGCGCTTTGGCGACTATGCCGTAGCTGTCGTCCCCTTTCACGAGGTCAAGCACCTGGCGGCGCTCAGCAGTGAGCGCGAAGCTGACAATGGGGTTCTTTTCTCTATATCGCAATACAGCCGGGTACACTTTCTTCTTTTTAACCATGTTATTAATTTTTGGTCACGAACCAATATATAGTTTATCATATATTTTTATATATAATTTAAGATATATTGTAACACAGATGGTTTAGCATACCAAAACAGGGCGCGCCGTGAACCCCCATACTGCATTGTCTAACACTTAGAGCATTCTCTTGGTTTTCGTGTGCGGTTGTGGGGACAAGACGCGCCCAAAAGACAAGAGAAATTTGAGCGAAAAAAAGCCATTCAATGTGCATGCAAAGACATATATCATGTGTGGTGGTTGTGGTGTGTGTGGTATGATACCACAAGAAACAGGGCGCACAACCCTATAACATGGAGGTCATAATCATGGGCGCAAAGTTCGACACCGAACAGATCAAAATGAAAGAAGGGCAGAACCTTATGGAATGTCTCAAGAAGGCTCTTAAAGAGAAGGGACAGGCTGACCGGATGGACAGCGATTACGGGCTGTTCATCATCACTGAGGTAACTGTGAAATCCATTAATGGTGATGAAGTCCTGCTCCAAGTTGGATACGAATACGGAGAATGATTTCATGAGCGGCGAGACTTTAGTAGTCGGCAGCCTGATATTCAGGGATGGGACGCCGGAAAAAATCAAATTGCAGGTGCTTGATGAGTTGGCGGCAGCCATAGAGGTTGACCTATCGGATATCAGGTACGATATCCTTAGCGGTAAGTGGTCTTTCCAGAGCATAAACTGGGCGTCCCACGTTGAGAGAGACGGGATAGAGACTTTCCTGGAAGGCTGGAAGAGCGCAATAAAACAACTCATTTGCAGCCTGCATCACCTGACCGATCCAGAGGAGATAAACTACCGGGAGGAAACCAGGAAAAAGGAGGTAGTATAATGGCGAAAAAAAAGCAGATCAGTGAACTCGACGACCCCGCTACCGACGTATCTACCCGGCTGATAAAAGCGGATCACGACTGGCTTATGGAGAACAGGGGTAGCAAGACCCTGCGCGAGAAAGCGCACGAGTTAATTGAGTTCTACAAGAAGCACCGAGGGAAATCATGAACCTGGCAATAG
>Ga0180732_1002043_pt1 | contig 11319 bp, 22 predicted proteins | sample KR11_01MetaG_FD_148674 | JGI IMG/M metagenome (GOLD analysis project Ga0180732, IMG submission 148674) | Groundwater microbial communities from the Olkiluoto Island deep subsurface site, Finland - KR11_0.1 MetaG | ecosystem: Environmental > Aquatic > Deep subsurface > Groundwater | place...
ATAATATCTCATCCTTTGATATTCCCGAGCCTTCCTATGTTTTTCATCATCCAATAATATGCGAGCATGGGACGGTGGGACGGCGAGGCCTTGCGGCCTCACCCCCACCGCCCGAGGAAAACCGATGTTGTCACGCAAGGGAGCACACATCGGGCGATGAGCCTGTGGTGTTTCTCGGCTAGGGATGCCTTGCTCACGTGACAACATGAGCGGGGTAAAGGCGCGAGTCATATATATAATTACTCCTTGCGCTCCTTCTTGACCTTTGCGAGCTTCTTGTCGGCCTCGCCCCCGAGCCGCTTGACCTCGTTATCTATGGCGGCCTTGAAATCGTCCGGCGACATCATCGGGCGGCTCATCTCGTCGAGCGCCTTGGAGCCCTTCGGCTTCTTCCCAGTCTTGTCCTCGACCATGACGTCGGGCTTGCGCTTCTTTCCCTCGATGTCGGCCATCGCCTTTGATGCCTCGACGTAATCGTTGACGAGTTGCTTCCCTTCCGCTATCTTATCGCTGAGCCGCGTCTGCGGGTTGTCGATCGTGAGCGTCAGTCCGGCCTCGCCCTCATGCAGGTCGAACTCCGTCGGCGACTTCAATACAGCCGTGATGCCGTCCCCGCTGTCGAGCTTCACCGTGTAGGTGGTCTTCTCCTCTCCGTCCTTGCGCGTCTTCGACTCGTTGGTCTTTACTACCCGCATCTCCTTAAGTTTCATTCTCGCCATGTCACACCTCCGTTATGTTCCGTTCTGAGGGGGCTGCGGGTTTGACGCCGCTGCTGCTCGACGCCGGAACAACATCGCGCAGCTTGCCCCCATTATCAACCAGGGTCTTGTCTTTTTTGTGCCATAGCATTATTTGGGTTTTTCTCTCTTGCTCATAATTTATTATGACCATCGACTCACTATCTGTGTCGATGTGGGGGATGCCATTATCGTGGAGGTTGCTATACTCGATAGCATCCCTCAATTGCTCGATGAAGTTCTCGTTTCCGAAAAACATAGCCGCCTGGTATTTTGTCGTCATTCAATCACTCTCCGTCTTTCACCATAAAAAAAATAGCACGGCAGCGTAGATGACCCGCTGACGCCGCCATCGCGCATCCCCCCTAGTTGCATCCGTTCATCCCTCCAACTTCGCTTCACCATGTATTTCTGGATATATTGAATACCATCTAACATTTTGCAGGGGAATGTTTCTGTTGCGCCCATCCCGCAAACGCAGCCATAAGAGGGATTCGCTTACTCTTATTTGTCTCGCGTTGAAACTCTCGAACAATCCATCTGTCCAACGAATTTCTATCACATAATCCTCATCTGTTTCTTCACGTCGCGCCATTTACTTCCCCTCCATCTTCGCGAGGATTTCGACGGCTTCATTCTCTATTGCCACACACGAGGGGGCTAATGGGCAATGACCATAAGCCACTTGCTTAATAAGCGCCACCATTTTCTCAAAGTGGGTCTCCTCGCGGTCTGCGATGATGGATGCTAATCGGCGCATCCTGACCACCACATTACTCGGTATCGTAGATGTCGGATATTTGTCCGTAAATTCATCTCTCAGTCGCGATAGTTCCGCCAGTTCCTCTTTAAGTTCCTCTAACGATTTTGGTTTCACTTCTCTCCCTCCGTCAGGTCGTTGAGGTTGCGCGCCGTCTGCATGTTGACCTTGCGCACCAGTCTCAGGACGATGTCCACCTTCGCCTCGGTCCGCGCAAGGCGGCAGTTCATGCAGGTGCAGCCGGGCTCCGACTCAAGGCGCGCGGATTGCTCTGGCGGTGGGTCATCGGGCTGTTGGTGCTTCACGCCTCACCACTCCTTGCATCGGCGTCTATGGCCGCCAATATTTCGTATGCAGCCTCCAATTTGGTCGCTCTGTCCTGCGAGTCTCGAACGCGCCAATACGCCCATCGGCTATACTTCGGCGAGAGCGCGTAGAAGCATAGTTTCAACTCGTGTAGTACACAATCCTCGCATGACGGTGAATACTTTGTTCCCCCATGTTGCGCCTCGCAATATCCGCAGAGGCCGACCGCATAATTATTTTTGTATGTTCCGTTTTCAATGGTCCGCACTATCTTTCGCCACTTCCTCAAGCTCTGCTGAATGTGCTTGGCCGGTATGCTGCTCATGCCTGCGCCCTCCCGAAGTCCTCGCCCTGGTAGTCCTTCCACATCTCCACCCGAGCCGCCGCGTTGCGTATGCGGCGCTCTGCGTGGCGCTCGCGCTTCGTCGGGTGGACCTTCGCGTTCGTGAAACTCATGGCTTGTAAACCCCCTTGCCGCTGTTCAGCGCCTCGCCGAGCGCGTCCGGTTGTGTAGCTAGGCCAGTACCATCGCACTCTTCACATGTCCAGGATTCTCCGACATCCTTTGTTATTATCCCGCTTCCGTGGCAGCACGGGCATTCCTTCGCCTCTTGTTCGGCCATCTTCTTCAACTCAATGAAAGCCGTGTTGAGTTCGAGCGGATGCCCAATCTCATCCCTGAATTTGCAGAACTCTAGCTGCTTCACTATCGCGGACAGATTCATGGTTGCGCCCCCTTGTTGAGCTCGTCGTTCCCGATGCCCCGCTGCCTGAACATCTCCTTGATGCGCCTGGTCGCTTGCTCTGGGTTGTCGGGGTTGATGTACACCTTCACGCTCCCGCCCTTCGAAGGAGTGCCCCACTCCAACGAGCATGTCTGCGCGCCCCGGTCCACGAACTCCCTGAGTATCGCCATCTTCTCCGGCCCCAGGTCCATCGCCATCAATCTCACGATGGTGTCAAACTCGTTGTCGTTCATCGGAGCACCTCGAAGTCCGGGTCGGACTCTCCGTGAGGGCAAACGATTAACCCGGCCAACCCCTCAGGAGTGCGGCTGTTGGCCCACGGTATCGTCACGACGCAGGGATGCGCCATATCTGTACAAGCCCTGCAAACAAATGTTCCTACCTTTTCTCCGTCCATCTTACACCACCCGGACCTGTTGCAGCCTCGTGATAATCTCGCTCGCGTATGCCTTGGTCGTCTGGTCGAGGTTCTCGCTGCGGCTGTCCGCGAGCATCTCGTTCTTGACGGTCTCGCGGTGGCTCGGGTTCTTCGCGTTCTTGTCGCCTGGGAATCCCGTCTTGTCCTGAAATATCAGGTCCACGATGAACGCCTTCTGCTTGTCCGTCGAAGGGGCGCTCGCCTCTTCGCGGCACTTGCGGTCTCGGCGCAACTGGATGAAGAGCGTGGTTGCGATGGTCATATATTCATCCTTGTATAGTAGGAACCCCTGCGCCTTGTCTTCGTCTGCGCTTATCACTCTTAAGGGTTTTATGTTGCTGGTAGCTATGGTGAGTAACTTCTCGAAGTCCTCCGCCATCTCCAGCGCCTGTTGGTTCTCTTCCGGTGTCATTGTTTTAGCCCTCCCTAATTTCTATCATCTTTACATCCCTCATCAACTTACGCAATTTCTCCCTCCGTTTTCGAGCCTCCAATCGCCTATAATGCGGGTGGCTACGTTTTATTTCGGCAACACGGCGATGATATTCTTTCCATAATATCGAGCGCTTTTGTGCTACCACTTTATAAGCATCCGTCCTAATTTCTTCCATGCGTTGATTGAACTCTCTTAGTGCGGCGTTACATTTCCTCTTACATTCACCTTCATTTATAGTCATTGTTCAGCCCTCCCTGGTTACTTCAACTCCTCGTATTCTGCATTGTCCTTGTCGTCCCCCGTCTCAGCGAGGAACACGCACGTCAGCGCCTTCGCTATCTCCTTCGGCGTGTAGTTGCTCATGCATGGGACGACCACGATGCACGGCGCGTACTGCGCGCCCCTGGTGACGCACGTTCGGCAGACGAACGTCCTTATGATTTCGGGCATCAGTTCGCCCCCTCGCTGCGCTTCCGCGCCTCGCAGCTCTCGCAGCGCACTTCCCCGTCGCACCACCCGCAACACTCGGGCATCTCAGTCCTCCCTCAAATATGTCGGGCGTTGCCCGTAAAAATCGCGTATGAGTGGTCTGAGAATCCTTCGGTTGCCCTGGGTCCGGAGGTTACGATAGGCTGCCAATGCGCGCCTCGTTTCTCTCCGTAGTTCCTTTGCCATGCGCTCAGTCCTCCCCGATGTCGTGGGACGGGTCCGCCACGCAGCGTGAATACTGCCACGCCTGCCCGCCGACATACTCCCTCGACGCCCCTCTTATTATGGCTGCGCCACATTCCGCGCACGTTCCCTTTTCCTGCGCCTTCCGGTCTGTCGTTCCGTTTGCCATGGTGTTCCGCTCCATGCTATTCTTCCAGCCGCGCAATGCGTTCCCCGAGCTGCCGCACCTCGACCGTCAGTCGGACATGGTCCTTGATTAGCTGATTTATGTCGGGCTTCGCCTCGCGCTTCATGATTTCTCAAATGTCCGAGGGCATATATATAATGTGTTTAAGCCAGTAAACTTACCCTCTTTATGAATTACGCATGACGGTTAACTGATGTGTGCCTATATTGAAGTCGCGTAAATGTCCAAAACTGCGTCATAAATGCGGGCCGTTGTCCCGGTCACCGCCACTCTGGTGCGCACGCTGTAACGGTGTCCTGCCACGATTTGATTGCCGGGTCCGACGGTCAATGCGGTCGATCTGACCGCCACCGGAAATCCTGCCTCGACCGTTACAGTCTCGATAAAAATGGACTCAGCGTCAGTCTCGTCGTACAGCTCGACATAATATGTGGAGTTCCCCGACCTGTCACGACTGTACGACAGATATGCTGCGAGCGTAGAACCGTTGAGCTTAGGCACAACTCCTCCGCCCGGTAAAAACTGGGAGAAGAAAGTAGATGGCAACGATAACGTGCCTGCGATAACATAGGTTATGGAATCTACGCTAAAACAGCTTCCGCGCCCTGCATCGTCGAGAGCATTATTAATGGGAAATTTGTGCCGCCCGACTAGGCGAACCTCTCCGGTCCCCTGAGAGAAAGCGACGCTCGACCTGATGTCGTAACATGCCGCAGTCGCTATGACTGTGGCCCCGTGTAATACAAACACAATAGCCAGCGGGATATCCAGGTCATCCGGTATGGTCGGAACGAAAGGACTCGATGCTGCAATCCCAGTCAACACAACGGGCACTCCCGCACTCTGGTCAAAAATTATCAAGTCATAACGATCAAGGGTGGCGTGGGATGCCGCGACGGGATAATTGGTTCTCGCGCCAAGATAATATACTGTGCCATTTATGGAGCAGTAACCCGGCCAAACATCGACGCTCATATTTGCGCCCGCCTCTTTTTCCGTAACCTGTAATTCCGTGTATGACGTATCGACAGCGTGTATGATGCCACTGCCACGATTTGCGCGGTATATGGACGCTGCCATGCACCCCCATAACTCGTCGCCTTCGGCCAGGGCATTGATTGGCGAGAGCGCGCCCGTCATCAGATCGCCACCGCATAGAATATTATAGCCGCATCGAACACACGCGCATACTTGGCCCCTACCGAGGTTTTTATTTCAATGCTATATGCGTGCGCATTGACTATTTGGTTGGCGGTCCCGTAGGTCAGAGCCGCCGATACCTTCTGCTCCGGGGTTGCGGACGTGGATGTGATTGTTGTTATTTCTTCCGCGTCTGTATTGTCGTACAGTCTTACGGTGGTGGTTTCCCCCCCATCCTGATTGCTGATATTTGCGACTAAATATGCGTACACATTATATCCGACCAGGGACGTGGGGAAAACAGAGCTGGTTATTTTTAGATACCCCGCTCCATAAAAAGTAGTTGACAGAGTTTGGTAATGGCTTCCCTGGCTGGCCGTGTCCGTCGAACGAACGATAGGCAACTGGATATAGCCGCACATGAACGACTCGCCGGTCGCGTGATGGTTAAAAGAGGCCGCCCGCAAATCGAATATAACGGCATCGGTGATGGCCGTGACGTTTGGCCCCACATATACTATGGCGAGCGGAATGTCATCCGTCGCCCCTATCTCCGGGGGATTTGGTGATGCTGCGGCGGTTCCGGCGACGACTGCGGGATCGGCCGCAGACCTATCATATGCTATCAAGTCATAACGCCCGTATGTCGCATGAGCCGCCCCGATGACTAGGTTGGTCGTTGCCGGTTCATTGAAAATAGTTCCATTGATGAAACATGAGCCGGCCGCAACGTCCACGCTCATGTTTGCACCGGTGCCCTTCTGCGTCACCTTCAAAACCGTGGAAGTCTGCGTATTCGCACAGATGCCGTTTCCTCGCAGCGCCTTCGCTATGGCCTGGATTGCAGTGCCATATACGGTCCCTCCCTCCGTCATACCGACCGTCGAGTAGTCCGCCATTTAAACCCTCCCGAATGTTATGTCTATTTGATATTTGACGCTGATGGTTATGCTCTTTGTGTACGCTGCGTGTACTGCCCTCGTTATCATCGTGCCAGCCGAGCTTGCGAGGAATAGTCCGACCTCGGTAAAATCGTTTCCGTTGCCCTGCGCAGTCGTCATATTCATGATATACCTGCGCTTCGTTGCGGTGGGCGAAGTTCCTGCCGCTGCATTGCGCGTCGAACCTCCGGCGGGCATGACCTCAGTAAGGAGAGCTGTGTCGGTCGTCTGCGCCGCCGTCGTGCCCGTACCGACGCCAATGCTCGTCACATCATTACTGGTTCCCGCGCATCTGTTAACAGCCCATGCGAGTCCGTTATCTACAATCATTCCAACGTCACCTCCGTTCTTGTTATGTTCTGATTTCCTGCTAATTTCTGCCCGTTCCCGAGTACGCCGTGCGTGGGATGGCCCGCAAGAAAGCTATCGCCTTCGTTCGTGACCGTCATCGTGCCCGTAATGGACATACTAAAATTCTCATAGAAGTTCACGATTTTAGTTACGATGGCATTGTCGCCGATGTTGTACCCGACGAGCTTGCGGAGCGTCTTGAGCATGTCACCAAGGTGGCGGCTGATGATGCTGTCGTAGTACGCGAGCCGCAACGTGGATGTCGCCGAGAGATAGTTGTAGGATTTCTCCAGGACGAGCATGTCGCCCACATAGCTGCGCGAGTCGATGCTCAGATGGACGAGCTTGCCCACCTGGAGCGTCTCATAGTACAGCGCCGACAGGTATGCGCCATCCATTCTCCACGCGCCCTGGGCGATAATCTTCTGCCCCGTTGCCTCACACTCGTCGGTGGTCTGGAGGCGCTTGTCCACAATCATCTGGCCGCGCACGTTGACCTTTCCGGGCGTGCCGTAGTAGTTCTGCGACTCCAAGTCCTCGACGAGCGCGCAAGGCTGCGGCGATAGTAAGGGGTCGCCATAGACCGTCGCCTGGTTGATGACGTCCTGCCCGCGCTGCGGGAACTGCGCGGTCTTGCCGGTCAGGTCGGACTCCGTAATCGTTTCGCCAGAACTCTGTACGTTGCGCAACGAAAAATGCAGATCGTTGTCGAAGTCCACATAGACCTCGTACCCCAACTCGTCCGCGAGCTCCATGATGGCCGCCAGTGCCGTGACGCCCTTGAAGGAGCGGGTGAGGCTTTCCGTGGTCGTGGTAACGTTCGTCGTCGTCAGGTCGGGCGCGTACTTTGTGACGAGGTTGATGACCATGTAGCTGCGCGACTTTGCAGCATACGCCTCCACGACCTGCGTCATCAGTTCGTCGATGTAACCACGCGCAACCAGGCGTATGATGTCGCCCTCGTCCTGATTCTCCGGCCTGATGTCTACTATACGCCCTCTAAACTGCTGGACGTCCTGTGACCATAATTTCACGTCCTCGAAGATTTCAAACTCGTTAACGTACTCGCCTTGCGTGTTGTCCACGATAATATCCGCTTCAGGGATGGGCGCGAGCATGGACTCTTTTGACGTGAAGTCAATGGCATGTTCTTCCCACATATCGGATATGACGACACCCTCGGTCGGTATCCCAACTTGTATATCGTCAAACCACACAGTAAATGCCACGGAGCCATTGCCATTAAAGTAAGCATGGGTTATAATATCCCCAATATGCGAGCCGCCCCATGTGTTTGCAGCGTAGAAATTAAGAGTGCCCCCGAGTTGCGTCCAATTGACGAACGCGCCGCCGATAATCCATGCCGTATATGTTTTTGCAGCGTCATTAAAAATAATCTTCCAATAATAATTTGTGTCCGCAACTATGTCCAAGCCGCTATCTACTACGGTTGGTGTGCTTGCGATATTATTCAAGTACTTTATGCGCAACCCATAAATTAGTAAGCCGGGACCAATTTTCGTAGGGGTCGCTGCATCATCCCTCAGGATAAACTCTATGTATTGGTTATTGTGATTTGTGCCACTTTTCCTGAGTCTTTGAAATACCGTATTCGTGCCTGATTGCGCAGGGATAACCCGCGTTAAACGAACTATAGGATTATTCAAATTACCCGCTACCACAAGTTTGGCAGAAGATGCGCCACTCAATACCGGTGCGGCGGTGCTAATAGTGCCTGATGTGCCTGCACCCGATATAGTCACAGTCCAGGCACTGCCGCCGTCGGGTGTAGGGACATGGGCGGATATGTTAGTACCATCCGCATCCTCGAACGTGTCCCTAAATATTATCGCCATTTGTAAACTCCCGTCATGTGCTACGGTCCACCCCCTTCATGAGCGTCAACGTCGCCGCTATCTTATCTTCCCCCGCGATGCGCTGCCAGTTGTATCCGATGATTGACCCGGTGTAAGTTTCGTAATCGTACTCTTCCAAATCGCTGAATATCACCGTCACCAGGCGCGGGTTGGTAGTCGTTCCGGGCGGGGAGACTGCCGAGTACGACCGCCACCAATACATCACCGCGTACAGCAAATCTTTGTGCTTGGTGTGATTGCAGACCGCATTATCGCTGACGTGGTTCAGAGCGTAGGTGTAGTCCTGTTTGGTCTTGCCTAAGTCCCTGATGCTGCACTCCTCGCTCTTTATTCTGCTGAGTTGCATGGGGGACCGTTTCACGCTCCCTGCATCGCGCTCTATGATGACCTCAATCTCGTTAATGTACATGCGGTTCTGCACTTCAGTCGTGCGCGTAACGCTCGTTCCGCTCGTCCACCCGTACCGCCTCAGCCTTAATCCCGTCATGCGAACCGCCTCATGTTCTGCGCCATCCTCTGCTCTAAGAGTTCCACCAAGTAGTCAATGTCGTCCCGGCTCCTGAACGTGTTGCCGCTCACATTGATGGTCGTTCCACCCGCTGAACCCTCGCCGCGAGGTACTACGTCCTCTTTACCGTGAAGCATGACGAGCGTCCCCGCGCCGAAGTCTTGGCCGTAACTACCCCCGGCGAAGCCCGGAATGTCTGGAAGTTTGATGCCGCCAAAGAAGTCCCCGATGCCGTTGCCGATGCCAGCGATGTTGTCAACGACCCACTTGATAGCGTCAACGATTGGCTGCCCTATGGTATCCCACACGGCCTTCAGTCCACTCATCAGGCCGTCCCACGCGCCCTTGATGCCGCCGACTATCAAATCCCACGCGGCCTTGAGCGTGTTCCACGCCGCGCTGAGGCCTGCCCATAGTCCGTCCCAGGTCGCCTTCACAGCGCCTACGGTCGAATCCCATGCGCCCCGGACGCCGCCGACTATTAAATTCCATGCGGCTTTCAAAGTGTCCCACGCCATCTTCAAACCTGCCCACAACCCATCCCACGCCGCCTTGACTGCTCCGACCGTCGCGTTCCAGGCCATCTTGATGCCATCGACGAGCATGTCCCACATCACCCCTAACACCTTCCATGCGTTTTGCAGGCCCTCCCACAGGCCCTTCCCCGCCGCCCAGCAAGCGTCCCACGCCTTCGTCAACACCCACACGACGGCGACGACCGCGAGAATTATACCCATCAGCGGCCCAACGATGAGCGCAATGAGCGCCATGATCGCCACAAGGATGGCCTGGATGACGATGGGGTTGTCTGCAAGCCACTTGGCGATGTCTTGCAGCATGCCGACGATGGGCTTCATCATGGCCTTTATCGTCGGCATCATAGTGCTCAGCGTATCGCCGACGGTCATCAGGATATCCAGCAGCGGTTCCATGATGGGCGCGATAATCTCCATCAGCACGTCGCCGATGTAACCCAAGATATCGTTGAACTGGTCCATGTAGCTTTGGAATATTTCGGACTTGGACAGGAACACCATGAGGAAGTCCATGACCGCCCCGCCCGCCTGACCGAACATCTGCTTGACCTGACCCATGATTTGGTTCGCGCCGTTCATGACCTTGGTGACCTGACCAAAGGTGTTCTGCGCTTGGCTTCCGAACTTCTGTAGACCTCCGAGTACGTTGCCGAGCCCCTTCTCGCCAACCATAACGCTGAGACCTCCCATGCCGCCGCCGCCCGCCGCCGCCGCCACTCCCGCCATCATGATTTACACCTTCGGCTTCTCCAGCTCCTTCTGCTTGTTCAGCAGGACCATGAGCGCCTCGATTTCAACGGCGCTCATGTTGTCTTGCTCTTCAGGACTCAAGTGCAGATGGTAGAGGAGCTGGAATCTCTGAACCATCCACTGCGTTCCGAGGTCTACCCGGAACCCCATGAGCCCCGCTATAAATTTGCGCGAACCTCCTTGGGTATCTGGAATCCCAGGACTGTCCCGATGTCCGGCAGCACCTCGTTCTCGATCCTCGCGCTCAGCCTCGCGTCGATGAACGCGAGCTGGTTGCGCGGTATGGGCGACTTCACTATGAAGGCGTCGTACACCGCGTCGAACAGCCTGGCGATGTCTATCTGTATGCCCTTGTCGCCCAGCGACACGCCAGCGAGTATCTGCCCTCTCGCCTTGCGCGTGATTGTAGTCCTGACGGTGAACGTCAGCGTCTGCCCCTGCCACTCGATGCTCTTCTCTTCCTGTGCGTCCCCGGCGAGGAATATGCTCGCATGGGCGTCTGCCTGTTGTTCGTCTGTCGTTTCATTCACCAACCTATTTATGTTTAAGGGTTTTGATTAAATGATTTACCAGTAATATGTGGTGTCAGTGACCACCACGGTCATGTACTCCGCGAGTATGTCCTGGTTCTCAGGAATGTTCTGCGACTCCGGTACGCTCTGCTTGGCCTCCGCGAGGCGGCAGTTGTAGAGCGTGACGACCATCAGGTCCGACACCGCCGTGCGCGTCAGCGTGAATATCGCGTTGAACTTCGCACCCGCGCCGTAGACGTAGCTCCAGCAGGTCAGGTCGAGGAACTCTCGCGTCACCTTCGCGGTGATGTCGGCCATTCCTGCCGACAGGTAGCGTGGGTTGCCGGGGCTGGCGCTGCCCATCGCGTAGACTTCCTTGATGTTGTTCTTGTAGTTTATCGACCACTTGCTGACGTCCGCGAACGCGCTGCCGTAGAGGTTG
>Ga0180732_1002044_pt1 | contig 11313 bp, 11 predicted proteins | sample KR11_01MetaG_FD_148674 | JGI IMG/M metagenome (GOLD analysis project Ga0180732, IMG submission 148674) | Groundwater microbial communities from the Olkiluoto Island deep subsurface site, Finland - KR11_0.1 MetaG | ecosystem: Environmental > Aquatic > Deep subsurface > Groundwater | place...
TGGGTCTGGCAGGCCATGGCCGGGCAATCTCACTGGGCATGGTGGCGGCCGCCATGTTTTCCCAAAGAAAAAAACTGATCTCCCCAGATGAGGTGGACCGGATAACCAGCCTTTTAAGAGGACTTAATCTTCCGGTGGATCTGGATTACAGGGCAGACCAAATCATCGCAGCCGCTTCCAGGGACAAGAAAAAACAGGGAAGCAGCCTGCATTACGTATTCCTTGAAGCCATAGGGACAGCACGGGTGGAGAAGATTCCTTATGATGAAATGAACGACTTTATCCGTTCTGTGTTCACCGGATCTTAAAAAACGCTTCTTTTTTTTACAATTCTACCGGTCTTCTCTTTTCAGCACCAGTCGAAAACCGATATGAGCGCTTTTCATGTTGGGGATGGCGCTCTGCCGTGCCGAACACCGCAAGGAATCTGTATTATCGACAAAGGATCCTCCCCGGACCACCCGTTCCTTACCCTCTTTCCGGTGCAGGGGATTGTCCGGTGACTGGGTGGCATAGGCATTTTTGTCATATACATCCCGGCACCATTCCCTGACATTGCCGCCCATGTCGTAAAGCCCCATATCATTGGGAAGAAAGCTTCCCGTGGCCGCAGTTCGACCCCGTAACGTTCCGACATTGCACGTGCCGCAGTTTTCCTCGGGAAGATAGGCCTCCTTTCCCCAGGGATAGGGTATCTTACGTCCCCCGTTTCGGCAGGCGTACTCCCACTGTGCCTCTGTGGGAAGAGAAAATTCAACCCCTGTATCTGCTTTCAGGGTTCGGATAAAATTGCGAACATCCTCAAAAGAAACCTGTTCCACGGGATGTTCCGGGGTTAGGACAAACCGAGAGGGGTTGGTTCCCATAACCGCCTCCCATTGGCCCTGGGTCACTTCAAAAGTCGCCATCCAGAAGCCGTCCAGACAAACCCTGTGGGCCGGCATCTCATTTTTTTCGCACCTGCCTGCGTCCCCATGGCATCCCATGGAAAAACATCCCCCGGCCACCCATACAAAGATTATACCCGTTACAGGTTCCCGGTATCTTTCCCCGGAGCGGTATTGGGGGGAAGGTTCATCATCAAAGGAAAGATCGCACTTTCCCGAGTACTGCCACAAAGACAATTCCTCCCAGATTTTCCCGGCCCGCCTTGACCCCTGATCGTGGGCCTTTTTAGCCCAGCACTTGGCTTTAAACGGGTCTTTCAACACCCCGTCACCATGGTAATAGGCCAGAGCCAGGTCGCACATAGCCCTGGTATCTCCCTGCCTGGATTGTTCAATCAGAGAGGACACCCCATCGTTGTTTCCGGCCAGGCAAAGGGAAATGCTAAGGCCAAAAACCAAAAGGCTTTCAACTAGTTGTTTCATTTGTCCTCCAGGTTGTTTATAGGATCAGAAAATAGCGGCATTCTTCTTGACCGATGCATGAAAAAGGTTTGACAAATAGGATCAAATCCTATTTACTATTTCAAACAAATGATATCAAGGAAAATTAATTTGGATCGGTTTTATCAAAAATGCAAACAGCATTCTCTCAAGATTACCCCCCAGCGAACAGCGGTTTATAAAACGCTGGAAGCTTCGTCATCCCATCCTTGTGCCGATATGATTCACAAGGTCCTGCAAAAGGAATTCCCCAATATCTCCCTTGATACCGTCAACCGGACCCTGATTACCTTTTCAAAGGTCAATATCATTGATGTGGTGGAAGGCCGGGGTGACCCCAGGCGATTTGACCCGAACCTGGACGCCCATCATCATTTCCACTGTCTGGCATGCAATAAAATTTTTGATTTCCATGATACCGCCCTGGACCAGATAACGCCCTCTTCAGACATTGCCAAAAAATTTATCATTACCGGAAAAAAAATTGTCCTGAAGGGGTATTGTGACAACTGCCGCAGCCAGGCCAGTACGCTGTAAATTTTATGAACCCAAAACGTGAAACTAAAACAGGAAAAACAAAAACCTGTTCCAATTCGTAGACCTTAAAACAGGAGGAATAAACGTATGGCAAGCTTAAAAGGAACCCAGACCGAAAAAAATCTATTAACTGCCTTTGCCGGGGAATCCCAAGCCCGGAACCGGTATACTTATTTTGCCAGCGCAGCAAAAAAAGAAGGGTACATCCAGATATCAGAGATCTTTACAGAAACTGCCAGCCAGGAGAAAGAACATGCCAAACGGTTCTTTAAATTTCTTGAAGGCGGCGAGGTGGAGATCATTGGGGTCTTTCCCGCCGGTGTGATCGGCACCACCCTTGAAAACCTGAAAGCAGCTGCTGCCGGAGAAGAATTTGAATGGACCCAGATGTATCCCGGCTTTGCAGCCATTGCAAAGAAAGAGGGATTTGATGCCGTTGCCACGGTTTTTGAAATGATCTCAATCGCTGAAAAACAGCACGAAAAACGCTATAAAGAACTTGCCGCCAATGTGGAGGCCGGTAAGGTGTTCAAAAAAAAGACCCGTATAAAATGGCGCTGCCGCAACTGCGGATATGTCCATGAAGGGGAAGAAGCTGTTGAGTTGTGTCCGGCCTGTGAACACCCCCAGGCCCATTTCGAGGTGCTTGCGGAAAACTGGTAGGCTAAAAAAAGTTGCACACACCCGAAAAACGAAAGACCCCAGAGACCAGGCCCTGTATCCGGAATCGCCCAAAAGGCAAATTCCCATGCGGATGCAGGGCTTGAATTCATTTGGGGTTGCCCCATTGATCATTTGACAAAAAACAAATATGAACATATATTTACAGGCAATTTTTAATATAGAAATAGGATAGGTGTCATGGCAGATAATATTTTAGAAATTGACGACGAGTCATTCGAAGAAACGGTTTTAAAATCAGAAAAACCGGTTATGGTGGATTTCTGGGCGCCCTGGTGCGGTCCCTGTAAAGCCATTGGACCCACTGTGGAAGCCCTTAGCAAGACCTACGGCGACCAGATGACCTTTACAAAGGTAAATGTGGACGAGAACCCCCTAAGCCCCAGCAAATACGGCGTACAGGCCATTCCAACCCTTATTTTCTTTAAAAACGGCAAAATTGCCGAACAGATAACCGGTATGGTTGCCAAAGAAAAGCTTGAGGAGACCATCAAAGGGGTTTTGTAAGGAGTTGTTACCATGGCAGATACGAATTATGATCTTGTGATTATCGGCGCAGGTCCGGCAGGACTTACAGCCGGTCTTTATGCCGCAAGAGCAAGAATGAACGTACTTCTCCTTGAAAAATCAGTCCCGGGCGGCCAGATTCTTGTCACAGACTGGATTGAAAACTACCCGGGATTTCCCGAAGGCATCAGCGGGTATGACCTGGCTGAAAAGATGAGAATACAGGCCCAAGACCTGGGGTTGAAAATAGAAACCGCCCAGGTCCACTCTCTGAACCTTTCGGCCGACATAAAGGAAATAGTTCTCAAAGACCGGAGTATACGGACAAAAAGCCTGATCATTGCATCGGGAGCCTCGCCCAAAAAACTGGGCATCGGTGAAGACAAATACATGGGCAAAGGTATTTCCTTTTGTGCCACCTGCGATGCTCCTTTTTTCCGGGACAAAATTGTTGTGGCCGTTGGCGGTGGAGACACCGCTGTGCAAGAAGCCATATTCCTAACCAAATTTGCTAAAAAAGTGTACCTGGTCCATCGGAGAGATGAGCTTCGGGCAGCCAAGATTCTCCAGGAAAGAGCCTTTGCCAATGATAAAATTGAGTTTATCTGGGATTCCGTGGTAACCGGTGTGGAAGGTTTTTTCGGCATTGAAGGCGTCCTTGTGAAAAATATAAAGACCAACGAAGAAAAAACCATTAAAGCAGACGGCTGCTTCATATGGGTGGGAATTTTACCCAATACCGAATTTGTAAAAGGAAGTGTTAAAACCGATGAATTCGGTTTTATCCTTGCAGATGCAAAAATGCAGACCAGTGTTCCCGGTGTTTACGTAGCCGGGGATGTCCGGGACACCCCCCTTCGGCAGATAGCCACCGCCGTGGGTGACGGTGCCATTGCAGCGGTTTGTGCTGAACATTATATTGAGAATCTATAGCAATGAGACATTTATTAGTTTTGGGAATTTTACTTTTTTTTATCTCTGGATGCTCCCTTTTTGACGATTCCCGCCAGATGAATAAAAATGCAGAACAATTGGCTGCAGAAGGGGCCGCAGCTTTCATGAACAAGGACTACAAAGATGCTGTCAAGGCTTACACAGACCTGAAAGACTGGTATCCCTTCAGCAAGTACGCTATTTTAGCCGAGCTTAAGATCGCAGATGCCCAGTTTCAGTTAAAGCAATATGCGGAAGCCATCTTGGCCTATGAATCTTTTGAAAAAATGCATCCGAGAAACGAGGCCGTTCCCTATGTGATCAATCAGATAGGTCTGTGCTGGTTTAACCAGATGGATACCATTGACAGGGATCCTTCCCCTGCCAAAAATGCCCTGGCCCAGTTCCAGAGACTTCTGGATCAATACCCCGATAGTATCCATGTCAAGGAAGCCGGTGAAAGTATTGCAAAGTGCATCGACAATATTGCCGGCCATGAACTCTATGTGGCTGACTTTTATCTGAAAACAAAAAAGTACAAAGCAGCCCTAAAGCGATATGAGTATATTGTCGAATATTTTCCCGGAACCCAGCAAAGCGAGACTGCTCTGGGCAAAATCCCGGAATGTACGGCCCTGGTAAACAAACAAAAGCCCGACAAAAAATAATTGGCCTTTACTTTTATTTCGGACTGGTGTATTAATTCCGGGTTATTATTTTGTTATAAGAGTTTTTCTTTGAGGAGTTAAGATATGTCAAAACAATGCGCTATTTGCGGTAAAAAACCAATGGTCGGCAATAATGTCAGCCACGCACACAATTTAAACAAAAGAGTCTTCAACCCGAACCTTCAGAGAGTCCGTGCAGTTATTAAAGAAGGGTGTGTTAGAAAGATTGATGTATGCACCAGTTGTATTAAGGCAGGTAAGGTCACAAAATCCGCTTGATTGTGCTTGTTTATCAGCTCTGCCCATTAATGGGCGGCTGGTTCCAGCATCTATAAAATATTACAGGTTCGGGCATTTTCTTTTTGGTTAGATGTCCGAACCTGTTTATTTTTAGGGTCTACAATATTTTTGCGGCAAGCTCTGCAAGCTCCGAGCGTTCCCCTTTTTCCAGATTGATATGGGCATATAATCTCTGGCCTTTCATCTTCTCGATAATATAAGCCAAACCGTTTGTCTGGCTGTCCAGATAAGGGTGATCGATCTGAAAAATATCCCCGGTAAATACAATTTTTGTTCCTTCTCCAGCCCTTGTAATAATGGTTTTTACCTCGTGGGGGGTCAGGTTCTGGGCCTCATCCACAATAAAAAAAATTTTAACAAGACTGCGCCCCCGGATATAGGAAAGGGGCGTGATCACAATTTTTTCTTCTTCAATGAGCTCTTTTATCGGTTTGGTCTGGGAATTGTTGTCATTATATTGGTTCTGAATCACGGAAAGGTTATCATACAGGGGCTGCATATAGGGATCTAATTTTGAAGCCACGTCCCCGGGCAAAAAGCCCAGGTCTTTGTTGCTAAGGGGAACCACGGGCCTGGCGATAAAAATCTGACGATAAAATTGTTTCTTGGCAAGGGCGGCGGCAAGGGCAAGAAGGGTCTTGCCGGTTCCTGCCTTTCCAGAAACCGTGACCAGAGAGATCTCTGGATTGAGCATGGCATTCAGGGCAAATGTCTGCTCTGAATTTCTGGGCTGGATCCCATAGCAAATCCTTGGCTGAATCAATCGAATGGTCTGATTGTTACTGTCATAAAAGGCCAGGGCCGACTTGGACCCGTTTTTTAAAATCACATTCTCATTGGAAAAAAATTCAATTGTTTTCCCCAGGCGAGATTTCTTTGTTTCATAGGGTTTTTTATACAGGTCGTCAAACACATCCGCGTTTATATTTTCAAGTACTTTCATACCGGTATATATATCAGAGAGGTCTTCAACAAATCTAGAATTATAATTTTCCGTTCTCAGACCAATGGACCGGGCCTTCAACCGCAGGTTGACGTCCTTGGTTACAAAAATTACATTTTTAAACCGTTTTTTCCTGGCAATGGAAAAGGCGATGTTTAAAATTTTAATATCCGGGGTAATCTCTATAAAGTTCTCCTTGATCTTGTCCTCCAGGGGAGAGTCAAGGCAGATGGCAATACGCCCCTTTCCTTTATCAATGGACACACCTCCGTTGAGCATCTGATCACCGGACAGCGCATCCAGAGCTCGTAAAAAATCCCGGGCATTGCAATTGATGACATTGTTCCCCTTCTTAAACTTGTCCAGCTCTTCAATGACGGTTATGGGAATACAAATATCATTGTCATCAAACTGGTGGATACAGCTGCTGTCATGGAGGATAACATTGGTGTCCAGAACAAAAATTTTTTTCATACACATCTCCGCTATTCGTTTCTCACGATCCGTTTGACATCCGTGACCTTTTTGACCCGCCTGATTTCAGACATTATTTTACGCAATTGGGCCGAGCTTTCCACCATAATGGTAAAATAAAACAACCCGATTCCGGCTTCGGATGTTTCACTCCGGGCACTTAAAATATTGGACTTTGATTTGCTGATAACCGCTGCAATGTCTGCCAAAAGCCCATGCCGGTCATCGGTCTTAACCCGAATGCTGGCGGGGTAGGATTCTGTGACATCTTCACTCCACTGCACCTCAATTTTTCGTTCACTGCTCATTTTCATGACATTGATACAATTTTTGCTGTGAATGGTCACCCCCTGGCCCTGGGTAATAAATCCTGTAATGGGATCTCCCGGCAAGGGATTGCAGCATTTGGAAAACTTGACCAGGATATCGTGGAGGCCCTTAACGATGATACCGGTGTCTGTTTTCCTTTTTCCCCGGCTGGCAAGTTTTTGGAGAAAACTTACTTTTTCTTCCCTGGGGTCTCGTTCAAGATCCGGCAGTACTTTTTTTAAAACCTGCAAAGGGGTCAGTTTGCCAAATCCCACATGGGCGATCAAATCATCCACGGTTTTAAACCCGTAGAATTCCGATACCGCCTTTATTTCACCGGATTTGACCAGAGCATTAAAATTCTGGTTCTTTTTCCTGAAAATTTTTTCACACATTTCCCGGCCCAGAGAATAGCTGCGCTCTTTTTCCCGGGCATTGATATAGGCCCTAATCTTTGTCTTGGCCTTTACGGTTTTGACAAAATTGAGCCAATCCGCACTGGGGTGGTGCCCTTTGGTGGTAATAATCTCAACAGTATCCCCGGTTTTAAGCCGATGGGTCAGAGGCACCAACTTGCCGCTGACTTTGGCGCCCGTGCACGTGGCCCCAACCTCTGTATGGATCATATAAGCGAAATCCACAGGCGTTGCCTTTTTGGGCAGGGTCTTTATCTCGCCCTGGGGGGTGAACACATATATCTCGCCAGGGTATAGATCAATGCGGACATTTTCCAGGAACTCATCTGGATCATTATAATTTTCCTGGTTCTCCACCAGATTCCGGATCCAGGCAAACAATTCTCCGGTATTCTCATCAATCTTGGAGCCTTCTTTATAGCTCCAGTGGGCAGCAATACCGGATTCGGCAATCCGGTCCATGTCATGGGTCCGGATCTGAATTTCCACCCGATCTCCCTTGGGGCCGACCACAGTGGTGTGAATGGACTGGTACATATTGGGTTTGGGATTGCCGATATAATCTTTTATCTTGTAGTAGATGGGTTTCCACATGGAGTGAATGGCACCCATGGCGGCATAGCACTGGGGCACGGTATCCAGAATAATCCTGAAGGCAATGATGTCATAGACCTCTTCAAATTCCAGACTCTGGGATATCATTTTCTGGTAGATACTGTAATGCTGTTTATACCGGCCCTTTATCTCACAGGGCAAATTCATTTCCTCCATTTTATAATGAAGGCTGGTATTGACCTCTTTGATGTAATCCTCTTTCTCTTCCTTGGCCCGGTTCACCAGGGCATCAATCCGTTCGTGCTCATCCCTTAGGGTATAGTAAAAGGCAATTTCTTCCAGCTCGTGCTTGATCCAGAAGATCCCCAGCCGGGAGGCAATGGGGGCATAGATATCCAGGGTTTCCTGGGCAATTGCCGCCTGCTTTTCAGGGTTTCTATGATATTTCAGGGTGCGCATATTATGGATACGGTCTGCCAGTTTGATGAGCACTACACGGATATCATCGGCCATGGCAAGGATCATCTTCCGCAAAGACTCGGCCTGCTGGGCAATCTTGGTGGCAGTGGAAGTGGAAAACGGCAGGCTGGACAGCTTGGTGACCCCTTCAACAATATGGGCCACCCCGGACCCGAACATATTTTCAATATCCTCTTTGGTGGCCGGCGTATCCTCAATCACGTCATGGAGCAGGGCTGCGGCAATACTCTCCACATCCAGCTTCATGTCGGCCAGGATATCGGCCACTTCCAGGGGGTGGGACAGGTAAGGTTCCCCGGAAAGCCGTACCTGTCCTTCATGGACCCGTGCCGAATAGATATAGGCCCGCTCGATGATGTCCAGGTCGGCACCGGGATTGTACTCCTGAATTTTATCCAATATGTCGGTAATTCGAATCATTTATACTGTCATATCTCTCAATATCTGCGCACTTAATACGCTTTGGCAAACAAGACTCTTCTTTTGCTTCCATTGCCGCAGCAGATACAAGCCCCCTCTTCCGCAGGACTGTCAAAGGGAATGCAGCGGATGGTCACGGAAAGGTCTTTTTTAATGGTTTCCTCGCACACTTTGGATCCACACCAATGGGAGTAGACAAAAGCGCCGTTCTCATACCCGGTTGCCCCTTTATAAAGCGTGTAAAACTTTTCTTTGGAATCGATGGAAAGCGTGTGGGCCTTGCGAAAGTCCAACGCCCTTTGAAACAGGGTTCCCTGGATATCATCCAGAAGATCAATAATCCCGTTAATAAAAGCATCTCTGTCCATGGCCTTTTTCTCATTGGTGTCCCGACGGGCCATGAACACAGCATTGTTGGCAATATCCTTTGGTCCCAGTTCAATGCGGACGGGGATTCCTTTTTTCACCCAGTCCCAGCCACGGGCCCCTCCGATATCCCTGGCATCGATTTCCACTTCCACCCGGCGGCCATGGTAAATCTTTGCATTTAAGGCTTGTTTCAGGGCGTTGGTGCTTTCCATCACCTCTGCGTTGTCCCCGCCTTTTTTGATAATGGGCAGAATCACCACATGGGCCGGTGCCACACGGGGGGGCATGATCAGACCATCATCATCGGAATGGACCATGATCATGCCGCCGATCATCCGGGTTGAAGTGCCCCAGGAGGTGGTCCAGGCATAGGCTTCCTGCCCCTCTTCATTCTGAAATTTGATATTGGACCCCTTGGCAAAATTTTGCCCCAAAAAATGGGAAGTCCCGGCCTGGAGGGCTCTTTTATCCTGCATCATGGCTTCAATACAGGTGGTATTATCGGCCCCTGGAAAACGTTCCGATTCGGTTTTTCGGCCGCAAATCACGGGCATGGCCAAATAGTCTTCCACAAAACGTGTATACACATCCAACATCTGGAGGGTTCTTTCCTGGGCTTCGGCTTTTGTGGCATGGGCAGTATGACCTTCCTGCCATAAAAACTCGCTGGTTCTCAAGAACATCCGGGTCCGCATCTCCCACCTGACCACATTTGCCCATTGGTTGAGCAAAATAGGCAGATCCCGGTAGGAGGTGGTCCATTTTGACATGGATTCACCAATAATGGTTTCTGAAGTGGGACGTACAATCAGGGGTTCTGCAAGCTCTCCTGCCGGTACAAGGCGCCCGTCCGCCCCTTTTTCCAGTTTGTGGTGGGTCACCACTGCGCATTCCTTTGCAAACCCGTCCACATGCTCGGCCTCCCGTTCAAGATAGCTCAATGGAATAAACAGGGGAAAATAAGCATTTCGGACACCGGTCTCCTTGAACATTGCATTCATTTCGTACATGATATTTTCCCACAGCGCAAACCCCCAGGGCTTGATCACCATGCAGCCCCTGACAGGAGAATTTTCCGCCATGTCAGATGCTTTTATAACTTCCTGATACCACTGGGAATAGTCTTCTTCCCGGGTCGGGGTGATTGCTGTCTTAATCTTCTTTGCCATTCAGTTCCTCCGAATTTTGAGTCATCTTGTCTATTTCATCTAACAATTGAGCAACCAGCTGATCCTGGGCCACCCGTTTGAATACCTTTCCGTGTTTAAACAAAATACCGATCCCGTCCCCGCCGGCTATCCCGATATCTGCTTCCTTTGCCTCTCCCGGGCCATTGACCACACACCCCATAATCGCAACTTTAATCTTACTGGAACGTTCAAGTAAAGCTTTTTCTGTCTGTTCGGCAATTTTAAACAAATCGATTTTGCACCGGCCGCAGGTGGGGCATGAAATCAGCTCAGGTCCCCGGCTTCGGATGCCAAGGGCCCGCAAAATTTCAAAGCCTGTCCGGATCTCTTCCACGGGGTCCCGGGTCAATGAGACCCTTATGGTGTCGCCAATCCCCTCGGACAGGAGCATGCCGATGCCGATGGCGGATTTGGTAATCCCGGCGTAGAGTCCGCCGGCCTCGGTCACCCCCACATGGAAGGGCACATCGGTGAGTGGGGCCAGCAGGCGATAGGCTTCCACCGTCCGGGTCACATCCGAGGCTTTAAGAGACACCTTGATGTCATAAAACCCCAATTTTTCCAAAATGCGGATATTGGACAGGGCGCTTTCCACCATGGCCGCAGCCGTGGTGCCCAACCTTTTTTCAATCTCTTTTTCCAGGGAGCCCGCATTGACCCCCACCCGGATGGGAATTCCATGGGCCTTTGCAGAATCCACCACGGCCCTTATTTTTCGGTGTTCCCCGATATTGCCGGGATTGATCCTCAAACCGTCGGCACCTGCCTCGGCTGACGCCAGGGCCAGCCTGAAATCAAAATGAATGTCGGCTATCAAAGGAATATGAATCTTATCCTTGATCTGTTGAATGGCAAGGGCGGCTTTCATATCCGGAACCGCCACCCGCACAATCTCGCACCCGGCCTTTTCAAGGGACAAAATCTGTCCCACCGTGGCATCCACATCCTGGGTATCGGTATTGGTCATGGACTGGACTGACACCTGGGTATCGGAGCCCACCCCAACCTTGCCCACACAAATTTGCCTGGTTTTTCTTCTCTCTTGAACCAGTGACATTGTTTTACTTGTCCTGTCTTAAACATTAAAAGCCTGCAGGAAACAAAATCGGCAGGCAGACCACATCCCATAAAAATTTCTGTTTG
>Ga0180732_1002045_pt1 | contig 11306 bp, 11 predicted proteins | sample KR11_01MetaG_FD_148674 | JGI IMG/M metagenome (GOLD analysis project Ga0180732, IMG submission 148674) | Groundwater microbial communities from the Olkiluoto Island deep subsurface site, Finland - KR11_0.1 MetaG | ecosystem: Environmental > Aquatic > Deep subsurface > Groundwater | place...
GGAGTAAAAAAATGAAATATAACATTCCAGACCAATTCATGGGAAAATCATTAAAAGAATTGATGAAAGAGCCAGTTAAAACACCAGAACAAAAACAAAATCCCATTAATGTTCAATCTCTAAATAGTTATATTTATGTTCCTTCTATAAAACTACATATAGCTAAGAAAAGAAGCTTGCTTGGATTAGATTGGAATGACACTCAAACAGAATTGAAAAAACAAAACCTTGCAATGCCAACCCCTTATCAATTTAGAGAATTTTTAAAATATTTAAGAGATTCACATGATACAGAACATCAGGGATTGTTTAAAGAAATTACTGAAGTAAGGGAGCCTTGGAGAGCAGAATGGCTTAATGCGAGATTTGAAAAGGATGGTAAAAGAGATATCTATCTTGCTTCTGAAAATGCCTTAGTAAACAGAAAATATGAATTTTCAAAGCAAAAATTAATTGATTGTTTAGCAAAGAATAAAACTCCTGGAATCTCACTAGATGCATGGCTTGATTCTAATGCCACTCATGGTTTGCCTTTAGCTAAAACGAGTAAAGGGGATTTATACTATTGGGCTCCTGTTAATGGAGCAGTCTCGAGGTTCGATGCCTACTCTGCTAGGACTGGCCTCGATTGCTACAGGGATCCTTCATATAGTGATTCCTATCTCGGGGTACGTGCTGTGATGCTCGCTAAAAGCGCAAACGAACAAAATTCAGGAGGCAAAAAATGAAATATAACATTCCAGACCAATTCATGGGAAAATCATTAAAAGAATTGATGAAGGAAGAAGGGAAAGGCAGTGGAGAAAAACCCAAAACAAATGGATACAATCCAGAATTAAAAAATCCTGAAGATTATGTTCTTCTTGAAGCAAAGGACTATAGAGAAATGTCTTATCCTGACTTATTGGTTTGCAAGTACAGGCTTGGAGCAAATGCAGATGTTATGCAGGCGGGAAAAACTCTTGGCTTGGATTTAACAAATACAGCTACAGAAGAAAATAGAAGAGGATATGCAGGGGATATGAATTGGAAGCAGGCATTAACAATAAACTCTTTGCTGGGAGGCAGAACTGCAAATCTAAGGCAGTTTGTAGATTTTTTAAAGCTCTTAAAATCTGGAAAAGCTTTTAATGCCAAAGGAGATAAAATTGATTCAAAAGAATTGGAAAATATTCTAAATGAAATAATCCAAATAAGAGCTTCTTGGAGGTCAGAGTGGATAGACGGAGATTTTAAAACAAAAGAGATAAATGAAGAAAATATTGTTTACTTAAACTCTAATCATATTCTGCAAAATGGAGTATTAATCCCGCAGTATTCTGAAGTTTTAAAGGATTATTTAAATCTAGATAAAACTCCTGGAATTGATTTTGATAAATGGATTGATAATGCAACTGAACAAGGAATGCCAAGAGCAAATATTAAAAAAGGCCAGCTTTATTATTGGGCTCCAAATTTAGATAATAATTCTGTCTCGAGGTTCGATGCCAACTCGGATAGGGCTGACCTCTATTGCTACAGGGATCCTTCGGATAGTTATTCCCATCTCGGGGTACGTGCTGTAAGGCTCGCTAAAGGCGCAGTTGCGCAAAAATAAATTAAACTATAATAATATTTAAAATGGCAACTTCAAAAATAAAATTTTTGAGAGTCCTAAAAATCAGGAGATTTTTATGAAAACAAAAACACAGGAAATTGAACAAAAGTTGAATCAAGAGAAAAACAGACTTGGCTTAGTCAATGGAACATTAAAAATAAATGAATATGATGAAACAGAACATAATGTTTCTGCTTCTATAGACCCTAAAAATTGGAATATAAAAATAGATTTGAGGACAGGCTTTAATCCTATTCATGACAAAAGGCAATCAGCATATGCAAGAAAAAAGAAAATTTCAGATGGGTTGGAAGTTCTAGTCTCTGATATAGCTTCTCATGAAATTGCACACTGGCAATTGCCCTATGGCTCTGAAAAAGGATGCCCTTATGATACCTATAATCATGATAAAATATTAGAAGCAGTAAAATCAGCACTGCCTTCTGACAAACAAGGAAATGCAGGGTATATGGCTAATGCTTTTGAAGATTTGATGATAAATCCAAGATGCAAAGAATATAAAGGTGATTCTCCAGGTCAGACATTATTTTGGGATAATGAAATGTCATTAGCAAGAGAAAAGGAAAAAAGAGTTTCTCCTGTTTATGAAGCATTTGTAAAACTGAATATGCATTTGTTTGGGGATAATTTAGATAAAGCATTGCTAAAAAGGCACTATTCAAATGATAAAAGAATTGAACAAGCTGTAAGAAAAACAATTTCAGAATTAAACCTGCCTGAAAATATTCATTTAACACAAGAAGGAACATCAATGCTATTCAACAAGCCAGATTGGAGCAGAATGGCGGGAATATTTGCAAAGAATATGGCTGACTTGTTAGAATCTTCTCCGCCAAGTGAAAGATTATCTGCTTATTCACAAGAAGGGCAAGGACAAGGGCAGGAGAAAAAACAAACTGGGAATGGAATTGAACAAAAATTAGGAACAAGAGATGGAAAAGAAAAAATAGCTTATGGAAGATATTCTAACAGAGAAAGACAATCAACAAACATAACAAGTTATGAGCAGTTAGATGCTTTATATAGAAGATTAGCAAGAGCAATACCTGTAAATGTAGAAGCAATGACTCGCGAGCAAAGCTTAAATATTTCGCCATTAACTTTTAGAGCTTTTGACAAGGAAAAAGACGATATTGCTAAAATAAAAACCTCTAAATTAATTTTGACAGACCAAGGATTGGAATTCGGATATGCAAAAGAGCCCTTAACAGTCCAATCAAGGTCAAAAATACAGAGAAAAAGCTTTCCTGATTTTAAATTAGTTGTCTTGGATAATTCAGGAAGCATGGCTCAAGGAATAAACGGAAATAAGGGAAATACTCAATTTATACCTTGGGGCGACAACAGCAAATATCATTATGCTTTATTGGGATTTTATGGAATAGAAAATTTTCTGCAAATGCAAGGAATATCACAATACATAAATCATGGCTTGTCATTATTTTCTAACCAAACAAGATACAAAGAATCAGACTATCAAGGAATTGATGCTGTTAGAAAGCTTGCTTTGGCTCCTGAATTTGGAAATACTAATTTAGATGCAAAAACACTTACTCGGGCTTTATCAGGAAGAGAAAGTTTTGCTTTAAGCATTTCAGACGGAGAAATAGGAAATTGGGATTCTGAAAAAGCAGATTTTAAAAATCTAGCTGAGAAAAGTTATTTTGCTCATATACAGATTGGGAGAAAAACACAATTTTCAAGAGATTTAGAATCTTGGAATATGCCTGTATTTTATGTTAACAAAGGAGAAGACTTAACCAAATTAATGGTAAATACTGCATTAAGTACTTATAAAAAATTCACAAGGGAGTAAAAAAATGAAATATAACATTCCAGACCAATTCATGGGAAAATCATTAAAAGAATTGATGAAAGAGCCAGTTAAAACACCAGAACAAAAACAAAATCCCATTAATGTTCAATCTCTAAATAGTTATATTTATGTTCCTTCTATAAAACTACATATAGCTAAGAAAAGAAGCTTGCTTGGATTAGATTGGAATGACACTCAAACAGAATTGAAAAAACAAAACCTTGCAATGCCAACCCCTTATCAATTTAGAGAATTTTTAAAATATTTAAGAGATTCACATGATACAGAACATCAGGGATTGTTTAAAGAAATTACTGAAGTAAGGGAGCCTTGGAGAGCAGAATGGCTTAATGCGAGATTTGAAAAGGATGGTAGAGATATCTATCTTGCTTCTGAAAATGCCTTAGTAAACGGAAAGTATGAATTTTCAAAGCAAAAATTAATTGATTGTTTAACAGAGGATAAAACTCCTGGAATCTCACTAGATGCATGGCTTGATTCTAATGCCACTCATGGTTTGCCTTTAGCTAAAACGAGTAAAGGGGATTTATACTATTGGGCTCCTGTTAATGGAACAGTCTCGAGGTTCTATGCTGGCTCGGGTTGGACTGGCCTCGATTGCGGCGGGGATCCTTCATTTAGTTATTCCCATCTCGGGGTACGTGCTGTGATGCTCGCTAAAAGTCGAATTTAAATGGAATTTTGTAAGCCAATGAAATTTTTAAAGGTAGATTGTTTATTCTTTGTTGTCCTGATAAAATTTACTCTTTCCTTGAGCAAGAGGAGTAAAAGAGGACTACACGCCAATTTACTAGGGCATATTTGACTTTATTTTAAGCCATAAAATTCAAGAGTTTCTTGTGAGAGACTCTAGTGACAAATTAACTTTTGTTATGTTCGGGCGAAATTCCTGATATGAATCATTTTCATAAAGTAAATTGGCTATAAAGAGTCTCGAGGTTCAATGCTAACTCGGATAGGACTGACCTCAATTGCAACAGGAATCCTTCAAATAGTAATTCCCATCTCGGAATAGTTCTCATCAGGACATTATAATATAAAGATGGATAACCAATTATATGAAGATATTTGTTCAATTAATAATTTAGCGAATGCTTGGAGAAAAGTAAGAAAAGGAAAAACGAAGAAACTTTATGTTATTGAATTCGAAAAGGATTTAAGAGAAAATTTACTTCAATTAAAAAAAGAACTTCTAGATCAAACTTACTATCCAAAACCACTTAAAACATTCATCTTGCGAGACCCAAAGACAAGGAAAATCTCTAAATCCGATTTTAGAGATAGGATTGTTCATCATGCTTTAGTTCAAATAATAGAACCAATTTTTGATAAGGTATTTATTTATGACTCCTGTGCAAATAGAAAAGGCAAAGGTAATTTATTTGCATTAAGAAGATTTGAATTATTTAAGAGAAAAGTTACTAACAATTTAAAGTCAGAAGCATTTTGCCTTAAGGCTGATATCAAGCACTATTTTCAAGAAGTCAATCATGAAATATTACTCAAAATAATAAAAAGAAAAATAAGTGATGAAAAAGTTATTTGGTTAATCAAACAGATTTTAAATAACACCCCGAACTCGTTCAGGGGGGGGGGGCGAACGACTACGCAAGGCAAAAATCATACTCAAACAACGAACGATGTCGAGAGCAGAACGAGAATTGGCATGCCCCTTGGGAATTTGACATCGCAGTTTTTTGCAAATGTTTATTTAAATGAACTGGATTATTTTATCAAGCACAAATTAAAAGCAAAATATCATATTAGATATGTTGACGATTTTGTTATTCTTCATAATTCTAAATCACAACTTGAAGAATGGAAAGTTGAAATTGATAGATTTTTAAGAGAAAAATTAAAGCTAGAGCTTCACCATCAAAAATCAAAAATAATCCCTCTTTCAAGAGGAATTGACTTTGTGGGTTTCAGGAATTTTTATTATTATAAGTTGCTAAGAAAAAGAAGTATAAGGAAGATATTGTTTAAGGTAGAGCAATATAAGAAAGGTGAGATTAACAAGGAAAAACTTCTTGAAAGCTTTCAAGGCTGGAATGCTTACTCAAAATGGGCTAATACTTTCAAACTAAGAAAGGAGATTGTAAAGAAGATTTATGTTCACAATTCCTATTAAGGTAACAATTTTCTATTTCCCTTTTTCAAAAGCATTTAACACTCTTATATCCGGAGACAGAAGGTAAACATGGTCTTCCTTAAACCTTAATCCCCTATAAATCTTCTGCATTAATTCTCTTTTTGCCTTGTCTTTGTAAAAACTCCAGTAATGTTCCGGCTTTGTCTGTTTTAGTATTTTCCAAAAAGCATCCCTGACATTAGGATTTGGGTATTTTGTGAAAATGATGCTGTTGCACTGTTCTCCTGGGAAATCCATCCCCCTTGATGCTCTGGTTGAAAAAAGCGTGTCTACTTCCCCCCCTTTGAATCTGTTCACCAGTTTCCCGGTTTTATCTTCTCTTTGAATGTCTCTCAACTCTTCTTTTGATATAATATTGTTTATTTCATACTTCTTTATTTCTTCCTGGCTAGGCAAATCGGTAAATCCATTGACATGGACTAAAGCAGGTTTTTTAGAGATTTCTATACATTTGCTCAACGCCTTTAGGTAATTTTCTCTGCTGTTTTTCCCATTAGCAAAATTATCATACTTGCAATCCATCTCCAAGCCTGTTCTTTGAACTTCAATCTGCCCCTGTTGCATTGTTTCTGCATCAATAATTTTGTAATTATCCAATCCAAAGATATTTTTAAGAACCTCTTCTGAATGGAGAGTTCCCGACATCAGGATGATTATTTTATTTTTATCAACCATCTCCTTAAATTTCTTTTCAAGGTTAGTGGTCATAAGGCTGACATAAAGATTATTCTCTATTTTGCTGAAAGTTAGATACGTTTCATTAAGATATTCATCAAACATTCTGGCAGTTTCAGCAACATCAAACAAATAGCTTTCATCATCAATATCCTCTAAAAACTCCGGATTATCTAAAAAAGTTTTCAGAAGTTCAAGGATTTTAGTTTCTTTTAGTTGCAGAATCATATTAGAGTAAATTGCAGCCTGGATTTTTTTATCGTTTTTAATATTCTTAATTGCTAAATTCAGCTCATCAACTACTTTCTCAACAAATTCTCCTTCACTAAATATTTGGTTAAGAGAATTCTGCAGCCTATCTATATTGATTGCCCTTTGATTAGAAAAGCTGTCTAAAAATTCATCACATTCGTCTATTATCTCCACTTCTGTTTTTGGCTTCCTGCCCATGGAAGATTCAAGCTTATACTTTAAAGAATTAAAGACAATCACATCAGAGTCTATATAAGAGTTGAATTGCTCATAAAATTTGCATCCTGGCTCCCTCTGGTAAAATATAAATTTTCTCTTATTTATGCCGTCATATAATCTTTTGTTTGCCTCAAAATTTTTCAATTCATAGTCTTCGGGGATTACCGGGCTCCAATAAGGACAGATAGATGCTATAGACATCCTCTTTACATCCTTTATGCTGGAAATGTTATTGGGGTTTATCTTCTTATTTTGTTTTAAATATTCCCTTATTTTTCTCGAATTCTTTTCTTTAATCTCTATCTTGCACGGAAGGTCATATCTTTCTGCAGATTTGTCCTCTGTTGTTTTTGATTTAATTTCTTCCTTGTTACGTCCAAAAATGTCGTTTAATCTGGAATTCACTTCCGTTTTAACTCTCGGGATTAAAACACAATTATCTTCTAAAAACTTGCATTTGTGATTATTGCGTCCGGTTATAACGCTGATTTTTAATTTTTCTTTATTTTCTTTTAACAAATATTTATTCTCTTCTAGTGATTCCCCGCCATAATCTTTTTTGTATTGTGCTTGGAGATTTTTTCCCGGCACAACAATAGAAGCCTTCCCGAGTTTTCTTGCAACATTCAGGGCAATAGCACTTTTTCCGGTTCCGCAAACCCCGCGAATGAATATAATTTTATTCCCATTCTCAATCTCTGCCAAAACTTCTTTAACAACATCCTCCTGGCTCTTTCCATTAGAAAACATTAATGGTTTCAGAAACCTGCCTTTTTCATATAAATTCCACATCTTTTTCTTAAATTTTCTTTGGTTTAAAATACTTTTCTTGTTCCATCTAGAAAAAGTGTCAGGGTTGCCAGCTTTAAACAAAAATTAAAATTACCCAAATAGTGCTGACAATCCCTCTGCTGCAGCTTCTTTCTTCTCTTCTTTTTCTTCTTTCTTCGCTTCAGTCCCTGCTCCTGCTGATTGTACTCCAGCAGCAACAGCTAAACTTGCGCTTTCAAGCTCTTTGTCAATGTCTACGCCTTTAAGGCTGGTGACTAAAGATTTGATTTTAGATTCATCAATCTCTGCACCAGCTGCTGCAACAACTTTCTTTAAATTCTCTTCATTTATTGCTTTTCCAAGTTTGTGGAGCAATAAAACCCCATATACATATTCCATTTTAGTTGTTTCCCTCCAATTGATTTTCTTTGGGAACATTAGAATCTTCTTCTTTTATCTTTCCAGTTATGGATTTGATTGCGTTTTCATGCATTCCTGCCTTGCCTATTAAAAAGATTATTGTTTCTTTGCATGTATACCCTATTCCAACAGCAAAAGGAAGCGCCCTCCCAAAAGAGATTTTTATTTCATTAACTGTTTTTTCTTTATCAATTCTGATATTTAAGTATAATTTTTCCTCTTGGGTGTCAAACGCTGCAATTGGTTCTAAACCAACGAGAAATGGTTTGATGTCTAGTTTATTCATTACATCTGCTGCATTTGCAGATATTTTCTCCCCTTTTTTTACAATCACTTTTATCGCTTTAATATTAATCTTCCCATTTTCTATTGCTATCTTTATTCCCAATGCACCAAGCTCGCTTATTGCTGGGCCTGGAACTAAATCTGTAGGTCCTGCAGGGATTTCAATGTCTTCTACTGCTTCTTGGTTTACTTTTGCCTTTGCAGGGCTTTTATTCTTAACTAATTCCGCCGCAAGTTCAAAACTGTCCATATCTGAAAATAAAATCGTGATATCCCCTTTAATTTGTTCTCTAATGACTTGAATTGCTTTTTTTCCACTATCATCTAAAGCTCTAAAAATTATATTTTTTTTAGGGACTTTCACCACGGCCTTTCCTCTTAATTTTTTTATGGCTTCCTGAAGTTGTGATGCAGGTAAGTTTTTTATCGACGCTATCATCACTGTCTTGCTCTTTTTTATCAATTCTGAAATCTCCTTTACTTCTTTTGTCTTTCTTTTAGGTATTGGTTTTAATCTTTCTTTTGTCATATCTAATTTATCTCCTTTATCTTTTGCGGTTTAGTCATAGTTAGTTTGATTTCAATATTCTTTATATTCTCTTTTTCTTTTGGAAGAGCTTTTAGAACTGAATTATAAATGACAAGAATATTTTCAATTATCTCCCCATCCTTCATGCTCTCTTTGCCTACAGGTATTTTTATGCTCGGTTCTTTTACTTTTATCTTTATGCTTTTATTTATCCTTTCTTTAATCTCTTTTATTGTTTTGTCATTAACTTCCATTAAAATGCCCAATTGTGGAGATGGCATTTTTCCCATCTGCCCAAGCACTCTACCAAAAGATGTAGCAACACTCGGCATCAGGCTCGCTTCTGCTATAAAAAAGTCATATTTTTTAGCCAGTTTCTTCATCTGGTTTTTTTCAGAGTATTTTTTAAACTCCGTCTTTGTTATCGTTTCTACATTATTGTTCTTTGCTTCTAAAAAAGCACAGATCTTTTTCTCTTTTATCGGATAAGGGACTGGGGCAAACAGATTTATTGAATTTTTTTTAACATCAAATTTTTTTAGATTAAGGATTAAGTCTACTGTCTGGTCAAATTTCCTTTTTTCAGACTTTCTCAGCTCTATTAAAGCTTTTTCTAATGATTCTTTTAATTCCATGTTATTTAAACTCGTTCTCTCCCGCACATAAGCAGTGAGAGTTTAAATGCTCGAAAATCTCTTGATTTTCGTTGTCGCCCCCTACATTATGCGCCAGAAGCGTAGAACATATGTTTGTCTTCTAACGATGTAGTTATCGGCTGAAATCAAAAGAAAATTGCGCTTTATAAGGTTTGCTGTTTTCTGTCAAATTAAATTTATTTAGATAAATTTAAAAAATGATTCTCTATACTTCTTTAATGGTTGAAGAGAATATAAAACGGGAAGGTGAGTTAAGAGCTGAAAAGAAGAATATTAACTTGGAAAATGGGTTAAGTTATACCCTCTGCTATTTGTGCCATGGAAAAACAAAAAACCCGATTTTAGATGCCTCTTTTAATCCTTCAAGGCATTATTGTTCTGAGAGATGCCACAAATTATCTGATGAGATCTTTCCAAAAGGCAAAAAGAATGATTATCCTCCAGAGTAGATAATTACAATAATCCTTAAAAACCGCTTTTATTTTTAATCTAAATGGAGCTTATCGCTTTGTTATCAACAGGAAAAGGAACTTGGGCGCAGGTGGCTGGCTTATTAAACCAGGGAGAATGGGATAAAGTTATTCTTGTTGGGGACAATTTTGCAAAACAATTTATTTCTCAAAAGCCATTTGAATTTATCGAGGCTGATTTAAGCAAGAGCTTAAAAGATTTAAGAGAGGAATTCTCGCAAAAGCTTAAAGGTAAAATTCAGGGCACAGAAGTTGCTTTAAGCATAGCTTCCGGAAGTGGCAAGGAACATATGGCTTTGATTTCTTCCTTGTTGAATATGCCTGTGGGTGTCAGGTTTGCTGCCCTCACAAAAGATGGAGTTATTGATTTGTAAATATAAAATGGTGAAAGTAGATGTATCTGCTTTTGATAATTTATCTGAAAATGAAATTCGGGAGGAATTGATAGCATACAAAAAAAGAGGATTTGGATGGTGGGTGGATAATGATGGTTGTTTGCCTTTTTACAACCCATCTTATGTTTGGGGTAAAGACGGGAGAAGAGGGGGAGATATTAGTCAGATAATTTATTCTTTTGGAAGGTGTAAGAAGTTGAAATTTGGAAATGAATTGGACATCTCTCAAGTAGATATGCTCAACTTATATCTTCTTGTGTCTTCCCCCAATAATCCATTCAAACACAGCAGGGATGTTTGTGATGATTTTGATTTGTAAAGATAAAAATCTCGTTGGGTATGTAACCTCAAATTTCCTTTTCCTTTATCTTCATTTTCGCCTTGCTCTTCCCCAGCAGAACAACACAAGATTCCTTTTTATCGTCGAGAAATTTGTATTTTGGCAGAAATTTTAAAAGTTTTTTTGAAAATGCCTTTATATCTTTGTGCCACGGCATTTTTTCATAACCAATTCTTTGCCTCGCAAAACCAACAGACATAAAGCCCTTAATCTCCACAAAATCCGGATTTGCTTTTTTTATAATCTCCGCATATTGCTCAACATGCTCTTTTTCCATATTCAAATCCTTAACAAGTGTCATTCTCACAACAGTTCTTGTTTTGCCTTTTAATTTTTTAAAAAGCTCAATAGTCTCATTAAACCTTTTCCACGCATCTTTTAATTGGCTTTTATGCCACTCCTGATACATTTTTTCATTGGGCGTATTGAGGGAAATATAAATCTGCGTCGGTAAAGCATTATATTTCTGCAGTTTTTTGATTTTTTCAGGATAAAGCCCGTTTGTAACAAGGAAGCTTGTCTTTTTCTGCTTTCTTAGTTCTTTAATTAATCCAGCAAGTTTTGGATATAAAGTTGGCTCCCCAGCAAGGGAGATCGCAAATTGCCTCGGATTTTGGGCTTCTTCCCACTTTTTCATGTTAATTTTTTTGTTGCTTTTGAATCCAGTCAGCAATTTTCTCTGTTGTT
>Ga0180732_1002046_pt1 | contig 11306 bp, 26 predicted proteins | sample KR11_01MetaG_FD_148674 | JGI IMG/M metagenome (GOLD analysis project Ga0180732, IMG submission 148674) | Groundwater microbial communities from the Olkiluoto Island deep subsurface site, Finland - KR11_0.1 MetaG | ecosystem: Environmental > Aquatic > Deep subsurface > Groundwater | place...
CGACAAAACCGCTCCCGAACCGGATGATACCGCTCCCGTTCAGGCGATACTGGAACGGCACGTCCGGGCCATGAGGGACGTACCGCGCGAAAAAGAGGCTGAGGTTATCGATCAGGCAATGGGTTACGGTGGCCAGCTTACTGCCGCGAAAATCGCCCAGGCCGTGAAGGCTGTCATGGGCGAAGGCGACGGCAAGGGCGGGCCGAAGCTGGACGTGGTGGCCGCTCTGTCGGCCGCGATGAAAGCGGTCCTCAAGCTCCAACGCGACCTCCAGGCAATCGCGAAGGCACCCGGCGGCGAGCAGTTGCGGCCGGGGCGTGATGTGCGCGCGGCGAGCCGGCTGGCGCCCGAGTACGTCGATCTACTGACCACGCTCTACAACATGATCGTCGAGGCGCGGAAGTGCAGCTAAGGCCCTATCAGCTTCAGGCCGTCGAGGCGTGCGAAGAGCACCTTGTCAGTCATGGCGCGACGATGTTTGTCCTGCCGACGGGCGGTGGCAAGACCGTTGTAGCCGCCGAGATCATCCGTCGCGCCTTGCCGCGTGGACGGGCGATGCTGATTGCGCATCGTGAAGAATTGCTTGAGCAGGCCCGCGACAAGATTGCTTTGGTGATCGGCGAACGGCCGGACCTAGAAATGGCCGACTCCCGCGCGGGCACTGGTATGTTCGCGGCCCGCGTCGTGTGCAGTAGCGTGCAGACTCAGACGGCGGGGCGCAACGGACAGCGGCGAATGCACCGCTTCCGGCCGGCGGATTTCGGGCTGCTCGTGGTCGATGAATGTCATCACGTTCCGGCGGTCAGCTATAGAGAGGTGATCGACCACTACCGTAGCAATTCCGCGCTTCGCTTACTTGGGATGACTGCCACTCCGGATCGTGCGGACGAGAAGGCGCTTGGTCTCGTCTACGAAACGGTAGCCTTCAACTACGAACTGGTCGATGCGATCAATGAAGGGTGGCTCGTACCGATCAAACAGAAGTACCTTGACGTGCAGATCGATTTATCCGGCGTCAAGATCGTGCTCGGCGACTTGCAGGGCGCGGCGTTGCGCGAAGTGTTGGCGCGTGCGGACACGATTGAACGTATCGTGAGTGACGCCGTGCATTGGGCGGGTGATAGACGCACGCTGGTATTCGCGGACTCAGTAGAGAATGCCGAACGGATGGTAGTAGACTTCAATCGCTGGCGTGCTGGCTCGGCATACATCGTGACGGGCGAGACGCCGAAAGATGAACGCCACCGCGTCATAGCGGACTACCGCGCGGGGCGGTTCCAGTATCTTGTGAATGTCCAGGTCGCGGGCGAAGGTTTTGACGTTCCCGAAATCGCGTGTGTTGTCATGGCGCGGCCGACATGCAGCCGGGCTTTGTACGCACAGGCGGCTGGCAGAGGAACGCGCCCGCTCTCAGCTACCGTTGACGGGCTGGACAGTGACGCGGCGCGCCGCAGCGCTATTGCATCGAGTACGAAACAAGACCTACTTCTGCTCGACCTCGTGGGCAACAGCGCGAAACACAAACTCATAACCGCGGCCGACATGTTGGGTGGGAACTATGACGACGCGGTTGTCATGGGTGCCGAGCGGACCATGCGTGAATCCGGCGGCGCGGTGGATGTATCGGAAGTGTTGGCGAAAGCGCAGGCCGCACACAACGCGGAACTGCTCGCGATTGCCGCGCAAAAAGAAAAGCTGGCGCTGCGTGGTCGATCGCGCGGCCGCGACGTTGATCCGTTCGGCGTGCTGGGGATCGCGCCGCACGCGGCTCGCGGCTGGGACCATGACACGCCGCCGACAGCTGAGCAACGGGCGAAACTAGAGAAGTGGGGCTTCGATCGAATCGACCAGCAGACGGCGACAACGGCGGCACAACTGATTGACGAGTTTCGCCGGCGGTGTCGGTCGAATCTGGCAACGTATAGGCAGAGCAAGGTGCTAATGTCTCGCTGGGGTATGAGCGCTGAAGAGGCGCGGCGGACCAGCTTCACGGAAGCCGGACGATTGATCGGTGTACTTGCCGCGAATAACTGGCGACGGCCGAAAGGGATAGCGTATGCATACTGATGGATGGAAGCGAGCGAAGCGGGATGCGCCGTGCCCGATATGCCACCGTCCGAACGGCGAGCATAAATCGACGTGGTGCTTGTATTCACGTGACGGCACGGTTGCGATATGCCCGTTCACGCCTGAAGGCGCAATCCGCAATCTCGGCGCGGCCGGATACTTGCATAAACTCGGCGTCAACAGCAACGGCCAACGGCAAGAGGCGATGCCACGGAGGACGCGACCCGAGGTCGTAACGAATTGGTCTGCGCTTGTGGACCTGTACTCGGCCGCCGCCCGGACGGTGGCGGTGCAGTCGCACGCGGAATGGCTGGGCGTATCGGCCGGATCGTTGCGGCGATTGCACGTCGGCTTGTGCGCGCCCGACGTATGGACATTCCCGATGTCGGACGGCCGCGGTTACTGCGGGATACGCACGCGCACAACGGCTGGCGAGAAGAAGGCGTTTATCGGTTCACGCAACGGGTACTTTGTACCAGGGCCGAACGGCGAGACTGAAACGGACGTGCTGTATATCTGTGAAGGGCCGACGGATACGGCCGCGATGTTGACATTGGGGCTCTCTGCGATTGGGCGCGCGGATTGTAACACGACTCGCGATGCGGATGCAATATGTTGCGGGCGTCGCGTTGTAATTATGGCCGATCGTGATGCGGTTGGGCGGGCTGGCGCAAAGCGATTGCAAGCGTTTCTCGCCGGGCGCAGCATACCGGCAGCCGTTGTAGTTCCACCAGCGAAAGACATACGCGAATGGATACGAACTGGAGCTAATGCGGCTGCCGTTCGAGGGCTGGCCGCGGTTTGAACAGACGAGGTGACGACGTGAGCGTCTTGGATATGAAGTTGAGCGACGATCTCGCCGAGGCTATTGGACAGGTCGCCGTAAACGCGATCATCGAAAGCGTCCTGTGCAGGCGCGACGAAGCGGAGCCGAGCCTCGTCATTTGGAACGCTAACGCCTGCGAGCAGATCGGCACGACGATCCTAGAGCGCTTTGACGTGAAGCGGAAATAGCATGGTACTGGGCGGCCCAAGCTAAGAGGCCGCGGTTTGAAGGGAGACGACATGACATTTCCGACGGTAGGCAGTTTGATCGACGCGCTGGGTGCGTGGCCGCGCGACGCGGACTTGCGGCAGTGCTCCTGCGGTTGGCTGGAACGTGTAGAGTGGAAAGTAAGACACATCCAGCCGGATGACCTACACGCCGGCGGCGTTGACGACGCGACCTGTATTGTCGAACTGGACATGGAGGATTAGCATGGCCAAGCGAAAGATGAAGCCAGCTGAACGATATGTACTTGGATTCCCCGTCAATGAGGATGGGCATATTTATGGCCTGAATCGGGGAGCAGAGCGAATCATGGCTGTCACGAAGGAGAACGCCAGGGCGGTGCTTCACGATATGCCCGATCCCGGCATGGGCGTCTTTGAGCTTGTTCCGCGCCCGGACCTTGGCGTATCGAAGGGGAAATCGTGAGCACAATACCCGTCCTCGCGATTGATCCAGGTGCCGAACAGAGCGGCTTTGTGTTGTACGATATCGAGCACGAACCGAGAGTACAATTCACCGGCGTACTCGGCAATGATGACATATTGCGCGAAGTCATAACAACGCACGACGCTATTGTGGTTATCGAAGGCATGAGCGGCTACGGCGCTACGCTGGGACAGTCAACAATCGACACGCTGGTATGGGCCGGCCGATTCTGGCAACAAGCGGTATGCTCTGGCCTGCCGGTGGCTCGGATATCGCGGCGCGATGTGAAGCTACACTTGTGCGACTCCGCACGGGCGCGCGACGCCGACATGCGCGATGCGTTGATAACGCGATTCGGGCCGGGCAAAGAGAAGGCGATCGGAACGAAAGCGAACCGTGGCCCGCTCTACGGCGTGAAGTCGCATTGCTGGGCGGCATTGGCACTGGCGGTAACGTATGCGGACCTGCACGCGGAATCTGCTAAAGCCCCGCACTCTACTCCGGTGCAAAAATGAGAGTTACAACGCGGCGATATGGCGCACGGGTTTTGATGCTGACGCGCGATCTAAATACATGGGACGAAGTAGAGGCCGTCATGTTTACGGTGCTATGCACAAACGCCGTTGCATGGAAGGGGTATGCCCCCGGTGAATGCAAGTGGGTATTTATAGACGCGGTGTTGCAGAAAAACGGCACGATCAGAACCAGGTTGGCGACCGATACTCGTCACGTTCTGCCGGACAATCGCTCCGCGTGGGACATCCACGCGGTTTTGTGGGATGGACGGTATCGGCCAACGGTGCAAACGATTGCGGCGTACCGGCGTGCCGATCCAGGGATATTTACGGGTTGGCGGTGTACTAGAAGAACCGCTAAAGCCACGCCGGCGGACGGTCGATAGAACCAACAGGAGAACGGAATGACGGCTCGGACCTCGATTGATGCACGGCCGATGTTGATTGCCGATAACGCCGATATGGCGATGGAAATGCTCTGCATGTTGCCGCGCGACGGTTCGTCCGTTCCGCTTGCACCGCTGCTCGCAGACCTGGGCGAGACGATGCAATCCCAGGTTAGCAAGTGGGGCCGCGAATTGAAAGACACATGCGGCATAGCGATCCGCACGCATAACGGCGCGCACAACGAAGGGCGGGTGGTGTGTATGCACCATGAGCCGTCGGGCAACATGGCGCGGTCTATCGAAGCGGCCGAGGCGTATTGGGATTCACACTATCCGAAGTGACAGGAGATAGGACGATGGCAGACGACAAGCGAGTGATCGAAGCGGCGACCGACTGCGGCGATGCAAGCCGGGCCAGCGACGTGACCGGGTTCTTTAGCGAGCGGGATATCGGGGCGGGGCGACGAGCAATCGCCAGGGCCGCCGAACGTCGAGACGATGACGAGGTGACGCATGAATCTTGACGAGTACAAGTGTCGCGTGATTGAACTGTTCCGGGGCGACACTTGCCCCAGTTGCCATGAAATACACGAACGGATCAGGGCCACCGAAGAGCAGTGGCAGGCAATGGCGGACGCCGTGTTCTACGCGGCCCGATACGGGCCGGATGGAATGCGGGCCATGATACAGTGCATTGACGCGGCGGTTGATCCGCCGGAGGTGAAACATGGATTATGACGAGTATAAACGACGAGCAATCGAACTATTCCGGGGAACGGCGCTGGGCCGTAAGGGTGGTGGAAAAACCTGGAGGCGCGCGCCCAAGGCTACCGAGGAGCAGTGGCAGGCAATGGCGGAGTGTATATTGTACGTGCGAGAACGCGATGACTGTGATATTGCCTATCCCATTACCGCGGCGGTCGATCCGCCGGAGGTGACGCATGGTCAGGAGTAACACAGAGTGCCTCGCAATCGTCGAGGCGATTGACAAGTTGATAGCCCCGACGGCAAACATCATTCCAACCCTAGATGTGAAGTTCCGTAGCGGCAAGTGGTGGGTGTATTCAGGGGGAATATGGAACGGCTTCCGCGCGAGCGAGCACATTCGCGGCACCCTACTCTCCGCTCTTCAAGCGGCGTGCAAGGCGAAGCGGGAGGCGACGAAATGAGCTGCACTCGTTGCGAATCAACAGGATTTCTAAACATAGACCAGTTGCCAGACGGCCTACTGGACAAGGGTGCCGAGGCGGTTCTCGACTGGATCAACGATTCGGCCAACATGCCGCACGATGTTGCGATTTGTGATTGCTGTGGGAACGGGAGTGAATGGTACGGCGAGCCTGGAGAGCACGATTCAAAAGACTACGGATCGGGCGGTCCCTATGGCTACAACGGCGGCGTACCGGAGTGCGACTAATGACTCACGCCACAATTCTAGCGTTGATTCTCTGCTCGGAGGAATGCCCATGAAAACTTGTGCTATTTGTGGAAACGAACTAACGGACCTTTTCGCCGTCTGTACTGGGGAGCCCGTCTGTGCAATCTGCAAGGTGAAGTATGTCGGCGCAATGCCGACAACTAAAGAACGCATTGCCGACGTTCGGTTGTCCCTGTGTTTACATCCCGGCGAGTACATTAAGCAGGACAACGCAGCGGAGGCCGCAATGATACTGGGAAGGAAAGTGAGAATATGAGCGAACAATGCCCTACATGCGGAGCCGACGTGCCCAACGCACCGTTGGCATGGTTGCTCCGGCAATGCGAAGCGCAGACCGCACGTCTCCGCGGGAGAACGTCGCGGATATCTGAGGTGGTTCGCGCCGGTCGGCCCCGAATGCGTATCGACGAAACGCTGGATCGGTGGATTGCTGCGTCAATCGCGCTTCGCGAAGTGATAAAGAACAGCGAAGGACAGAAGGCGGTATCACGATGAGGTCAACGCTTGAAATCGAAATAGCTGCGTCCGACAACGCCCCGGCGACCGAACAGGAGCTTCGCTACGCACTGGTGGCGCGCCGGGTGATGTATTCGATGGTGACACGATCACTTCGCGCCTTGGCGGAACTTGTACTTGTGCCCGCCGGCGTGGATCGCGCCTCCCCACGATTCAAGGCACGCTGCGCGGACGAACTACTCGATACCTTGTTTAAGTCTCAGAAAATGCCGGTGGACAAATATCTTGGGGCAGACGGCATTCCGGGTTCGCCGGAGCGCAAAAAGGCTATCGCAACCGGCAAGGCAATCTTCAGGGCTGCAACAGGAGTGGACCTCGATGCACCTAGCGATGCTTAGTTTACTGCTGCTCTGCTCGCCCGCGTTGGCGCAGCACGCGACGAATGCACGCATCGACGGCTGGCTTGACCGCACGGGGTTGTTGGAGAAATGAGCAAGAGGAGAGCATGTCCCATGACCCGAAACGAAAAGACCGAATGGTGTGCCCGAACTGCGCCAGACTGCTTAGTTGTAAGGCGTGTGGCAAGGGCGTTTGGTAGTCTGACGAGGAGCACACCCAAACGAGTGTCGAGCAGGTTTACGATACGCGGTGGGATTGCTGAGTGCGATACATTGACCCACACCACAATCCCAGCGAAGCGGGAGGCGATGAAATGATAACTCGCAGTGTCAGAGAAGTAGAACACGGAAACACGGTGGATGTATATGGGCTGTGCATCGGCGGCGGGGTGTATAAGCTCTCGATTACCCAGCTAAAGGAGGGGCAGTTAAATATGCTGTTCACCGCACAAAATGACGCAGTGTTTGCTATACAATTTCGCAACGATGGGATGTCATTTACTCGTGACGTTGTACGTCCGAACCACGACCACGATGACACCGAGACATTGGTTGAAAATAAGACCGGGAAAGTTGGGTGGGGGTCGTGGAATTCTGGGGCGTTGTTTTGTGTCGAGTTTGGCCCTGTTGCGGTGGATTACTAATGACCCGCGCCACAATCCTAGCGTTGATTCTCTGTTCACCTGCACTCGCCCGGCCCGCGACGCACGCGCGGCTTAGGATTACAGCGTACTGCGACCGCGGCATAACTGCGAGCGGTTGCAGGTCCGGGCCGGGGCAGTGTGCGGCGCCATCGTGGGTGCCGTTTGGTAGTCGGGTCAAAGTGGACGGCCAGTGGTATCGAGTTACAGACCGAACGGCAAAACGGTTCAGGCACAACACAATCGACGTGTGGAATCCGTCGCGTCGTGAATGTCTGCGGCGTGGCGTAAAGTGGACAACGGTTGAAATCGTGCGGAGGTAGGACCATGACAGTGGAGACGATTACAGAAATACGGGAACGGAGTATCGCTGCCCTACGAGTACCAATCAGCGCTGATTATGCGGAATTGGTTGTGCGGGTGCGTCAACTGTGCCGCAGTATGGACGCGCTGCTAATAGAATGGAACGATGCTAATGGAATGAAACGATTGCGGGCGGAGAACGCGCTTCTTTACGCGGAGATCGCGGCGGTGCGGGTGGATAGCTCTCACTTCGTTGTACCGCCCGCCGTGCGACTGACGGACGGTTGCTGTGAGGAGGCGGAGACATGAACCAGCCGCAACCGCAAAACGCCGCAGTCGGCAAGTGGTGGGACCGCCCATGGTCGCTCGTCTCGCGATGCACTCGCGTCTCGGAGGGCTGCCGTCGCTGCTGGGCACTCGACATTGAGCATCGCTTCAAGACGGACGGTCTGGTTTGCTTCCATCCCGAACGTCTCGACAAGCCGCTCCACGTTCGCAAGCCATATGTGTGGGGCGTGTGGAACGACCTGTTTCACCCGGACGTGACGGATGCGCAGATTGATTCGGCGTTTGCAGTAATGGCGCTGTCGCCGCGGCAGACGTTCGTCGTGTTGACTAAGCGTATGGAACGAATGCAGAAATATCTGGAATCTCGTTCGCATTCATCTAAGTTTTGGGAAGAGGCGAATACTACGGGATTTGCCACGCGGTATGAGAAGTGGTCGCTCATACCGTTTCCGCTTCCCAATCTCATCGTCGGCACAACCGCAGAGAACCAGAGGCGGGCCGACGAACGAATACCGCTACTGTTACAGACTCAGGCGGCGCACCGGATGGTCAGCGTTGAACCCCAACTCGGCTACGTGGACTTCGACTCCAACGCGGCGCAGCTGTCGCTGGTTGTCGTCGGCTGCGAAACCGGCGCAGGACGTCGCCCGTGCAATATCGAGTGGATCATCGACCTTGTAGAGCAGTGCAAGGCCGCCGGTGTGCCTGTGTGGGTCAAGGCAATAGACTGGGGCAACCGCGTCACTCACAACCCGGCGGACTGGCCGATGGCGTTGACGCGGCTCGGGAATCTGAGGGAGTTCGTGCGATGAAAAAGCGGACGATTAAGGAACTACGGGAACTATTTGCGATATTCTGCGATCCGGCCCAGGACCTAGCCCGTAGCAACTACGATCTATCGCACCCGTTCACACGCGATGGCTTCCTGGCCGCAACGGACGGCAGAGTGTGCGTGCGTGCGCCGAGTATGGAAACCGAGCGCGGCATATTCCCTCCGGTCCTTGCGCTACGGTGGGGCCGCGAAAGATATTCAGACAACCCTATTCCGCTCCCGGCGGTGAAAGAACCGCGGTGGATTAAGTGTCCGAAGTGCCGCGGGCAATACAAACGACATAGTTGCACCGTATGTAATGACAGCGGCACTTCTTGCAAGCAATTCAAGGAACCAGTTTCGATCGGCGATGCTGCGACGTTGGCGCGCGGCTATGTGTGGAAACTTCGGCGGGTGGGTATCTCCGAAGTGTTTGTGTCACTAGACCGGCCCGAGTTCAATCCAGTGTACTTTGTCGGCGCCGGGTTCGAGGGGTTGCTACAGCCAATGTGCAATAGTTCTAGTATTCGAGGATCGGACAACGCGGCGGAAGTGCCGCGTGGAAAGCGAAGGTGGCGAATGACAATCATGACTCAGAAGGCGCGCGAGGAATACGAGAAGGCGTATTTACATGTTATGGTGTGCGAAGAGCAGCTATGCTTGTTAAAATTAAGGGCCGAAGCGATTGAGATCGATCGCGCCCGTGCCCACGCCGACTACCTAACAGCGGTGGATGCGCGCCGGATTGCAAGAGAGAAGCTGCCTACGGTTGAAGAAGATAGGCTACTGTGACTGCCTGGGACGATTGCGGATTGTGTTCGTACCTCTTGCCGCACGAATCGCCGGTCTGCCCCGAGTGCCGAGTGCGTCCGGCGGGCAAGGGCTTCCGCGATTATTGCTCAGTCTGTCTGCGGCAGTGGGCGCGCGAGAATGAAACTCTGCTGGCGGTAATAGATGAGGCCGGGGATCAGATGGACGAAGAAACGGACGAAAGGGAGAGCGATGAACCCGAAACCCGTTGACAACTCGCCCGCGCTCTCCGCTTGCATCGAAACGCGCCACGTCCCGCCGGGATGGTGTCGCCAGGCGTGGGCGGATTGGTTGCGGCAAATGGCGGATCGCTGTTGCGAGGATCACCCGGACCTAGCGGCGCAGTACCGGAAGTGGGCGGCGGCGATTGAGGTGAAACGTGACGCATGACGTCGCGACGTTCTACAACGATACCGATGCTCAGTGCGCCGCATGGCTGCGCGAGCTTGTGAAAGGCGGACACATTGCCGACGGAACCGTTGACGAACGAAGCATCGCCGACTTGCGACCCGCCGACCTCGACGGCTTCCGCCAAGTCCACCTGTTCGCCGGAATCGGCGGATGGTCATTTGCCTTGCGACTCGCGGGGTGGCCCGATGATCGGCCTATTTGGACAGGCTCTTGCCCCTGCCAGCCGTTCTCCGCAGCGGGTAAGCGACTCGGCACCGCAGACAAGCGACACCTGTGGCCAGAGATGCGACGACTCATCGCCGAGTGCCGCCCTGCAACGGTCTTTGGCGAACAGGTTGCAAGCCGTGCTGGACGTGAATGGCTCGCCGGAGTACGCGCTGACCTGGAAGCGTTGGGATATGCCGTCGGGGCCGCCGATCTGTGCGCTGCGGGCCTTGGGGCACCGCACATCCGGCAACGGCTGTACTGGTGCGCTGGACGGTTGGAGCACTCCGCTGGCGAGCGATTCCCTTGGGGAAATGCACCAATCGAAAGCGGCAGTCGCAATGGGGTTCAAGCCCCGGCTTCAGGACATGGCACGGCTTGCGGGCTGGCCGACGCCACAATGTTTCGATGCGCACGACATCCAAATGAAGGAGGGTGCGCGGGAACGACGACTGACAAGGGGGGGCTGCGCGAATCTGCGCGAAGTAGTGCAGACGGTGGGCTGGGCAACGCCGAGAGCGGAGGACGCGGAGAGTTCTGGGATGCGTCACTCGCGGGGAGTGGCGGATACGCTATCGGCGCAGACTGGTCAAGATACGACCTCATCCCCTGCCGAGACGGGAAAACGCGGCGTGTTGAATCCGGCACATTCCCGCTGGTTGCAAAGCTACCCGTCGGAGTGGTGCCAAGCGGCGATCCGGGCCGCGCGGAAACTCAAGCGACTGCGGAGGCGCGGGTAATGCGACTTCGTGGGTATGGGAATGCAATTATCCCGCCACTTGCGGCGGCGTTCATCCGGGCGTACCTGGAAACGGAGAGGTGATGCCGCCAACATGGGTTAGCCCGTGCGGACGTGCGACGCTGTACTGCGGCGACTGGAGGTCTCTATGACGATGCGTGGTTACAAGCAAACGCCGGAACACATACGCAAGCGCATCCGGCGTGGCGAGGCTCATCATTCGTGGCTGGCCGATGCCGTTTCTACCCGCGGCGGAAGGACAAGGGCGCTGCGGTTATATCCTCGTGTTGGGCCGTGTGTGCAGTGTGGTGCGGCAAAGGCCGAGCGACACCACGCCGACGGTGACACAGGGAATAACTCTC
>Ga0180732_1002047_pt1 | contig 11305 bp, 9 predicted proteins | sample KR11_01MetaG_FD_148674 | JGI IMG/M metagenome (GOLD analysis project Ga0180732, IMG submission 148674) | Groundwater microbial communities from the Olkiluoto Island deep subsurface site, Finland - KR11_0.1 MetaG | ecosystem: Environmental > Aquatic > Deep subsurface > Groundwater | place...
CATCTTCTCGTCTTTTGACAGGAACTTTACCCCGATGTCGATCGAAACGTCTGATATTTATATCATAAAGCATCATATGCGTGAAAACAATGGGAAATAAAAAAACCAGTATTATTATTGCATCTTCTGTTCTTTTTTCCTATGGAGTAATCCTCTTACTGATAAAATATCCTGCATCATATACTAGCGGCTCTCCAGTCGCTTTGTTCTGGTCAGGTGTACCTACAATTAGTTTAGGCAAAAGCCTTCTGTTCCTTACATATGCTCTTATTTTCTCATATTTATTGACAAACGTGAAAATGGAACTGGATAAACGCTATGTTCCTGTATTGTTATTTTCATCAGCTTTTGTTATCTCCATGCTCCTCTGGAATATGCCAGAAGTGAACAATGATTATTCCTATTATTTTGATGTAGCCAGGACAATAGAGATCAATGGTTTCAGTCAGGCATATCAATTGGGTACAACATATTTTGTGATGCCAGTCCTGGACGGATACCTGTTCAAGCTGTTCGGGGAAGAAAGAATAATAATACAGATCCTCCGTACCGCGCTTTTCGCTCTTACGATCGTTGTGACTTATCATATCGGAAAGGAACTGTGGAATGAAAAAGTGGGGCTTGTTGCCGGTGCTTTGCTCCTGTCGTTTCCATATTTCCTGACAAAAAGCCATTTGATGCTTATAGATGTTCCACTAGCATTTTTTATTACTCTATCCGTTTTTGCAGTCATTAAGGCTCATAAAAACATGAAGTGGTGGGCTATTGCCATAGTGGCTGTTTTTCTGACGTTATTTACAAAAAAGACCGGAGTTGTCCATTTAGGATATATTATGCCTGCGGTATTGTTAGTGTTATTCGCTAAATATAGATGGAAGATTCTTAAAATAACGATGCCCATTTTAATAGTAGCGGGTTTTATTGTATTAACAAATTTTTCAGGTTTTATAGAGGGGAATCTACAAATAGTTCTCTATGGTCAGTCAGTAGCCTATACATCTCACGGCATTTTTTGGTTAAATCCTCAGTATTTCCTGAAATCCCTTCCAATTGTTATAGGCCCTGTCGCAGCAATATTAGCCTTTTGTTCACCTGTGCTTCTTCTCAAGAAGAGAGACTACAACCTGCTTATTCCGATAATTTGGATGATTTTTCCTTTATTTTTGATGGTAAATCCAGCTTTCAGGCATTTGATACCTGCATATCCGGCCTATGCCCTCGCAGCTGCTGTTGTATTGGTGGAACTGGAAAAGGGGATCAGCATAGGAAAAATATCTCTCAAGCTGGATGAAAAAAACTGGAAATTCCTATTCTCCTCTGCCGTCCTCCTTTGTATTTTTATGGCTCTATTTGTATTTCCCCAGATAGAAGCAACACATGAAGATATGAATGTAAAAGAGGCAGGAGAATATATCGATCAAATGGAATTAAACGAGATCGCTGTTTTACAGATAAAAAATGAAAATTTTGTATTTATAGGGGACAACAAGAATGCTGCAAATATGCTGGATTACTATACTAAAGCCAAAGTAACTTATTATCAGAATGCAGATCCTCTTAAAAAGCAGAGTTCTGTTCCTGAGGCAATAGTTGTGGTTACAGAAACTCCCATGTCAGATATGCCTGAGGATCTGGATATATATCTTAAAGATTATTATCTATCCAAGATCTTCAGCAAAGGTGATTATGGAGGCTTCTCTCCAATAATATTCCGTGTCTATCTCCCGCAGATCGAATACCATTCGAGGTATCCCGAGTTCATGCAGAAGATCGGTAAAGGAATGAAAACAGAGGTATGGGAGGTAGCTAATCCAAACGCTGGACTTTTGAACTTCATAACATGGACACCTTCGGACAGGAAAATACTGGATAAAAATGTCAACGTTACATGGACAATCGAGGCAGGAGATGAACCCATGGAAGTTGGTTTTTATTACCGCAAATCAGATGGTTTCTTTGCTGATAAAGAAGGCATGGAGAAAATACCTGAAGGCAGCACTGTGGAAATAACCAGAATGATCGAGCCATCTCAGACCATGGGTACTTTTATCAGGGCCGTTCCATTCGAAGCCAATGGCAAAGAAATTAAGATAATAAATGTTACCTTCAGATCTGAGTTTTACAATACTTCAGTTTCAAGGGATATGAAACGATTCAAATTTTAATAGGAAGGTATTCCTTTATCAATTTTACATCATAGGTATCAAGGAATTTCATTTTAAAAATAATTAATGAATACAATGCGAAGAAGAGGAAGGCTTCGAAAATAAGGGAGATGAGGCTGGTTTTGATGAAAATTACCACAGGATATAAGATGAGCAATGCAAGGGAGCAGGCCCCCAGCGGGGAAAAGAGAACGGTCTTGAAAAAGACGAAGTTTGCGATATCAAGAGTTCTATGCACGGTCAAAATAAAGTAACCAGCAGCAACCGCCATTGCCATAGATGTTCCCAGGGCAGCTCCAATGTAGCCTATTTTTGCGATCAAGAGTATGCTCATGACAGGGTTCAATACTGTAGCTATTATAGAACTCTTCATTACATATTCAGGTTTTCCCAAACCTGTAGCAACTTGTGTGCCAGAAAAAGTCAAAATATTTGAGAGATAACCCAACAAGAGGACCTGAAGTGTGATCACAGAGAGTTCATATCCTTCACCGAGCCACACTTTGATTATATCCGGAGACAGGAAAAAAACAAAAAATAGGAGAGGAATACTTACTAATGAAATGTATTTTGACGATCGCATGTATAGCTCCCTCAAAGATGTCTCATCTCCGGTGGCTTTTATTTCGGATGCCGCTGGAAGAATGGCGCTCACTATCGCGATGGGAACCATACGCATACTGAATGCCACAGTAGCTGCGACGTCGTAAAAAGCCACAAAGCTGATCTGTAGAAAATAAGAAATGAAAATTTTATCGGTCTGGAAGTGCATCATATCGCCAATACGACTGAAATGCACCTTTGTACCGAAAGTAACGAGTTCTTTTAAAATTCTTGTATCAATAAATCCTGACCCGATGGCAATCTGGGGCAAGGCTTTTTTTGAGGCTATGACGCAGGAAAGCGAAGTTATTACCGCGACAATCCCGGCATTGATTATAAGACCAGTAAGCCCGAAGCCTCCTATAAGGAACAATATCATTCCAATTCCTTCAATCGTAGTTACAATTATTCTGATCTTATTTGAAATATCCATTTTTTGAATGCCTATGATGACCGAGTTAAAGACACTCATAGTATTTGAGAATGCAAAGATCAATACACCCCCTGTAAGTACAAAATTTGCCTCGTTTAAAAGGGGAGATGGTATATGGAGAATATTTTCCACTGCCCATTTAATAAGAAAAAAAGCCACCACGCAGGAAAGTATTCCTGCGATGGCATAAAACAACAGGGCAGAATTCAATACTTTATTTATGGATCTGAAATCTCTTTTTGCATAATACGAGGAGATGTATCTTATTACTGCAGTCCCGATGCTCATGTCAAAAAGGGCAAAGTATCCTGTGAACAGGAGTACTAGAGCCCAGATTCCGAACCTTTCAGTTCCGATATAATGTAGGATGAACGGTGTTAATAGTATCTTTATTAAAAGTCCCCATGACCCTCCAGCGATATTAAAAAAAGTGTTCCTTATTATTTTCCTTGCAAGCATGCCCATAAAATATCTGTGATCCTTTGAATAGTGCGGGAAAAAATTTACATATCAGCCCATGTTTGTATAAACCTTAGAATTTCTTTTTCTTCAACCGAACAGTTTGATTTCTTTGCCAGCATTTTCGGGATTCCCCTGATAGCACTAATTTTTGATTTAAAGATCGCGCTACCATGTCCTTTTAAAACATAATACGGGATCACGGCAATGTTTCTACCTATGATCCACAGAAGGGATGTAATTAATAATCTATTAGGGAAATTCTTGATACAATTCCATATTATGTTTCTATTTCCATAGAATATGGTATAATCGGTTGCATAACCTGCTGTTCCACCATGGACGTGATAGACCACAGCCTTCGGAACATACAAACACTTCCAGCCTGCAAGCCTGCCCCTGAATGCCAGGTCTGCATCTTCCATATATGCATAAAAATCTTCGTCAAACAATCCAATCTCTTCAAGCATACTTTTCCGATACATGGCTGCGCCCGCGCATGGACCAAACACTTCCCCGATAGACTCATACTGTCCATTGTCGCACTCAAACATCCCCCTATCCCAGCAGGCGCCACTTCTTGAAATGCAGATGCCTGTGGAATTTATTGTTTTTCGATTCTCCATAAACATCATTTTTGATGCACACATACCGACATTATCATCTGAATTGATAGACTTTACAAGTTCTTCTATCCATCCCGGTGTGACTTCAGTATCGTTATTCAATGTTGCTATCAAATCCCCCTTTGCTTCTCCAATCCCGATATTATTGCCTTTTGCAAATCCATAGTTCTTTGGATTTTCAATAATGAGTACAGATGGGAAATGAGCTTTGACATAATCTACCGAGCCGTCCATAGAAGCATTATCCACAAATATAACTTCAAAATTATAATATGTCTGATTTTTTAGTGATGAAAGACATGCGTCAAGATATTTTTTTCCATCATAATTTACTAAAATAATCGAAACCTTTGGATCGTTCATCTAAATTACGTCCAGATAGATGTCTTCTATATCTTTAGAAATATTCTCCCATGTATACTTTTCCTCCACTAGCTTACGTCCCCGTTCCCCCATCTTCTCTGCCTCTTTCTTATCTTGCAGGATCCTTATAATAGCATTTGCCAGCCCCTTTGTATCCATTGGTTTTATTACTATCCCTGAGTTATATTTTTTAATATCTTCTGCTGTGCCTACAATATCAGTGGTTACGATCGGTTTTCCGCATGCCATAGCCTCAAGCGATACTATTCCGAAACCCTCCTGGGATGCTGATATTGAAGGCAGTACGAATAAATTGCAGTTCCTGTAGTGCTCAGGAACTCTTTCGATAGGTATATATCCTGCAAAATCCACATTTTTTTCCAAACCAAGATACGCTGCTCTTTCTTTGTAATATTGAAGGAGTCTCCCTCCGCCCCCCACTTTTAATTTAACCCGTGGGATCTCCTTTTTTACCAGTTTCATAGATTCCAATAAATAATCAAGTCCTTTGTATTTGTGAAACTCATCCAGCAGACTTAAAAAAAAGATCGTATCTTCAGCTTCTGTTTTTCCAGGAGAGAACCTTCCAATGTCAACCCCATTAGGTATGATCTCGATCTTTTCCTGATAGTCTTTCAGGTGAGGGGAGAATTTAAAGTAATTATAATGGCTGATAATGATTTTACTTGCTGTTTTTAGAACGAATTTAAGGGCGGTCAGGTTGTAGCCTTTCGCGATATAGCTTGCGATCCCATCACCGACAATATCATTATGATAACTCAGGACAAGGGGTTTCATTTTCCCAAGCGAAACTAACGCGCTCCAGTCTGCGCTCCATGGTGTTGGAAGGTGGGTATGAAGGATATCGAAATCCTCTTTTAAAATATGATATGGAAGGGTTGGAGTGATATTAGTGTTGGCGATCTTTCCTATATAATCCAATCTTTCCAGTTTGATCCCATTGTTTGTTACCTTACTGTCTTTTGGTTCTTTCGCGCATATTATCTTGACTTGATGCCCTGATTTAACGAGTTCTCTTGAAAGATAGTATGCATAGTTCTCAACTCCGCCTGCATAAGGATAAAACCTTGCTGGAGTTAGTAATATTTTCAACGGCAAAATTGCTCCACTTTTGTACTGACAGTCACCATGCGTTTCATGACTATATGATAGGAGCAGCTTTATTTAAATCTTCTCTCAAATCCCAAATTTCAGATACATTTTTAAATCCAGAAGATATTATAACCACGGTGCGAAGGTAACATCACAAACTGGAAGGAACACATGGTCCAAGGAGACAAAAAAATAAGATCAATAATACTCGCAGGCGGTTCAGGCACACGCCTCTGGCCGCTCTCACGCGAGCAATATCCAAAGCAGTTCTTAAAACTTGGCAAAACATCCCTGTTCCAGGATTTACTGGAAAGATGCCTGCTGCTCTCCGATATCAAAGAAATATTCGTTGTGACAAACGAATCCCAGAGATTTTTCGTATCAGGACAGATAAAAGAGCTCGGGCACGATATCCCTGCCGAGAATATACTTATCGAGCCCATGGGAAAAAATACGCTGCCCGCCATATGCTTCGGGATGAAAGAAATTGAGAAAAGATATGGCAGCTCCATTGTGGGGGTTTTCCCATCAGACCACATACTCGACAGAGGCGCCATGAAGATCATAGAAGGAGCACAGGAACTGGCTTCGGACAATCTTGTAACATTTGGTATTGCCCCCAGGTCACCGCATACAGGTTACGGATACATCAAACCCGGTCAGGCGCTCGGAGTAGGATACAGGGTGCTTGAGTTCAGGGAGAAACCTGAACAAGCCCAAGCTAAAAAATATGTAAAAGAAGGGCGCCTGTGGAACAGCGGCATGTTCCTGTTCAAGACGGATCTATTTTTCTCTGAACTTAAAACACATGCTTCCGATGTTTTTAAGGCGTTTGAGGCATCAGATAACATAAATGATATTTATGATGCTGTTCCTTCTATCTCTATAGACTACGGGATAATGGAAAAATCATCACGGATGGCTGTTGTCAGGCTGGATGAGAAATGGAGCGACCTCGGGAATTTTGATGCCATGTATGAGGAATGTGATGAAAAACAAGCTTATTATAGTGGGCATCATATGCTTACTACTGGAAAAAATGTTGAATATGTGGGGTTATGTTGGTAAATTCTCGCTCTAAAATACAAGGTTCTACGCCAGTTACATACTATTTTCTCTATCTTCTTGAACCGACAGAACCCTATAGAGAGAAATTTGGTGATTTATCTAATGTAGTTCGCAATAAAACAGAAAATCTTAAAAGAATATTTAATCTGGATATTGATGGTGAGCAAGTCAGCGACCCTGAAAAGTGGTGTAAATTAATAGGAGTCATAGAAATTCCAAAACATGATAACGATGAGGATGATGAGAAAGAAAAAGCGGATATAGAAGTAAAATATTATAAGGAGAGAATTATAATAAAAGTAAAAACCAGATGTGAAGGTAAAGACTTAAATAAATTATTCAAACAAGCAAAATCTAAAAGGGAAATTCTTCTTAAAAATGACCTGGTAAGTTTGACAAATATCCAAAATAAGTTGCGTAAATTATGTATTGATGATAGGTGTAGAAAATGCATTCAAACTGTATATCAGTACCCTTTAATCGTTATTGAAGAGGAATATCACAAACTATCTGTTTTCGATTTTGATGATGAAGCTATAACTACTTTCTTCTATGAGATCCCTGATGTTGGGAACATGAAAAGATATGCATTTCTACCTTTTAAATATGAAAAAGTGTTAATGAGAGTAAGCGGCCCTTCTATAATTACAACTAAAATGAGCCCGATTATGAAAGCAAAGCTTATAAATCTAATATATGAATCTGCATTATATAAACTGAGAGAATATGAAAGAAATAACAATTATAAGCCTTGTAAAGAAATTTCTGGGGAAAATTATCAATATCTGAGAAAATATATTGCCGAGACATTTTTCACTATTGAAAGTGGAACAAGTGGTATTGAAATGACTTCAAGTTTACAGATATTGTCTTATATTAGCATACTTGGTGCAGCAGCTGGTATATTGGCAATAAGTTATGCTGTGTTTAACATATTACCTTTTCCGTTGGAAGTTTTTAAAACCTATCTCGCAATACTCTTAATTTTGATCATGATTTTCATTATAATAATTTTAATTGGAACAGATTATTTAAGAAAAAAGTTTTATGCCAGTTATGGCCTTATTAGGAGAATACGACGTAAACCGAAATAGAAATAAAATGGATGGAATTTAAAGACCATGATAAAATTGATTGTTTGTGACATTGAAGGTTGTTTAACTCCTGGAAAAGGCAAACCTCTTAATTTGGATGCTTTAAAAGCAATCAGGCAGTATAACCGCGAATCAAAAAAACAAAAACAAGTTCCACCAATAACATTATGCACCGGAAGATCACTTCCATATGTGGAAGCAATGATGCAGGCAATAGAAGGGTATATACCCGCTATAAGTGAAAACGGTGCATGCCTTTATTATCCTGCAGAGGATGATTATCAATTACATCCTCTAATAACTCCACAAACAAAAAAACAGATGGCAGAGGCGAAAAACATAATCCATGAAGAAATAATTACTAACTTCAAAGCGAAGTTTGAGTGGGGTAAAGATTTCGTCATAAGCATTAACCCCCCACAAAATATATTAATAAATGATTTTTTTAAAATCGTCCAAGATATTTTAGAAAGACATAGTATTGATGTGAATATTACCCATTCGGCAAGTGCTATAGATATAACACCAAAAGGTATTGATAAGTTCACAGGCCTTCAATTTCTGTTGGAAAAACTGCAAATGGGTCCGGAAGAAATTGCAGGGATTGGAGATACTAAAGGAGATTTTCCTGTTTTGAAAAATGTAGGATTTTCAGCAGCACCGAATAATGCTACCAATGAAGTCAAACAAATAGTAAATTATGTATCAGATTATGAGAATGGAGATGGCGTTGTTGATATAATCAAACATTGCATTTTACTAAATCAAAAGTAGCGTAAAAACTAATTTTTGGAAGATATTATCTCATCAATTCCTTTTTCGATAGAATATTCTGTTTGGTATCCAATACTCTTAATTTTTCTTGTATCTGCTAACGTCCGGTCAACATAATTCTTTATCGGCATTTCAATATATGTTGGCTTTATATTCGTATTCAATTTGTCATTCAAGACCTTTATAATATCATTAAAGCTATACGAAATTCCTGTTCCAACATTATATATTTCGTGTTCTATTTCTAAGTTCATTATTAGTATTAAAGCTCTAACTACATCTTTTACAAACACAAAGTCACGCGACTGTGTTCCATCACCATAAATAATTGGAGATTTACCTTTTTTCATCTCCCATAAAAATTGAGATACCATGTTAGCATAGTTGCCTTTTGCTTTTTCATGCGGCCCATAAACAGAAAAAAATCTCAAACCAGCTGATTTTACTCCATAAAGAACATTATAAAGTTTTGCTATTCTTTCAATACAAAATCTTGCTTCAGTATAATAATCCGTTACTCTTATTTCCATATTTTCAATATGTGGAGGTTGATTCCCATTATAAAGTGATGAAGAAGATGCAAAAATGACCTTTTTAGCTTTAACTTTCTTTGCATACTCAAAAACACTAATAGTCCCGTTGATAGCTTCTCCGACAAGGAGAGGATTTTGCTTATACATTGGAGAAGAAGATGGTATACCCAAATGAAAAATAATATCTACCACGGGGAGTTTAAGATTGGAAATATTATTGCAGGAATCTTTGATAATTTCAATTTTATTTTTTACTTCTTTAAGATTTTCTAAACTCCCACTATGAAGATTATCTAATATTACTACACTATTTTCTCTAACAAGTTCTCCGACTAAATTTGATCCTATGAAACCAGCTCCACCAGTTACTAATATTTTCATATTGTTATCCTCTCAATGAAACAACCTTTTACAGTTTATCCCTAAAGATATATCTTTCGACAAAAACATTAAGCAATAGATCATCTAATAAGTGTTTAAAAATCAATGAATAATAGAAATTATTAAAGGTAATATGAAAGTTATCATACCGGCTGCAGGTGCAGGCAAGCGCTTGTTCCCGCATACGTATACAAAACCAAAGCCGATGGTGTATATCGCGGGAAAACCCATAATCGGACATATACTTGACAGGATAAAGGACGTGAAGCCCGAAGAGATAATAATGGTAGTGGGTTACAAGAAAGAGCAGATCATGTCATATGTGGATAAGAATTATTCAAATATTTTCAATATAAAATATATCGACCAGCAGGAACAGCTGGGACTCGGTCATTCCATTTATGTTGCAAGGGATGAGATAGGCGACTCGGAAATAATGATAGCTCTGGGTGATATGATATTCAAAGCCGGTTATTCAGAGTTTTACGATCATCATATAAATAACGGCGACTGTTCAGGCTCTATTGGCGTGCGTGAAGTGGACGATCCTAAAAAATACGGTATTGTAGAACTCGAAGGAAAATATATCAAGAAACTGGAGGAAAAACCCTCCCGCCCACGTTCAAAACTGGGTATAGCAGGTGTATATTTCATCAAAGAAACAAAGCTCCTTCTCTCGATACTTGAGGAAATGATAAAAAAAGACACGCGTACGCGCGGGGAATACCAGCTCACGGATGCACTGCAGGAGATGGTGAGCAGGGGGCACAGGCTCAAGACATTCCCGGTCTCAAGCTGGTACGATTGCGGACATCAGGAATCATTGCTTGAGACGAACCGGGTGCTTCTTGATGAGAAAGAGGATATCGACCATGTACATGAGATAAAAGATTCTGTTATCATACAACCCGTAGCTATAGGGGACAACGTAAAGATCATTAATTCAGTGGTGGGACCGCATGCCTCTATAGCAAGTGATTCGGTCATTGAAAGCAGCATAATCTCGGACAGCGTGATCGGTTCTCGGTCGCATATTTCAAAGGTCAATCTCCAGAGATCGATCGTGGGGGATGACGCAAGCGTGCATGGGAAACATAATTCCCTCAATATAGGGGATTCATCTTCGATAGAATTCTGAAGGTAAATATGATCTGGTGCATATGAAAAATAGAAAAAGGATCATTCCCGCAATAATTGTACGAACGCAAAAAGAATTAGATGAACATTTAAGAAACGTTAAAGGTTATTCAGAATTAGTTCAACTTGACATCATGGATGGAACTTTTGTTCCAAATAATTCCCTTTATTTCGATTTTGATGTATCAGGGAGAAATATCTGTTTCGAAGCCCATTTAATGATCACTGATCCAGTGGGATGGATTGAAAAAAACTGGTGGAAGGTTGATACTATCATTGTTCATTTTGAATCATGTCAAAACCCTGAGGATATTATAAGGTTTGTAAAAAACAAAGGTAAAAAAATTGGGTTTGCAATCAATCCTGAGACGGCAGTTCATAATGTAAAACCTTATCTGGATGACATCGACCAATTGTTGATAATGACCGTTAATCCTGGATCCTACGGAGGCAAATTCCTCCCTGGAACCCTCAGTAAAATAAGTGAGGCAAGAAAGTTAAAACCTAACCTGGATATCGAGGTTGACGGCGGCGTTACGCCTGATACGATCAAATT
>Ga0180732_1002048_pt1 | contig 11300 bp, 10 predicted proteins | sample KR11_01MetaG_FD_148674 | JGI IMG/M metagenome (GOLD analysis project Ga0180732, IMG submission 148674) | Groundwater microbial communities from the Olkiluoto Island deep subsurface site, Finland - KR11_0.1 MetaG | ecosystem: Environmental > Aquatic > Deep subsurface > Groundwater | place...
TATATATAATTTACATTATATTTACTATATTCATTGAATCTTATTTTATCCAATGAAACTATATTGACATTTGAATTGTTGTTACATAGAATATCAACAACTTGTCTTCCAATAAGACCAGTCCCACCTGTAACTAAAAGATTTTTATTGTTGAATTCTTTTAATACATTTTCTTCTATCATAATTAAAATTCTCCATATAATATATGTCTAACAATATCAATTTGACAAGGATTTATGTCATTTGGAATGTAATCAAAATACTTTAGTTCAGAATTATATTTATTTATTTTAATTTCTCCACCTGTCTTTTTTACAATGTAGTTAAGTCCTATAAAATGACCTCTTGGATCTTCATTTATGTATTCATGTAATGATATTTGTTTAACAATCTCAACTTCTAATCCTGTTTCACGTTTTGATATTCTATTAATTGCATCTTGTATTGACTCATTGTAATAAATAAGTCCTCCAGGTATATGCCATAATCCTTTGAAAGGATAAGTTTTTCTTTTACCAAGAAGTATTTTATTATTATCTTTAACTATAACATCAACACAAATCATCGGAACTGCTTTCTGTACAAAGTCAAAATCTTTTTGTGATAAAAACGGAAGATAATTATTTTGAATTGAATTGCTTGATTTTTTAATCATATTTACCTATTCTACAATAAAATATGAAATTCTTGATGTGTACTTATATCTCTTTAATCTTATGTTATTTAATCCAAAAACTTTCATTAATGCTATTGTTTCTCCTGGTGAATCGTGGTCATTTAATTCATCAAATGCTAATATACTACCTTTAACTATTCTATCTTTAATAATTTCTAAACATTTTTTTGTTGGCATATATATATCGAAATCAAAATATGCTAATGCAATTATTGTTTCAGGACATCTTTCTAAATAATTCTTTAATTCGATTGTAGCGTCTCCTTCTACAATTTCAAACTTTTTTATATGTGATAATGGATTATCTAATTCTTGAAATTCCATGGTTTTTGTGAGATAATCGACATAATTATCTGTTACTGTTGCACTGCCTGGTTGCATAAGATCGGATAAACCATCTTCTTTAGATACAGAAGGAAATCCTTTAAATGTGTCAAATCCAACAAGTTTTCTATGTCTATTGAATGGTTCATATATTCCTCTAAGAGTAGCAAATAAAGATAAGTTTTGTCCCCATCTTGTTCCAAAATCAAATACTACTCCTTGAACATCAATAATTTGCTTATATAAATAATCCATAAATAATATTCGTGATAATGTTTTGGAATTTAGAAATATTCCTAAATTTGAAAGAAGTTGTTCTTCTGGAATAGGACACTTTTTAAAATGTCCTATAAAATTATGTCTAATTTCATCCTCAGTTGAGCTGCTATATGTTTTATCGTTTGTTGTAATCATGTTTTCACTTGTGTATATTTTATACTATAAACTACCATTCTTCTCTTATATATGAAGGAATTGGTAAATTATTGTTAGCAATAACCCATGCCCAATATCGTATTCTTCCTTCAACAAGATCGTAATCATATTTTCCTGTATTATCTAATGATTTTATCAATCTAACAGGTTTTATATCATTATTTTCAATGATATTTTTTGAAAGATCAATCGGACTTGGTATGTATTTTAAATTATTTTCTTTAGCTTCTTCAATAGTTTGATAGACTAATCTATTTCCTTGACCTTTTGTACTAACACGAATATTATTTGGTGGTATTTTTAATATAGGTCTTTTGAATACTACATCTATATTTGTAATGTCTTCTATGTCAAGACTAAAATCTGATGAAAATGCATTTTCTCTCATGTGAGATATACTATTTGCTTTAGGTATTGCAACAACAGGTATTTTAGATGTCAACCATCTTAAAGCTAATTGTGATGGAGTCTTATTATATTTTATTGACAAATTTTCTAATAACTTTCTTCTTGTAATACCATCTGATATTCTTCCTTGATCAAGAGGACTATATGCTATTACAATAATGTTATTTTTAATACAATATGGTATAATATCTTTTTCAATTGTACGATCAAATAAATTATATTCAATCTGAAGTGATGATATTTTTTCATTTATAAGAAATGATTGTGCTTTTTGTAATTCTTTTAATGAAAGATTGCATACTCCAATATATTTTACTTTTTTATCTTCAACAAGTTTTTCCATTGCAGACATAGTTTCTTTTAATGAAACTGATGGATTTGACCAATGAAGTTGGTATAAATCAATATAATCAGTTCTTAACCTTTTAAGACTTCCATATACAGCTTTTATTACATCATCATAAGAACTATGTTCTGGTGAAAATTTTGTTCCTATAATAACCTTTTCTCTTATGTTTTTAATAGCTTTTCCAATTATTTTTTCAGAACAACCTTTGTCATAACTTTCTGCAGTATCTATAAAATTCATTCCAAGATTAATTCCTTCATGTATTACTTTTATATGATTATCATTCCACGAATAGTCTCCCATTCCTTGACTAATTACTGGTAATTTAATTGATGATTTATCTAATTGTTTTATTAGCAAAATTGATCCCTCATTTTAGTTATATTATCAATTATACTGTTTTCATCAATTTCATATTTTTTATGTAACCATTTCCTATCACCATAATCAAAACATTGTTTATCTGGAATTGCTATACGTTTTAGTATCACATTTCTATTATTTTGTGTGTCTGTTATTATTTCACTTATAAAAGTTCCAAGTCCACCAACAATAGAATTTTCTTCAATTGTTATAATAATTCTTGATGTATCAATGTATCTTAATAGTAAATCTTTATTAATTGGTTTTAATCTATAAACATCTATAACACCAACATTTAAGTTCCGATATCTTTTAAAGTAATTTGCAACATCAATTGCTATATGTGTCATATAACCAGTGCTAATTATATTTATGTCTGATAGATTCCTAATAATTTTTAGACCATCAGAATAATTGTCTTTTTCATTATATATATCAGGAAATGTTCCTTTGTCTAATCTAACATACACAGGAGTTTTACTTTCATATGATAATTGTGCACATTTAGATGTTGATGTATTATCTGAAGGATTTAAAATTGTAATTTCTGGTAATGTTCGCATTACAGATATATCTTGTATTGCATGATGAGTTGGACCATCGTTACCAAAAGATAATCCTGAACCAGATCCTATTATTGTTACAGGTAAATTCATACTACATATATTTACTTTTATTTGTTCATAACATCTCATTGTTATAAATGGAATTATTGCATAAATAAAAACTTTCTTTCCACTAAGAGCAAGTCCAGCTGCCACATTTATTAGATTTTGTTCTGAAACTCCAACATTCATAAATCGATTAGGAAAATCTTTTTTATATTTCTTTAAACTGAAAGCATCAGCATCTGCAGTCATAAAAATTACATTTTTATCAATTGCTGATATTTCATATATTTTGTCGAAATATGAATCTCTAATATCTACTGTCATTTTACTCCTAACAATTTTTCTAATTCTTTTTTTGCTTTTTCAAATTCTTCTTTATTAGGAACTGAATGATGCCATTTAATTCCATTTTCCATAAATGATATACCTTTCCCTTTTATAGTATCTGCAACAATTATTAATGGTTTGTCTGATTTATCTATTTTTTTGAGTGTACTAAAAATTTTATCAAATGAATGACCATTGATTATTATACAATTCCAACCACATGCTTTGAATTTATCATCCAATTTTCCTGTTTCATCATTTTCTTCTATAATATCTGTAACAGATAATCTATTACGATCTACAATTCCAATTAAATTATTTAATTTATATTTACTTGCAAACATTACAGATTCCCATATAGAACCTTCTCCACATTCTCCATCCCCTATGATGGCAAACACTCTATAATTTTTATTGTCTAATTTTGCTGCAAGAGCCATTCCTGCAGCAATTCCTATAGCATTTCCAAGAGAACCTGTATTATATTCTACTCCAGGAGTATCAACATTTAATTGTCCACCAAGAAAACTTCCATTAGTTCCATATTCTTTTAATTTCGATTCAGGAAAGAATCCTAAATTTACTAATATGTTATATATAGCAAGACATGCATGACCTTTTCCGATTACTAATCTATCTCTATCATTCCATTTAGGATTTGTTGAATTAACTTTCAGTATTTTACCATAATATAACGCAACTAATATATCAGTACAAGAGTATGTTCCACCAATATGTCCTTTTCCTGTGTTAAAAATTGTTTTTAATACATTCAATCGTATTAAATTTGCTTTTCTTTTTAATTCTTTAATTGTTGATATATTATTCTGCATATTTATTCCATTATTATAGAAATTTTCTTTCTCTGATCTTTTTGTCTATAAGTTCTTTAATTAATACATCAAATTTGTTTTTGAATGAATATAGTTCATCTATTTCGAGATTATATGGTTTGATGAAGAAACGATTGTTCTTTGTAAAATATAGATCTTTTGTTTTCCATAAATCTGCAGGATTTATATCGTCTATAAATAATTTGTCTTTTAAACATTGCTCAAATAATCGTGTTCCTGGGAAAGGAATAAGAGTTGATACAATCGGTTTATCAACATCAATTTCTTGTATCATGTTATATGTTTCCATTAATGTATCATTTGTTTCTTCTGGTGTTCCCATGATGAAAAATGCTCTGACGTATAATGATTTATATTTCTTTGTCAATTTTACTATTTCAAATATTTTTTTTCTTGAAAGCTTTTTCCCCATTATATTATTACGAATATAATCAGAACCACTTTCAATTGCTAACGAAACTCTTACTAATCCAGCAGACACTAATAAATCAAGGATTCCTTCATCAAGAAATTTAATAGATATTCCATTTGGGGTGTCAAATTGTATATTTAAATTTCTGTTTATAATTTCATTACATATTTTAGTTACATGACTTTTGTCTAATGTTAAATTATCATCCATAAACGAAAAATATCGATGATTATATTTATTGTATAATAGTTCTATTTCATCTACCACATTTTTAGGTGTTCTTTTCCTATGTTTAGAACCCATAACATTGAACATTGAACAAAAATTACATTTCATTGGACAACTTCTACTTGATATTATTGGTATTGAACAGTTGATTGATAAATTTTTTGGATTATGCCAATTTGTAGTATTGTGATAATAATCCTTTAAATTGATTAAATTATATGCAGAAATTGGAATACTATCAAGATCTTCAATGAATAATTTTTTTGTATTTATTTCAATTTTATCATTATACCTATAAGCAAATCCATCAATTTTGCTTAAATTATTATGAAATTCATATTTAGCTGTATATTTTGTATAAATAACATTTGATAATTCAACCAAAGATAATTCACCTTCGCCTAATATGATATAATCAATAGTTGGACAATTATATAAAATTTCATATGGAAATAGAGTTGGGTGAATTCCACCAATTACTATTGGAATGGATTTTAGATGATGTTTTATTATTCTCGAATATTCTGATACCAAAGGATAATGACCTGAAAATAAGCAAGTTATTCCTATTAAAGAATATTCCATATTTGATATTTTATTGATTAATATACTTTCAGTATCGTTTGACATAAAAGTATTTAGGTCTAATATATCTACATTTTTCCCGTCTTTTTGTAGTGATGAAGCTAAATACAACAAACTTGATGGAATGTAATATTCCTTATTGTCTATAAAACTCGGGGTTTTAGGATTTATTAAAAGTATGTTCATAATTTATAATAACTTTTTTGATGATTTAATTATTTGTTGTTTATTGTCACAAACAACTTCTATAAAAATCGGACCTTCTTTATTCATAACTTCTAATATTTTATTATCAATATCTTCATATTTTTCTATAATATAATATGGTAAATCAAATGCTGTAGCAACATTTTTTAGATTTAATAATGCATTATGAGTTGCTTGATCTGAACCTATATATCTACCTTCACATAAAGAATCTTGAGTATTTCTTATTGAAGCATAACCACCATTATTTATTATAAATAATTTAATGTTCAAATAATAATATGACATTGTTTTTAATTCTTGAATATTTAATTCAAGAGAACCATCACCACTAACTGCTAATATTTGAGAATTGCTATCAGCAATATTGCAACCGATTGCTAATGAAATGGCAACTCCCATAGATGCAAAAGCACCAGAAGTTATTTCACGTTGTCCTTTTTCAAATCTAAGCATTTGTCCAGTTATATAATAAGATGAACCAGCATCACTAACAAATATATTGTTTTCTTTAGATAAAACATCAAGTCTGCTTATGAAATAATATAAATCAATTGGATTTGTTTTGTGTATTAAACCTATAATTGGATATTTTTCTTTATAATAATTACATTCATTCATCCACTTTGTATAATCTGGAATCACTTTACCATTATATATTTTACTCAACAGTTTATCAATAAAATAATTTACATCAGAATTAATCTTTAAATCAATCTTAATAGTTGGTTTATTCAATTCATTATTATCTATATCTACCATTATAACTTTTGCATCTTTAGAAAATGCATCTAAGTTTGTTCCTAAAAATGGAACTGCAAGTCTTGAACCAAGACTTATAATTAAATCACTCTGATTCATTATATATCCAGAATATCTTGAACCTTGAGTTCCACCATGTCCAAGATTATTCTTATATGAAAATGGTAATATATCTTGACCTAACCTTGATGATATACAAGGAATATTTGTAAGTTCTAATAATTTTTTGAAATTTTCTATACATTTTCCAATTCTTATTCCTTGACCAAATACTATAAGTGGTGTTTTTGATTGTTTCAATAATTCTATAAACTTTTCTACATTTTTATCTATTACAATATCATTTTGGAATATTTTTTGAATTCTTGGATATTCATAGTCTTCAAGCTTTGTTTCATCGATAATTGCAGATTGAACATCTAAAGGAACATCAATCCACACTGGACCAGGTCTTCCATTCTTTGCAAAATAAACTGCTTTTTCTAAATGATAACGAATACTTTCAGGTTTATTTATCATTACTGAATATTTTGTTATAGATTCTACGATTTTTATAATGTTAAGTTCTTGAGTTCCAAATGTTCTGAGATTAATGTTTTTAGCGAATGCATTGTAACTTGTTTGATTTCTTTGAACTTGACCAGATATTATTAATATTGGAGCAGAATCTACCCATGCTTCAACTAAACCGGATATAGCATTAGTTCCACCTGGACCAGTTGTTACATACACAATACCTAAATTACCAGTTAATCTTGCATATGCTTCTGCCATCATTGGAGCAGTTGCTTCGTTTCTTACACAAATACTTCTAAGATTTTTATTACAAGCAACTCCATCATCGAGATAAATTGAACCTCCACCTGATAACATAAATATATCTTTTACACCTTGTTTATATACAAAATCTGCTATGTAATCTGCTACTCTAATCAAATTTAATCTCCTTTGTTAATCATTTTATTAATTCTATTTTTTATATGAACATATAGTTCTATATATTCCAAAGTCTATGTGAAATTTTTTTATCTTGATTATAGATTCTTTTATTTCTTCAATAGAAGTACTTGCATAGCAAAGTCTTATATATCCTTCTCCATACTTACCAAAGCATGTTCCTGGTAATACACAAACTCCAGTATTTAATAATAAACTTTCTGCATATACATCTGAACTCATTCCAGTATCTCTGATATTTATAAATACATAAATAGAACCTTCAGGAATTACACAAAAAACTCCTGGAATTTTATTAATTCCATCTATAAGAATATCTCTTCGTTTTCTTAATTCAGTAATATATTTATCAAAAAATCCATTGTCATTTTTGAGAACTGATGAACCACCTAATTGTGTAAAAATTGGTTGGCATGAAATAATAGTTTGTAATAATAATCCCATTTTTTCTATTAATTTATCAGGTCCAATTGCATAACCAAGACGCCATCCTGACATTGAATATGTTTTAGAAAGACTGTTTAAAATTATACACCTTTCCTTACATTTATCCAATATACTTGGTGAATAATGTGTTTTATTATAGACAATTCTTGAATAAACTTCATCACTTAATAAGTATATATCATTTTCTTCTGAGATTTTTGAAATTTCTAATACTTCACTTTCAGTCATCATAGAACCAGTTGGATTATTTGGAGTATTAATTATAATTAATTTTGTGTTGTCTGTTATACTTTTCCTCACATCTTCAGGATTCATTCTGAAATTATTTTCTTCTTTTAACTTAATTCCTACAGGTATCATTCCATTATAATTTATTGCTGAATGATATGTAGAAAATCCAGGATCAGGATATATAACTTCTTCTCCAGGATTTGCTGTACATCTAATAACAAAGTCTATTACAGCATTTGCTGGACATTCTAATACTTGTTCAACTGATGGTTTAAAATTCCAATATTTTTTAGTATATTCACATATTTCTTTTCTAAATTCTAACAATCCCATAGAATCTGTGTAATGAGTTAGTTTATTATCAAGAGCAAGTTTAGCTTCAATCACTGCTGATTCTGGTGAATCAAAATTTGGATCACCAATTTCAAAATGTATTATTTTATTTCCTTTTTGTTCCATATCTTTTGCTCTTTTCAAAAGGTGAAACATTGGTTGTCCTATAAGATTATTTGCTATTGTTGAAAATTGTTTCATGGTTATTTACTCACTTTGTAATGTTTATTATAACATTCATCTAAAATGGACCTTTAAATTTATTCTCATAGGTATATAATGATTCTTTAGATAAATCAATCGGAGAAAGTTCTAACATCTTTTCTACTGATTTTATTATATCTTTTGCATTCGGATAAAATTCATTCTCTAAATGTCTTGCTGTTGGACATGGTGTATTTGCGAATCCAATTCTTTTTACAGGTTTCTCCAAATAATTAAAGCATTTATCTGACACTCTTGACGCAACTTCTGCACTAAATCCACAATTTAACCAATCATTATCTGCTACTATACAATGTTTTGTTTTCTTCACAGAATCAATAATTAATTTTTCATTGTTACCGACACTGTTATTATCATTCCCAAAAGGAGCAATTGTTCTTGGATCAACTATTTCAATGCTTATTCCATGTTTTTCTAATACTTTTGCTGCAAATGATGATTCAACATTCATCCATGATGTTGCAACAATTGTAATATTATCACCTTTTCTTATAATATTTCCATCACCAATTGGAATTGTATATGGTTCTTCTGGAACTTCTTCTTCTTGCCAATATAGCCATCTATGTTCAAAAATAATTACAGGATTTCCGTCACGAATTGCAGAAATCATTAGTCCCTTTGCATCATAAGCTGTGGTTGGGAGAATAACTTTTAATCCAGGAATATGTGCAAATGCAGAATGTATAGTTTTACTGTGCTGAAATCCTTGTCCCCAACCTCTTCCAACAATTGCTCTTACAATGAAAGGTATTCTTAGTTTACCACATAATGAATAATTATAAGATGAAATCATATTTACTAATTGATTAAATGCTAATAACATAAAATCTACACGCATATGAACATGAATTGGTGTCATTCCATTTAATGCAGCACCTAATCCAAATCCTGTCATTGAATCTTCTGACAAAGGTGTGTCAAAAACTCTATTTATACCAAATTTTTCTTGTAAACCTAAGGTTGAACCAAATATCCCTTTATGATCAGGAACATCTATTCCATACAGAAAGATGTTTGGATCTCTCTCCATTTCCTGAATTGTTGCTTCTCTTATAGCATCACAGTATGTAATTTTTCTCATAAAGTTTCCATAATTTAATTAAAAACATGCTTATAAGTTTCAGATATGCTACTTAAAGATGCATTTTTTGCATCAGTAACACTTTTATTTACTTTATTGTCTATTTCACTTTCTATATTTTTAATATCTAATAAATTAACACCAATTTTTAATAATCTTAGTTTTTGTAACTCAATTGGATCTTTGCGAATTTCAATATAATTTTTAAATTCTTCTTTAGAACGATATCCTGCATCAAAATCTTCATTTATTCCAACATGTTCAAGATATCGATAATATCTAATATTCATAAAAATAGGACAATTTTTTTCATTAATAATATCAATAGCTTTTTTTGTGTATTTATATATTCCTAAAACATCTGTAGAATCTATATCAAAAGTTTCACAATTAAATTTTGATAGTATATCAGTAATTGATTTATAACCTCTTCTTGTTGGAATTGATGTATGAACAGCAAGTCCATTATCTTCACATACAAATATTATAGGAAGTTTCATTAAACATGCTAAATTAAAACTTTCCCAAAATGTTCCTTCGTCAACAGCTCCATCACCAAAAAATACAACTACAATATTTGAACTACATTTTCCATATTTATGTTTGTTTGCAAAAGCTGCTCCAACAGCAACAGATATATTACTTGCAACAATTGCAGATGTTCCCATAAAATTGTGGTTAGGATGACATAAATGCATTGAACCTCCCTTTCCTTTGAGAAGTGATGTATCTTTTGCATACATTTCAGCAAAGAAATAATCAACATCTTGAGTTTTCGCTAAAAATGCTGCATGTGAACGATAAGTTGCAAACACTTGACCATCATCACCTATTGCATGACAAACTCCAACTGAAATAGCTTCTCCTCCCATCGACATATGCATAGGAGTTTTCATATCATCTTCATGATAATATTTCTGTATTGCTAATTCAGAACTTCTTATTAGATACAATTTCTTATAAAATTCTACATTTAGTTCTAAATTATTATAAAAATTATTTGGCAATTTCATTTCTCCAATAATTTAAAAGATTCTCTAATGTTTTATCAAATGAAATTTCAGGTTTCCAACCAGTTTCATTTCTAAATTTTGTTGTGTCTGGTATTTGGAGTGTCACATCTGAAGGTCTTAATCTTTCTGGATCAATTTCTACTACAATATCTTTTCTTGTGGATAATTTTAATAATTTTTCTAACATTTCACCAACAGTCATTGTTTCATTACCACCAATATTATACACATCTCCTACTTTACACGGGTTTGATACTAACATCCAATAAGCTCTAACAGCATCACCAACATCTAAAAATGTTCTGACACTATCCAAATTACCAACTTTAACAACAGGTAAACATTTTCCAGCTTCAATTTCTGCTATTTGTTTAGCAAATGTAGAAGTTGCAAATACACTTCCTCTTCTCGGACCAGTGTGTGTAAACATTCTTGTTCTTATAGTTTTAATTCCCCATGATAAATAATA
>Ga0180732_1002049_pt1 | contig 11300 bp, 9 predicted proteins | sample KR11_01MetaG_FD_148674 | JGI IMG/M metagenome (GOLD analysis project Ga0180732, IMG submission 148674) | Groundwater microbial communities from the Olkiluoto Island deep subsurface site, Finland - KR11_0.1 MetaG | ecosystem: Environmental > Aquatic > Deep subsurface > Groundwater | place...
AAGACTTTCCCAGCTTGCAAAAGATTTTGTCATGAATGCAGGGGCTGTGGCTGTGGGCATCGCCACCACAGAGACCCTAAAAGGCGGTCCGCCTTCAACGGACCTGACCTATGTATTGCCCGGAGCCAAATCAGCCATTGTATTTGCCGTACCCATGGACCAGAATGCCATTGAGTCCTTTTTAAAAAAAGAAGATATGGCCGCCGCCAATATCGACAACCGCCGGGTCAATATGATGGCCAGTGGCCTTTCCTATGAACTGTCTGAGTTTCTCAACATGAAGAATATCACATCCGTGCCTTTGGCGGCCAATGCCGTTTATCGGAAAGACACGCCCAACGGCGTGTTTGATGAAAAACCACCCATCTCCCATCGGTATCTGGCGGTGCGTTCCGGTGTGGGGCATTTCGGGCTTTCCGGTAATGTGATCATGAAACCTTATGGCTCAGCCATAATTCTGAGCTCAGTGGTTACGACGGCTGACCTGATCCCCACGGATCCCCTGCTGCCAGAGGACAATTACTGCGATGGTTGCAAACTCTGTGTGGCCAGCTGTGCGTCCGGTCTCATGTCCCCGGATGAGGAAACAACGGTAACCATGGGCGGTGTATCCTTTACTTATTCCAAGCGACGGTCCTACAACCGGTGTGAGTACGTATGTGGTGCTTTTACCGGGTTACACCCCTCCGGCAAATGGTCCACCTGGTCGCCGGCCCGATTTCCAATTCCTGAAAAAGATGAGGAGTTTATGGGCGCCCTGCTAAAAACCATTCCCGCATACCGTAGCAGGAAAAGAGCAAATTACGGACTTTACCATCCCCTCGCACCCGGGAGCCTCCTGGAATTCACCTGCGGTCACTGCCAGTTTGTCTGCCACCCGGATAAAGCCGTGCGCAAAGCCCGGTATAAAATGATCACCGAAAGTGGCGTGGTCATCCAGGAAGCAGACGGCACCTTAAAGGCTGTTTCCCCGGAAGCGGCGGAAAAACACATATCCGCCATGAATTTGGATCAGAAAAGCCTGTATGAAGAAGTATAAAGACCGGATGAAGGCATATGGATCAAGCTTTATCGGGAATTTGAATATACTTAAGACCATAATGAAAGGAACATAATCCATGAGTGATAAAGTTTACAAAGACATGATCGATGTAATGAACAAAAGAGGCAGTGCCATCGGCTGAAACCTGTGTTGAGCGGTGTCCGGTGAGTGCCCTGGCAATGGGGGAAGATAATATCCCCCATGTAGATGCAGATCTGTGTTTCGGCTGCGCAGCCTGTGCCACCGGGTGCACGGAAGATTCCGTTAAAATGGTGGCCAAACCCGGCTATGAAGCCCCCCCTGAAAACGCAAAGGCCATGCAGAAAGCGCTGATCACCGCCTTTACAAAAAAGGGATAGATGGTTTAAGGAAAACCCATATCCATCTAAATAGAGGAAGCATACAGCACAGGAAAGGGAGACATCCATGATCAACATCATTTTGGGAATATTAACCGGAATCGCCGGTACATCGCTCTATTTTAAGGGAGCCGCAACCAACTGGTAAGTTTGGGTGTTGTTCATACTCGGTACCGCATCCATTATCTTTAGTGTTGATGTATTGACAGGGTCCATAAAAGAGCATGAAAAAAGAGCCGCCCTGATGGGCTTTCTCATGTTTGGGATACCCGGAACTGTTTTAATGGGGTTGTCTTTTGTATTGGGGTTTTAATCCTGACGTCAATGTTATATAAAAGGAAATTGAATAGATTGCATCAATGCTGTTGAATGAAGGATTAACAAAATTGGAAGCCCGGACTATAAGGGCGGACACACAGGCCCGCCCCTACGGGTTGATGGGCAAGATGTAGGGGCAAACCTAAGTGTCTGCCCAACTAAAGCAAATATCGTGACAAGTGTTTAAAAGTCGAAATTAAACCCATTAAGGGAGGATTAACATGAAAGTATTAATCACTTATATCAGCCAGACCGGGAATACGGAAAAAATCGCATCCGCCATTCACAACGAAGCATCAAAGAATCATGAGGTTCAGAGCAAACAGCTTAAGGACATCAGTGCCGCTGATCTTGCCGCATATGACTTTATTTTTATCGGATCTCCCCTCCATGGCGGCAACCTGGCTGCGCCGGTAAAGGAATTTCTTGGCAGCATCAAATCCGGTAAAGGGAAAAAAATAGCGGGATTCATCACCCATGCCGCAGATGCCTATCCGGATCAGGACATGGATAAATTTTCAGAACCCATTAAAGCCGCCTGTAAAGACAGTGGCATGGTATACAAGGGATGTTTCGACTGTCAGGGTTTTTTAACCGAAGCCTTGCACGAGATGATCAAAAAAAGTCAGAACCTGACGGATGAGCAGTGGGCCGCGCGGGTTGCCCAGATGACCGGACATCCCAATGCGGAAGATCTCCAAAAGGCCAAAACATTCACCCAAACCATGCTGGCACAATAGCGACAAACGCAGTCTGATGAACCTGCAAAAATCTTTCATCGGGCAGACACATAGGTCTGCCCCTACGCCTGGCCCATGGATTGTAGGGGCGGACCTATGTGTCCGCCCTTATAGCCTGAGAGTTTCAGACTCTTGTAAATCCTTAATTCAGCAGCAATTAGGGTGGATGCCAATCTGAAAAGAAAGGAGAATGAATCATGCCGGAAGTCATTCGAACACCCGAAGAACAGCTTAAGGACCTGTTGGATTATCCTTTTGCACCCAACTGGTTTGACTGGAAAGGAGACGAGATATGAAAGTAGAAGACTTCAGGGAGATACTCTACCAGAAGGAAGATAACGGTATTGTTACGGTGACGCTGAACATGCCCAAGCGTAAGAACGCCTTGAGCCTGTATACCTATTACGAGCTGTTCTGGGCTGTGGATGCCATGGAAAATGATGACTCGGCCCGGGCAATGATCCTGACCGGTGCCAAAAACCCGGATTCCAATGATCCTACCAAGGAAGCCTTCAGCAGCGGTGGGTTTTTCAACCCGGAGAGCCTGGCCGGATTAAGTGAGGAAGTAAAAGCCCAGCTCGACCCCACGGATATTGCCCAGAAAAAATTTACTCTGAAAATGTGGCAATTCGATAAACCGGTCATTGCCGCCGTAAACGGGCTGGTCATCGGCGGGGCCTTTACCATGTGCTTGTCCGGCTGCGATCTGATCTATTGCTCCGAGCACGCCTGGGCTACCCTGCCCTTCATCGGCCTGGGCATCATTCCCGAGCTGGCCTCCAGTTATCTGCTCCCCAGACTGCTTGGATTTCAGCGGGCCAAGGAGATCATGTTTTTTCCCGAACGCATTTCCGCAAGTGAGCTTCTGAGCCTGGGCCTGATCAACAAGGTCTTACCCCACGATGAACTCCTGCCCTATGCCAAGGAAAGGGCGCTTAAACTGGTTCCGCCCCACGGGGCCGGGTATGCGGTTCGAATGGCAAAACGGGCCCTGCATCAACCACTTCTGGAAGCCGTAACAACAGCCCTGGATATGGAAAACAAGGGGCTCAACGAGGCCTTTTCCACAGCAGACTTCGCAGAGGCCATCATAGCCCGGGGCCAAAAGCGGCCACCTGTTTTCAAAGGGAGATAAAAAGGAGGAGGAATTAAATGAAAACATTGAACCATTTGCTAAGTCCGATCACCATTAATGGAATGACCGTACCCAACCGGGCGGTCATGCCGCCCATGGGCACCAACCTGGGAATAGACAACCACGTCAGTGAGGCCAACCTGGCATACATGAAGCATATGGCGGGCAGCGGCGCCGGTCTGATCATCACGGAAATCACATGCGTCCACCCTTCCGGCCTTTCGGGACCCTCCCACATCGGTATGTGGGATGATAAATTCCTTCCGGGATTGACGAAATGGGCTGGTGTCATCCATGACCAGGGTGTAAAAGCCATCGCCCAGCTGCATCATACCGGGCGGGAAAGCGCCTATATGTTGCAAAAAGGAGAAGCCGTGGGACCCTCGGCCATTCCCAGCAAGGTATTCAGGGTTCCGCCCAGGGAAATGTCTCTTGAACTGATCCACGAAGTCATCGCAGCTTTTGGCCAGGCGGCTTTACGGGCGAGAAAAGCAGGGTTTGACGGGGTTGAAATCCACGGGGCCCACGGCTATTTGGTGGCCCAGTTCCTCTCCGCCCTTTCAAATCAGCGCCAGGACGAATACGGCGGAAATACTTTACAGCAGCGCACCCGGTTCATGATCGAGGTGCTGGAATCCGTCCGGAAAAACGTGGGGAACGATTATCCGGTGTTGATCCGGATCTCCACGGACGAATATATTCAGGACGGCTATCAGGTGGAAGACCTTCTGCCCATATTGCCGGAACTCGTTAAGGCCGGTGCGGACTGTATTCACGCTTCCATCGGCACCCACGGCAGCCCCGGCGGGATTACCAGTGCGGCAGCGGAATATGAATCCGGCTTTAATTTGCCATCCATTGCCAAGATCAAAAAAGCGGTAAATATCCCGGTCATTGGTGTGGGGCGGTTTACGGATCCGAACCTGGCCGATGAGGTGATTGCCAAAGGTCAGGCGGACCTGGTGGCCTTCGGAAGACAGCAGCTCGCCGATCCGGACTATTTGAAAAAAGCCGCACAAGGCCGAACGGAAGATATTCGCGAATGTATTGCCTGCAACCAGGGATGCATTGAACGGCTGATGCTGGAACCCGGCACCTCCATCCGGTGCGCCATCAATCCCCGAACCGGCCAGGAGCTCAGCTATCCCCGGGGACCGGCATCGAAAAAGAAAACCGTGTGGATCATCGGTGCGGGCCCCGCAGGGTTGACCGCCGCTTATGAAGCAAAAAGGCTGGGGCATTCGGTACGACTGTTTGAAAAAGCCGAAAAACCCGGGGGCAACCTCTATTATGCCAGCCTGGCCCCAAATAAACAGGTTTACGGCAACTGGATGAACTGGCTCATTGCCCAGGTTGCAAAATGCGGGGTTGAAATAAAAACCAATACCTGCGTTACCCCCGACATGCTGAAACAGAATACCCCGGACGCGGTGATCCTGGCCACGGGAGGAGAAAAAATTGTTCCGAAAATTCCGGGCATGGATTTGCCCCATGTGTGCGATGCCTGGCAGATACTGGACGGGACCGAGGCGTCCGGGAAGAATGTTGCGGTGATCGGCGGAGGCCTCATCGGCATGGAAACGGCTGATTTTCTGAGAGACAAGGGAGCCTCGATAACCCTTGTGGAGATGCTTCCGCGATCCCCGGTCGGTCGGATGGCGGCTCACGGCTATTTTCTCCACCAGCGTCTTCGGGATGGCCAGTGCCGGTTCTGCTTTGACACCCGGCTGGAAGCCATTGAAAATGGCGCCATTCGCGTGATCTCTCAAGAAAAGACCGAAACCCTGTCCCCGGTGGACCAGGTGGTGATAGCCGTGGGCATGAAACCCAGGGATGAGCTTAAAAAAGCCCTGGTAGATCAAGTCATCCCCCACGTCATCGTTGGGGATGCCCGTCAAGTCCGCCGGATCATCGAGGCCACCGAAGAAGGCGCCAGGGCTGCGTGGGAGCTTTAAAAAAAGGCTTGAAAATGAAAGGACCAAAAATATGGCGTTTATCAATCCCACCCCGGACCAGTTCAAACAACTCATGGCCCGGGAGTACAAGGGTCCCATCGTCATGGTCAATCTGTTGAAATTCAAGCCGGATGGGGGATCGGCTTCCTATAATAAATATTCTGAGGCCACAAGAGAGTTGTTCCTGGGAAAAAATATCACCCGGATGGTCTATCGTGGCCATGGCTTGATGCCGGTCATTGGTGAAGAACAATGGGATGAGATCGCCTTGTATGAATATCCCTCCATTGCAGCTTTCATTGAAATGCAGAGAGACAAACAATACCAGGCTGTTGTTCCCTTCCGTACGGAAGCCCTTTTGGACTCCCGTCTCTATTGCACCCTTCCGAAGGAGGAAAAACTATGAGCTATTGGACCGATGATCCGTTCTTAAAACGTTTGATTCCCCTGGCGACCGCCTCTTTTTTAAAGGGGCTGTCATCGTCTTTCAAATCGCCGACAATACTTTTCGGGCATAATTTACTGCCTGAGGGTGCAGGACTTCAGCCACCGCCGTTAAATGTTCTTGCTGCAAAATTAACCAAAAAGAGGGCTTTTGTCGTAACAGATGAATTTGCCGGCCGTTTTGCCAAACAGGTTGTCAAATCTCTTACTGCCGCAGGAGTAACGTCTTCAATCTGGGACAAGGCCCTGCCCGAGCCCCCCATCAACACGGTGAAGGACTGCGGTGCGGCCATGACCGACTTTGAACCGGATCTTATTGTCGCGGTGGGGGGTGGTTCAGTGATTGATACGGCCAAGGCGGCCTGGATTCTTTACGAACATCCTGAATTGGAGGATCTTTTTAACCTTTCGCCCTTTACCCCTTTCACCCTCAGGAATAAGGCGATATTGGCGGTCTTCCCGACCACCAGCGGCACAGGGTCTGAAACCACCGGCGTCAGTGTCATCACGGATCCTGCGGCACATCGCAAAGTGCCCCTTGCCAGCCCTGAGCTTATGCCGGACTATGCCTTTCTCGTTCCTGAATTTACCAAGAGCATGCCCCCGAAATTGACCATGGGCACCGGCCTGGACGCCCTGTCCCATGCCTGGGACTGTGCTTGTCTGCCGGCCAGTAACGAAATTACCGATGCCCTGGCCCTTTGTGCGATTGAGATGATTTTCAAATGGCTGCCCCGTGCCGTGGAAGACGGTGAGGATATGGAGGCCCGGCTGAAGATGATAACCGCCGCCAGTATCGCCGGACTGGCCTTTGGTCAGGGAGGGATCAGCCTGACCCATTCCTTCGGTCACTCCCTGGGCGGACTTTTCGATATTCATCATGGTTTGGCCGTGGGTGTCTTTATCCCTTATGCCACCCGATATTACGCACCGGTCACCCATAAGTACCTCAATATCTGCAAGGCCCTTGAGTGCAAAGGTAAAACCGATGAAGAAAGCCTGGACAACCTGCTCCACAAACTCAAGGACTTTTTCGCACGACTGGGAGCGCCCTGGACCATCAGGGACCTTGGGATCACCAAAGAGGACTTTCAAGAAAAAATGGAAAAACTGGTGCAATATTCAATGGATGATATTCAGACGGCTACCAGCCCCAGACCCATTACCAGTGCCCAGAGCGAAAAATTTTTACGCTATGCCTATGAAGGACAGGACATTGATTTTTAAGGAGGCAAAATGATGAACGGATATCACGGCCGATTTCTAAAGGTAGATTTAAGCACTCAAAAAACAGAAGACATGCCCCTTTCCGAAGAAGACCTTAAAGATTTTATCGGCGGGGCCGGTCTTTCAGCAAAACTCATCTATGAACATGTAAAAACCGGAACGGACCCCTTGGCCCCGGAAAGTCCCTTGGTATTCGCCGTGGGTCCTTTTACCGGATCGACAATTCCCATGGTGAGCCGGTATTCGGTTTGCGCCATTTCCCCCCTGACCGGTTACTGGGGAGAAGCCACCAGCGGAGGACGATTTCCGGTTCGCTTGAAGGGAAGCGGTTATGATGGAATCTTTATCACCGGCAAAGCCCAGAATCCCGTGTACCTTCTGGTCCGGGACGGTCATGCGGAAATAAAAGATGCTTCTACGCTATGGGGCAAGGATTCCTATGAAACCCAGGAATTCATCAAAAACGAAACCGGTGATCAAGTCAGCATCGCCTGTATCGCCAAGGCAGGAGAAAACCGGCTCCTTTATTCATGCATCATGAATGACAAGGGCCGTGCGGCCGGTCGCAGTGGGATGGGCGCGGTTATGGGATCAAAAAACCTCAAGGCCGTTGTCGTGGGAGGAAACGCCAAAACCACCGCGGCTGATCCGGAGCGTTTAAAAGAACTGACCCTTGAGGCTCAGACCGTGATCCGATCGGATATGACCGCAAAAGGGTTGACGGAATACGGGACCAATATGTGGATGGATATGGGTATGATCATGGCCGATGTCCCTGCCAAATATTTTACCAGAAGCGTCTTTCCGGCCTCTCGCCTGACAAGCACGGCTTTCAGGAATGCCTACGCCATGGGAAGGTATGCCTGCACCGGCTGCCTGATCGGTTGCGGCCGGGAAGTAAAGAACTTCGGCCCGGATAAAAAATCGGTTGATGGACCGGAATATGAAACCGTAGCCGCCTTCGGACCGCTTTGCTGGAACTTTGATTTGGATTCCATTATTGAAGCCAACCATCTTTGCAATGTCCACGGGCTTGATACCTTGTCCACCGGTGTCTCCATCGCCTACGCCATGTATCTGGCCGAAAAAGGGGTTCTGACCCCGGAAAAGGCAGGATTGGAGATCAAGTGGGGAGATCGTGAAACCATCATCCAGCTGGTGAAATTGATTGTTAACCAGGAAGGGATCGGCAAGTTATTGGGTCTGGGCACCCTGAGAATGGCTCATGAATTGGGACGCGATGAAGGGGAAGCCGCCCAAGTCAAGGGCCTTGAGATGCCCATGCATGACGCAAGGTCCTTTCACGGTCAGGCCATATCGTATGCTACCGGTTCACGGGGGGCTTGTCACCAGCGAGGTAATTATTATGAAATTGATATTGCCGGCATGATTCTCGAGTATGGCGTCATGGCCACAAACCGGTTTTCCGCCGAAGAACAAAAGGCGGTTATGGCCGCAAAGGTCCAGGCCTTAAAAGACACCTTTGATTCCCTGACCATGTGCAAATTTGCTTCGGTTTCACCTACATTTCTGGCACAAGCCTTAAGCGCCGTTACGGGCCGGGAATATACCCCTGAGACGTTATTGGAGGCCGGAGAGAGATCCATTAACATCAAAAGAGGCATCAGCCTGAAACTGGGATTAACCCAAGCAGAGGACAGACTCCCCGAAATTTGTGCTACCCCCTTGAAAGAAGGGAGCAGCGCGGACAAAGTACCGGACATGAAGCGCCTGCTTAAGGATTACTATGAATTTCGACAATGGAACCTTGAAACAGGCAAACCCGAAAAGGAGAAACTGGAAGCCTTGGGATTGCATCAGGTTGCCCGGGATTTATACGGAACATGAAGGTTAAAGCCATCTTTTACGGCATTCTATCCGAATGGGTGGATGAAAAAGAGGCGGAGTTTGAGCTTCCCGAAGAAGCAACCCATGGGCATCTTCTCAAGGAGATCGGACTTCGCTTCGGCAGTAAAATGCCTGAAAGGCTATGGGACCGCATGAAAAATGATTTCTGCGCCCCGGTCCTGGCCCGTACTTCCACGGGAACCGTTCAATCCGGAAACAGCCCCCTTGTGGAAAATGAACAGGTGACGTTCCTGCTCATGGTTGGAGGGGGATAGCAGACTCCAACGTAATACATTTTCAAAGGAAGGTCCCAAATGAAACAGGTCCTGATCATTCTCCTTTCAATTTCAATCCTTTTTCTCGCTGCATGCTCTCCGAAACCTGGGGAGAATGCCGATTCCATGGGCTTTTCTGCCCCCACCCGCCAGACCATGGATAAAAACAAGGCCGTTGCCGAAGCACTCCCCTTGAAGGATTCCAGGGATTTTGAACAAGCACAAAAAGGCTTGATTGCTACTCAGAAAGGACTCAAGGTCCGGGATGATACCGGAGTAGTTTTGAGGGATAGTGGTGCTTTGGCTTTTTTGCAGGGAGACTCTCCTTCCAGTGTGAATCCGAGTTTGTGGCGTCAGGCAAAACTCAACAATATCCAGGGCCTTTTTGAAGTCACGCCGGGGATCTACCAGGTAAGGGGGTTTGATCTTGCCAACATGACCCTGATCCAGGGAAAAACCGGCTGGATTATCGTGGACCCCCTCACCACACGGGAAACCGCGTCTGCTGCCATGGCCTTTGCCCGGAAACATCTGGAACCCAAACCCATACGGGCCATTATATTCACCCACAGCCATATCGACCATTTTGGCGGAGCCCTGGGCGTGATGTCTCCGGAAGAGGCTCTTAAGGAAAATATTCAGGTGATCGCCCCCAAGGGCTTTATGGAAGAGGCCACCAGCGAAAACATCATCGCCGGCACGGCCATGGGCCGCAGGGCCGAATATCAGTTTGGACGGTTCCTTCCTTCCTCCGAGAGGGCCTATATCGACACCGGCCTGGGCAGTCGGGTTGCCTTTGGGAATTACGGCATTCTGAGTCCCACAATTCTAGTGGATCACACCCCCCGGGAGATGACAGTGGACGGGGTTCGCTTTGTCTTCCAATATGCTCCGGAATCCGAGGCTCCAGCGGAAATGGCCTTTTATCTGCCTGATTTCAAGGCCTATTGCGGCGCGGAAATCCTTTCCAGAAACATGCACAATCTCTATACGCTTCGCGGCGCCAAAGTGCGGGATGCCGTCAAATGGAGTGGCTACATCCATGATGCCATGGAACTTTTCGGGGATGCGGAAGTTTATTTTGCGAGCCATCACTGGCCTGTTTGGGGAAAAGTTCAGATCCATGATTTTATGGAAAAGCAGCGGGACCTGTACAAGTACATTCATGATCAAACCATGCGACTGGCCAACCAAGGCCTCACCCCCAGAGAAATTTCCGCCCAAATCGTCCTTCCCGATTCTCTGGGCAAAGTATTCTACAACCGGGGGTATTACGGCACCTTGAGTCATAATTCCAAAGCGGTCTATCAGTACTACCTGGGATGGTACGATGGCAATCCCGCCAACCTCAACCCTTTGCCTCCGGAAGACTCGGCAAAAAGATATGTGGAATATATGGGCGGTGCCGATAAAATTTTGGAAAAAGCTCAAGATTCTTTTAACAAGGGCGAATACCAGTGGGTTGCTGAGGTGCTCAACCATCTTGTATTCGCCCAGTCGGACAATAAGAAGGCCCGCGGATTGCTGGCAAAAACCTATGACCAGATGGGTTACCAAGCAGAGTCAGGGGTCTGGCGAAGTGAGTATTTAAGTGCTTCCTACGAATTGCGTCATGGAGTTTCCGAGAAGGAGGCAAGCATGGCAAAAGCACTGGAAATCATGAAAAAGACCCCGGTATCGGGCTTTTTTGACAGCATGGCCGTGCGTTTGAACGGCCCCAAGGCCGAGGGCAAAAGCATGGTCCTCAATGTCAATTTCACGGATCTTGCGGAAAACCACATATTAACCCTGAAAAATTCTGTGCTGCACCACAAACAGTCCTCACCGGACCCCCATGCGGATGTGACCCTGGCCATCACCCATGATCTGTTCGTGCGCCTGTTGATTGGTGAAGCAGGGCTTAAGGAAACGATTTTCTCCGATGACCTGAATGTCACAGGCAGTAGAATGGACCTGT
>Ga0180732_1002050_pt1 | contig 11298 bp, 13 predicted proteins | sample KR11_01MetaG_FD_148674 | JGI IMG/M metagenome (GOLD analysis project Ga0180732, IMG submission 148674) | Groundwater microbial communities from the Olkiluoto Island deep subsurface site, Finland - KR11_0.1 MetaG | ecosystem: Environmental > Aquatic > Deep subsurface > Groundwater | place...
CATCTCCCACTGCCTCGGCTTGGCGCTGGTGTGGTGGTGGGGCGAGATTTCGGCGTAGATGCACCCGAGGTCGGAGGGGCGGTACAGTCGCTTGGATGCGTAGTTGCCGGGCGAGTTCTCCTGGTACGTGCGGTAGAACGCGCCGGTGATACCGAGGAGCCGCTTATCTTCCTTCAACCGCAGCTCCCGCGCCTTCCTTACGAGGCCGAGCGTCACAAACGAGTCCGTGAGGCGGTCGTGGTGGTGCGCCATGAAGTACCCCTGACACTCGGGCATGATATAGGACATCTCCATCAAACGGTTGATCTTGCTGCCTTTCGTTCGACCCGCGCCGAACCCATGCGACATCAGGAACACGCACTCCTGCGACGACTGTGGCTTTCGCTGTTTCCCGTTCGAGTACCACCGCAGCAGCAAGCGTACCGCCGCGATGTCGCCACCGTGACGGATGTTCGTCTCGGCGTCCTTGTTCAGTTCGTGGCGAAGGCGCTCGATGAGGTCGTACTGGTGTTGCTTCCGCAACGTCTCCTCGTGGTTCCCCGTGACGGCACAGATAATCTTCCTGCGGATTGGCTTGAGGAGCTTGACCAGGTAGTCGAGGCTGAAGTTGTGGATGTCGTCCAGCCTGAGACGGGCACCGGGGATAATCGATGCCGGGTCAAAGCGCTTGTCGTCGATGGAGATACACTCCGCGAGGTCGCCGAGGAGGAACACGTGGGCGTTGTCGTCCTTCGCTATGTGGTCGACGGTCGCCTTCGCCAGTTCCGCGTCATGGGCAACTGAGGGGTAGTGGAGGTCGGCAAGGAAGTAGAAGCGGTGCGTCTGTCTTTTCCCCACATCGTTTATGACATGGTTAATGAGCTGCATATGTCCTCCCTGGTAATGAGCCCCGCTAAACGGTCAGTAGTCCATTCCGTAGCAGCGTATCGACAAGCATCATGCTGAACACGCGAAGCTCATCTTCCTTAGTGAGGTCGCAGCGGTCGAGGCCACGGGTCAGCACATGCATGGTTTCGTGGACCAAGGTTTCCAGTCGTTCCTCGTGGGGCATGTCGGCGCATAGCCAGATGGTGTAATTGTTCGGGTCCATCTTCCCGCAGTTGTCATCGATGCGAGAATCGCCGCCGGGAACCTCTCGCACCTGCCACGGCACGGACTGGATGATGTAATCGTCACGCGTCAGGTTCATCGTCCGGCTCGAACGTTATCTCGGGCTCGAGTAGCGCGTCCAGTTCGGCCACCATCTCCTCGGGCACCGTGGCCTCCTCAGTCGCCACCATCCGAAGGCCGTACAGCGCCTCGCATATCTCGCCGAGTTTGGTCGTCACGACCATCCTGCGGGCCGCCCGGTACGTTGACCTGTCCATGACCTTACTCGGTGTAGCGTTGCGCCGTGATGCCGCCGAGCCCGCCGATACACGTACCGAGCATACCGACTAGAGCCATGCGGACGGATGCCTCGTCAACGAGGATAATCGCCACAATACACGCAAGCGCCGCAGCCGCGAGGCCAATCTTCGCCACCATTTCATTCATCGTCCCTCCTCCGGGTACTATCGTATTCCATATCGGCAACTTGCCAATAACGTCCGGTATCTGTGACAAAACCTAGTACATGGCACACTAACGTCAAGTGTTTGACACGCTACTATTCCGGTTTCACCCCGTTTTCTTGAATAAGAAAACCCTTATTAACCTACTCGTAAGTAAGCTAATCGTAAGTAAGTATTTTTGCATTGTATTAATGCTTTTGTGGAGGCGGCAGGAATCGAACCCGCGTCCGAGGGCTGCACGTCGGCTTTAACCCCCGTCGAGACCACTACGCCCCCATGTTGCGTTTGTAAGCCGTGGGCTAACGTTCGCCACACTCGAGCCGCTTGTCCAGCGAGCGGGTAAGCACACGTAACGTCGTCTCTACCTGCGCCTTGAGTCGCCCGACTGAGGAGGGCGCAAGGTAACCCCCGGTGTCTGCCGCGATTGACTCCAGGTGCTTAACACATTCGTTAAGTAGCTTGGCGCAGTCCTTGAGGTCTATTTCGTCTGACTCGAGGAATGGATCATCTGACGTCAAAGCCCATCATCACCTTCCGGTCGGATTTGATGTGCATCCACCCCGGACCCACCAATCCGATATCCTTGGCTGAAATTTCGTGTGACTTGTTGACCTCCACCACCAACTCTAGGTCATCTATGTCGCTGTTGCTGATGGCGAGAAAACGCACTTTGGCAACCTGGCCCGAGAGGTTCAGCACTTTCGCCCAGCAGTTCTCCTCTTTCGTCCGTCCACCGGGTATTCCCACGAAACACGGGCAGGCCGCTTCCTCTACCGCTTCTCCTGATGTCCATACGCTCATATCCGTTTCCTCCTCGGGTATCGGTGTCTCTCCATATTGTGGGTAGATGAACCAGAACGACGTACTGCCACCCCGCCATTCCCGCCTGACGAACTCCACGCGGTTGTTATGATTGCCCTCGACGAGCGTCATGGTATTACCGCTAACTGTTATGACTATTCCTATGTGGTCGGTGATGCCCCCGTCGCCGTAGTCCATGATGGCGATACAGCCGGGACGCGGGGCCGATACCCCCTCGCCGTGTTTCAGCCCGCCCGAGAGGTAGTCACCGCTGTACGCGCTTTTCAATCCGTGTACAAGGTTCTTGTCAACGTGCCAGAACACCCAATCGACGAATATCGCGCACCACTGCCACCCTTGACTCTCAGGCCCGTACCATGCGTGGTACTTTGTACCGCGGTTGCTGCCGGGCGGGTTCTCGACGCTTCCCGGCGAGCCGGGTTGTGCGTTCGCAAGGTTGATGATGTCCTGCGCTGTCGGCATCAGTCCGTGCCCTCCCGTTCTCCGTTCCTTATCAGGCGCCGCGTTTGCTGGTGTTCCTTGTCCATGTAAAGGCAAAGTTGCTCGAGCGCTTTCATCATCTCCTGGTGGACGACTTCTTCATGCACCATGTGGTTCGTGACTGTCGCGTTGAAGGCGTTGGCGCATTGGAGGAATCCCACCACGGCCTTTTCGTGCGAGTCCTTCAGGCACTTAATCTGTGCGAGCCACGCGCCGAACCCACGGTATGCGAGGAGCAGGAACACGCCCGCCACGACGACCAGTATCCCGTTCTCGGTTATCAGCTTGACTGTCTCGCTCATGCCCCCACCGCCTGCCAAAACGCCGACAGCGTGCCCGTGATGGTCCCTGTCGTAGGAATGACGATGACAAGCTGGAAGCCCCCTGTTCCAGTGTTAAGTGCGGCGCATCCCCGGTTGGCCCCCGCATTTGCGGTCGCTATAACCCTCGGCGGGTTCGCAAAAGCGTCGTCGAATACGACAGCCACGGAGCCGAGTGAGCCGGTTGTGATGGCTACCCACTCACTGCCGGACTCTATCCGCTGATTGGACTCAACGGTAACGACCGTTCCATTGACCCACGACTGCGCCATCACCGCATTGTCGTAGAGGTAGTCGATGTTCGAGCCAACGTACGTATTCATGTCCGAGGAGGTCAACACCTCAGAGCCTACCCACGTCTTCGGCGATGTGAAACCCATCTATCCCCCTATGGTGCTAGTATGTTGCAGTCCAGTTTTCCTCTTGTGCCATGGTCGAGAATCAGCCATGAACCCGTGACGCTTTCTATCAGTGAGAGTCCTTGTTTGTATCCGGGGCCGACGTTCCAGTCCATGCCAGTTATCCAGTATTGCCCGTTGAGCCCCGTCGAACTTCCCGAGTCCGTCACCGTCACGAGGTCGGTCGGTTCCAGCCTCGGGTCACCCATTATCTCCAGCCCGGATATCCTCACCTTCGGGCGTGACGCTTCGTGCAGGACGTAGGTCGCGAGGTTGTCCGCGTATTCCTGTTGCGTGATGAAGTCGGTGTTTATCTCCGTCGAGTTCTCGCCGTATGAACCTATGGATTCCGTGTCACAGATGTTGGTATAAACACGGTCAACCTTCTGGTCGCTTGTCCGGTTGCGTAAGGGCTTTCCCTGTATCCCCGCAAAATAGGTGATGTCGGTTCCCCAAGTGTCACCGGCAGAGCCGAGGACAACTGCGTGTCTCCTGTTAGTGGCGATTCTCGGAATGTCTAATGATGTGTTAGAGCCGCGTATCCTCATGCTCTTTGCGAAGACCGTTCCCATGAGCGAGACGCTCCCCGTGGCGTTCTTGTAATGCCAATGCCCGCTTATCTTTTTTTTCATCGCCGCCCGAAAGTACGTCTGAGTCGTTCCCGAAGTTCCCGTCCAAGTCCTGTCCACTTCCACACAAGGGTCATTAAACCATGCGTAGAACATGGAAGTCCCCGCCTGTGACCCGTTCATGCCTGGTATCTTTATCTCCCCATCGGCTTGCCACACAATCTCCGTCCCCATCTTCTGCAACGGGTTACTCCGTACGATAACCCTGTTGGCGATGGAGTCCGCACCCTCCGAGATGTTGAGACTGGTCATGTCAGAGCCGTAGGATATCGTCTTAACCGGGTCGAGGTTCCGCCCCTCCATCACCGTGTCACGGTTCTGGAATATCGCCTTGCCGCTTCCGTTGAAGTAGAACCGCGCGCCCTCAGCGAGGCAGATATCCTTCACCGCTTCCCATGCGTTTTTCTCGTCGAAGAACACCCAGTCGATGGTGTTCTTGCCGGGGTCGATGTCGGTCTGGTCGTCGTCGGCTGATTGTGCATTCCACATTCCTTCAACCATCTTGTCTGTGAGAAATACGGTGCCGATGGAGAGGTGGTCAATTGCCCCGTTAACGTCCTGCGGAGCAACCATCACAAAAGACGGGTTATCAGGGAGGTACTTTGTGCCGATTTGTGACCATGCGACAAGGGAACCGTCGAGGTAGACGTTGGCTTGAGCGATGGTCTGACCATCCCACGTACATGCTATGTGGTGCCACTCGTTCTGAGCCGTCGTCCCTACGTTCAGCACAGTTCCCGACGTAAGATATCTGTTTGTGCCATCGATGTTCGTCAGGAACTCGCCGGTGATATAACCACCGGAACCACTGTGCCCCATCTGACAATACAGATAATCGTAGGTTGCCTTTCCGCCACCATGCCCCCGCAGGTAAACAAGCGAAGGATAGAGAAGGTTGGTCCCCGAACCCCTTGTCCAATAGGCAACATAACCCTTCTTCGCGTCCCCGCAGTCTCGCCAGTAACCAAGAAACACGTTTGTCCCACTCGCGCCACGGACCGCTGTCCCAAACTTCCCCGCTATCGCAGTCGTCCCACCCATCGTCCCCACGGAAGCATCGGGTGCCACACCCCTTTCGGAGTTCAGGTTCGCGTCGAACTTCCACATGTCTACACACTGGTTGTCGTCGGTTTGACCATCCGATATCCCCGCCTCCGCCAGCAAGGCCCTTATCACGTAGTCTGATGGTACGTCCTTGAGTATCGGCCACGTAACCGATTTCCTCCGCAGTAACTCCGACTTGTCCATCGCGTGAATCGAGGCTTCCCGGCCCGAGGAGTCCACCTCGCAGGAGTCCGTGAGGCCGGAGAACTGCCGCAGGTATTCATCGGTTCCCGATACGGTGAAACCCACGTCGATGGACGTATCCCGGTTGATGACCGGAGCCCCGTAGAGCGGAGAGGAAGGGTTGCGGTTTGAGTATTTCGACCCGCCCTTAAGCACCAGGTCGGCGTCACCGGAAACAGCCCCGGCAGGAACAGCGCCGTAAGCCAAGGCGTCGAATCCCCACCGCCCGGAAGCGGAAACGAGATCTGAGGACACGTCGTTGTAAGACGCGTCAAAAGCGGCCCCGTACTTGTAGACGTTGCCGCCCCACAGAGTCCCATTTCCTGATTCGGGGACACGGGACATGGTAGAGGAAACCGACGTCCCGTTGATTATCATATATCCAAGGAGGGGCCAGTCGGTCGTGGAACAGTCGATCGCCACTGTCCCCCTGTTCGCCGTCCCGGCGGATGAGCCTATGAGGTTGTCCGCAGAACCATAGAGGTTGACGATGTAAGCGGAACCGAGGTTGCCGACCGCGAGGTTGTTATTGGCATAGAGCGAGAACTTGTCCAGCCACATCGTACCGAAGCCGACGTTGGCGGGGTTATCCCCGAGGACAAACCACGGGCGGGCCGTGAATGTATGAGCGCGGGAACCGTTATATATCGTGCCCATTGCGTCGTTGAACACGGAGAGATAAACAGAGTCAGCGGTATACTTGAACTCCGTCTGGTAGTAACTCCCTGCGGTGATTGCCGCCGAGCCGAGGTTTGTCGCCGCGTAGAATGCGGATAGAGAACCCGCCACGCTGTTTGTGTAGACGTATGGCCTCACGCCCGTGGTGTTCGTCCCAACGGCGGGCGCGGTCGCGACGTTGTAGACATCAGGGACGAACATTACGCTTGTGGTATCGTTTACCATCCACTTCGCCCGCACGATGAAGGGTGCTGTGGGAGAGACTTGCGAAGCATTGATGAGGTTTGCGGCGTTTGTCTTCGAGCCGGAGAATATCTTTGCGGTTCCATCGGCACAGGTGATAGACGTACCGCCGCTTACAGTCCCGGAACCCCTCGCGGTCAGCCACCAAGGCATTGAATCGAAATCGGTATGATACATCGACCCGCAGGTATCAAGGGAAGTAATCGAACCAAAGAAGTCAATAGAGGAATGGACATACGGGTCGCGCTCGAGGTTCCCGATTGCCTGAGTCCCGTACTCGTTCCAGTTGACTGTCGTCCCGGTTATCATGCTTCCCTCAGTGTCATGGAGACGTTCCAGTAGACATGCGTTCCGTCTTTGCGTACCTGCAATTCGGCGGAGGGGGGGTCGCAAAAGACTTTGGTGTTCGTGGTTCCAGTCGAGGTTCCCGTGGGCCGGATGAACGCCATTGTCCCCGACCTGGTGCCGAGGGCTTGCAGGTCGGAGTATGAGTGATAAGTCCCGTCGAAAGACTCAGTAAGACATTCCCACGACAAAGCCCAGTTCTTCTTCCTTGCGACTACGTCGCGTCTCAGGAGGCCGGAGAGCAGCCGGGTATCATCACCTATGACCTCCGCCGACTCACCCAGCGCGAAATTCCAATCTATCAACCTGGTCCCGTTGAGGTAATAATCACCGAGGCTCATCGCCGCGCCTCCTGCTTGAGATATTCGCCGATAAGTGACGCGAACCGCCGGGCTTCTCCGGGCGTCCCCATGAACGCACCTGCGGACAGGTTGACGGTAACTCCGCCACCGGACGATACGGTCGAGGCACTCTGGGCCGATGGGGTGAATTGCGACTTGCCCTGCTTTATCTGACTGACGATAGCGGGAGGAAGGACGACTTCGCCCTCATGGAGTCTATAATCACCGGTGGCCCCGACGTAACCGCCGGTCTGAAGGCCGAGGGCTTCGCCGGGCTTTCCCTGAACGGTGTAGTACACGGTTTTGCCTGCCCAGAAGGAGTTAATGTTTGCCCAGACATCGTTCTGGTTTGTAGGCGGTGTCACATGTATGGGTTGCGTAGAAAGCCCCGTCGCCGCAAGGAAAGACTGGATGGCGGTCGTGACGTTCCCGGTGGCACCCAGCACGGTGGGGGTGGATGCGATTATGCCAGTCGGTATCCCCAGGGCGGCCGTATACGTCGGGGTCGTGAGATCGGCTCCAGCAATCTTCCCCTGCATACCAAGGAGCAACTCCTCTACCTGCTGAATTGGTGTCCCCGAAAATGCGGCGATTGTCGTTGCCATCTCGTATATTTTATCCCGTGGGGCGGTCTTGAAATCAGCCCCTGCAACAGTCCCCACCAACTGCGACATCAGTTTATCCATGTTGCCTTCGATGAACGGCATCTTGCTGAGCATGGCAGACATCATATCAGTCATACCCTTTTCCGCCTCACCTCTGAGTCCCGGGTTGCCGACCGTTATTGCCGTCTGAAGCTTGGAGTACATGGTTGCAAAACTCGCGGAGGTATTCGTAGCCATGTCCTCGAATGCCGCTGACACCTGGTCTCTCATCTCTTGCCCGGAACCGTTCATGTCTCTGATTCTTGACCTCGTAATTGCCATTTTGATATCGAGGTCAGTCAATGCAGAGCCACACCTATCCCTCATGTCAGAGAACGCCCCGCCAATATTGGCGGGCGTGTGAACCCCTAGCGTGGCAAGGTCTTTCATGGAGACGAGTATCAACCTGATGAACTCATTCCATGCAAGTTGAATACCTGCAATCACGACATTAACCCCGTTCATCGCGTCTGTCCAACGGGCAAACGCACCCTCGACCTGCGAGGGGTCATAACCCTTGGTGAAAAGAGCGGTGAGCGAGTCCGTCACAAAGTTGACCGCAGGGAGAAGTGACGTGCCGAGCGACGCCGCCAAAGCGTTGACCTTGTTCTTGAGTATCTCCATCTTCCCTGCGGTGGTGGAGCCCATCGCCTCGGCCATGCCCCCGAACTTCTCGGTTATTTGCCCGAGGAGTAAAGCGAAGCGTTCCTGCGGCGGGAGGGATTCATCAACTTTGATACCGTACCGGGAGAGCGCCGTGTAGTTTCCCGCAAAGGCTTTTGCGACCAGTTTGGACGCTCCCCCGAGGTCAATTTTCAGACCGGCGGCAAGGTCCATCGTTGCTTTCGTGGCATCCTTGGTCTGGGTGGTGTTCATGCCGAACGCCTGGAACAGCGCCATCGTCTGTTTCGTGGTCCCGGCAGAGTTGACGGTCACCGTCGAAAGCTGCTTCGCGTAGCTGTTCAGGTCGTCATACGCGGCTTTCGTGTATGTCCCGTTGTTCTTCATCGCGTTCGTGAGACGGGCGGTGTTCTGTTCTGCGGCCATCCCCTTGGTCACGGCATAGCCCAGGGCAGCCCCGAGACCGAGTAAAGGAAGAGCGCCATGCTGGTTGACGGCACTCCCGAGCGCCATCACTTTTCCCTTGACACCGCCGGTCGCTTTTCCCAACGTATTGGCGGCACCCCCGACCTTTGCGAATGTGCCGGACGCTCTGTCGACCGCGGATAGCACTACTTTTATATTGTCAGTCGCCATCAGAATCCCCTCAAGTCGGGATACTCCAACATCAATTCGGTGACTTGTAGTTTGGTGTATTGCTCGACGGGCGAAAGCTCAATCCAATCGGAATCGGTGAGACTATACGCCCGCTTTGTCAGTTCCAGAATCAGCGCCGCCGGAACACTCTTTACGCTTCGCACTCCGTCTTCGTATCGGGTGGCCGGCTGAAGTCGTTTTTTATCTTCTCCTGCGCCTCGTCGCCCACGTCCGAGGCCACGAATATGGCCTCCAGGAGAATCATGGACTCGCCCCACGTGAGGACGTTCGCAACGCTCTCCCACTTCTCCTCAACCGTTTCACCCTTGAACTCGATGTCTATGCCGATGATAAAGAGTTCCTTGGCCCTCTCCGTCTCTCTTTTGTCGCACTCGGCTATCCAAGCCGGGTCGTTCTCATTTGGCTGGAACACCATCTTCCCGGTCCCGTCCTTTTTCGGCTGAACAGGGGGTCGGGGCTCCTTGTACTTGTCGAATATGTCCTGTTGCTGCTTCTGCGAGATGACCCGTATCGGGATACGCAGGGTTCCCCCGCGCAAATCCACCGACCCACTCGCTGGCAGGAAGAGGTCATCGACAGACTTGACTACCTTCATAGAATGCCTCCTATGCTTTCGTGAAGTCCCTACCGTCTATCTCCGCGTCGTAGGTTACAAGGCCATCAGCACTTGTCGCCCACGCTTCATTACTTCTGTATGCCCCCGCGAACGTCCAGACCTCCGAACCGGTGACACCGATGAGATACAGTTTGATGTCGTTCCCGTCGAAGAGGTGGTCCGCCGTACCGTAGAGCTTGTTGATGGACATCTGGGCGGATGTCGCCCGCACAACACGTTCCTTGACGACGCCTTGAGAATCCGTACGGGGCACGAGTTCGCGAGACCGAGAAACGCTGATGCCCTCCGCGTACGCAAGGGTCGTCTCGGTGGTATCTCCAGAAGCCGTCCCGACCCGCTTAAGCGTCGCCTCCTCGAAGGAATATACCTCGGCCATTACCACTCCATCATCGAGCCGTAGAACGCGCCGTACTCTGACGTCATGCCTTCTTCCTCGGGCATGGAGACTGCCGCATTGTCCTTCACGCAGTCGGTCAGGAGCGTTACGTTGCCCACCGTGCCCCCGATATCGTCCACGTTGTACTCCAATGAGATTCGGGGAACACTCATGTAGTCGCCGCCGGTCGAGGGCCACGGGTCGTCTGTCGAAGCCACAAAGTTCTGCTTCAGCGTGACCTTGCCTTTCGCCCGCTGCTTCTTGGAGTGGGCATACGCCGATCCGTTGTACACGTGTATCGGAGAGTCCGACCATTCGTAATCCGCGCCGCTCATATAGGACAGGGCTGTACCCACAGAGAACGACCGCTCGCCTACGATGGAACCGGAAACGACGCTTCCCGATGTACCCACGGTCACGTATCCCAATTGACAATGGCCGCCCTGAGTCGCGGAACGTGCGGTTATCGCGTTGGCAACCGTGACCCCGGTCCCCCCGGCGGTCACGTCGAGCACTCCATCCGAACCGATTTCCACGTTGTAGCACACGTTCCCGGCACCGGCGGACCCGACCGCCGATGAGACTGGGCCATACTGCCTCACCATACCCGAGCAGATACCGACACCGGAGCCCACATACACCATCGACGTCCCGGTTGTCGCGGCGGTCCCGACGCCGAACCCCCTTGTCCCCAGGGTACCCAGGAGGGCGTTGTAAAACACGCGCCCGAGTGTTCCCGTCTGGTCGTGCTTGAGTACCGTTACCTCCAGGCCCGTCTTGACTTCAGCCATGACGACCTCCTCCTAGTTGATGAGCTTCGACGCGGGGGCCAGTCGCCGGGGTGCTTTCGTGAAGAACAGCGTGACCTCTTCCGTTGCTTGCTCCTCCTCGGGGTCACTCCGCGAAAGCCCTTCGCAAACGACATCCTCGAACGAGTAGACGTCGGCGGCGGTCCCGGCTATCCCGTCCACCTGAAGCTCCATGTAATGCCTCTTGTAGGATTCAGTAGCAGTCGTCCCGCCCTTGAAGTCGGCCCACACGGTGTCATCCACGAAGAGCTTCTTGATGGTCGCTTTCCCCTTGCCCCTCTGCTTCTTGGAGTGGGCATACGCCGATCCGTTGTAGACATGGAGCGGGCTGTCGCTCCACTCGTAGTCAAACCCCGTCGCGTAACCGAGCGTTGAGCCGTTCTGGGCGGCTGCCGTCCCCGTCTGCCCCGAGACGTATTTGATTACGCCCTCGAGGCCCGTCTTTGTCTCTGGCATCTCAACCTCCTATCGTAATCCCC
>Ga0180732_1002051_pt1 | contig 11296 bp, 7 predicted proteins | sample KR11_01MetaG_FD_148674 | JGI IMG/M metagenome (GOLD analysis project Ga0180732, IMG submission 148674) | Groundwater microbial communities from the Olkiluoto Island deep subsurface site, Finland - KR11_0.1 MetaG | ecosystem: Environmental > Aquatic > Deep subsurface > Groundwater | place...
TTACTATATTACCTTGGAAAAGCAAAAGGTTTTAGCCCTACCTACGCTATATATAGATGGTTTTATGGGTCATGAAGTGCTTTTTAAGTTGGCCTAACAAGGGAATAGGTGGACATAAATAGCGATGGAAAGAATAAACAATAAAGAAGGAGAGATAAGAGTATGAAGAACGTTGAAATGTCAATAGAGGGGAATATCTTAACGATCAAAGTAGATTTATCGAAAGATTTTGGTCCTTCCTCATCAGGAAAGACAATAATAATTGCCTCAAGCGAAGGCAATCAGTCCGTTCCAGGGAAGGAAGCTGTAAAGATAGGGCTGAATGTGTATAAGAAGAAATAAAACCGCAGATAAACGCAGATGAACGCAGATTTCTGGAAATTTGTAATCCGTATAGAACAGAAATAAGGGAAATTTCAGCTATTAATGAAAACACACGAGAGAAAAATGATTTTCAATGACTTCTGATCTTACATTCATAACTAATGAGGGGGATAAGAATCTATTAAACCGATTTGCCACTCTTATCAATGATACTCGATTTTTTGATTGTTTGGTTGGATATTTTTATACAAGCGGTTTTCATTCTCTTTATAAATCACTTGAAAAAACCGAAAATATCAGGATATTAATCGGAATAAGCACAAATAAAGAGACATTTGATCTTATCCAGACAGCAAAAAAAGAGAATCCCCAAACTTCGCTTTTATCTCATAAAGAAACAAAGGATGAGTTCTCAAATCAAGTTGTAAATGAAATGGAGACCTCAAAGGATTCATTTGAAGTCGAAGGGGGCATTAAGAAATTTATAGATTGGCTTAAGTCTGGAAAATTAAAAATAAAGGTTTTTCCTGCTGAAACTATTCATGCCAAATTATATATTATGACCTTTAAAGAAGGAGATAGAGATGCAGGAAGAGTAATAACCGGGTCAAGCAACTTTTCAAAAGCAGGTTTAAGAGATAATATTGAGTTCAATGTTGAATTAAAGAACAAGTCAGATTATGATTTTGCATTGAAGAAATTTGACGAATTATGGGAGAATTCCGTTGATGTTTCTGAAAATTATGTTGAAATCATTAAAGAAAAGACATGGTTAAATGATTCGATCACTCCTTATCAATTATATTTAAAATTTCTTTACGAGTATCTTAAGGAAAAAATCAATCTGGATACAGTGGAAGTCTTTAAAGATTATACTCCCGAGAACTTCATGGATTTAAAATACCAGAAGGATGCTGTAATAGATGCAAAGACGAAGCTTGAAGAGTATGGCGGCGTGTTCATATCTGATGTTGTCGGGTTAGGCAAAACATACATTTCTGCCATGCTTGCCCACCAGTTGGATGGAAGAAATCTGGTAATAGCGCCGCCTGTTTTGCTCGAAAAAGATAATCCGGGCTCGTGGCTTAATGTTTTCTCAGATTTTGGAGTTCGGCAAACTGATTTTGAATCAATAGGAAAGCTGGATAAATTGATCGAGAGAGGGACGGATAAATATAAAAATGTGTTTATAGATGAAGCCCACCGGTTTAGAACCGAAACTACACAGATGTATGAGAAATTATTCCAGATATGCAGGGGTAAAAGGGTTATTCTTGTCTCTGCAACACCGCTAAATAATACTCCTCTGGATATCCTTAGCCAGATAAAATTATTCCAGAACGCCCATAAATCAACATTGCCCAATCCAAAAGTAAGGGATCTGGAGAAGTATTTTATGAAACTCCAGAACAGGTTAAAAGAACTGGATAGGCAAAAAGATAAAGAAGAATATTTAAAAATAGTACGGGAGAATGCAGAGGATATCCGCAATAATGTATTGAGCTATTTAATGGTCAGAAGAACAAGGAGTAACATTGTAAAGTATTATGGGAATGACCTTAAAAAGCAAGGATTGAAATTTCCGGAAGTTGGCGACCCTGAAGCCATTATATATAATTTCGATGATAAATTAGATAAGATTTTTACCAATACTCTGGAATTGATCATAAAGGAATTTAAATATGCAAGATATACTCCGCTTCTATATCTTAAGGAAGCAGTAACACATCCAGAAGAATTGTCTCAGAAAAACATGAGACATTTCATGAAAACAATGTTATTAAAGAGGCTTGAAAGCAGTTTTTTTGCATTCAAAAAATCTGTTGGGAGATTTATTTATTCTTATGAAAGGTTCCTTAAGGAATACGGAAAAGGGAATGTGTATGTGAGTAAGAAGCATATAAATAAAGTATTTGAATTATTGGAAAGCGATGATGAAGAAGCAATCCAACAATTAATTGAAGAAGAAAAAGTCTATGAATATTCTTCAGAAGATTTTAATCCTGAATTTATAGACGATTTGAAAACTGACCTTTCTATTTTAAAGAAAATCGAGGATATGTGGCATGATGTTGATAAAGACCCTAAACTTGACAAGTTTATCGAAATTTTATCGAAGGATAAAATTCTTAAACAAAATAAATTAATTGTTTTCACAGAATCAAAAGAAACAGCCACGTATCTTGAAGATAAGCTAAATCCGGGATTTGACAATAAAGTATTGTCTTTTTCCAGTATCTCAGGCGAAGCCATTAGAACTAAAATACTTGAAAATTTCGATGCGAGGGCGAGGCATCCCAAAGATGATTACCGGATTTTAATCTCTACTGAGATCTTATCTGAAGGAGTAAACCTGCACAGGTCAAATGTAGTTATAAACTACGATATTCCCTGGAATCCAACAAGAATGATGCAAAGAGTAGGGCGTATCAACAGGGTGGATTCAAAGTTTGATAAAATATATACTTACAATTTCTTTCCTGCTGGACCCATTAATGAAAATATCAGTTTAAAAGAAGCTGCTGAGGCTAAAATAAAGGCATTTATTGAAATGCTTGGTAATGATGCGAGGCTTTTGACAGATGAAGAAATAAAATCGCATGACCTGTTCAGCAGATTGAATTCAAGAAAGACCCTTACTGATGAGGATGGGGAAGAAAATCCAGAATTGAAGTATTTGATGTATTTAAGGGAGATAAGAGATAATAATAAAGATTTATTTGAAAAAATAAAAAGACTTCCTAAGAAAGCCAGGACTGGAAAAGAATATACCCAGGATCAGAATGCTGTAATAACTTTCTTCCGGAAAGGCAAATTAAGAAAGATTTTCAAGACAAATGGAAATATTGTGGAAGAGGTTGATTTCTTTAAAGCTGCAGAAATTCTAAAAGCAGATGCGAATACTAAAAAAGAGAAATTAGATGCGGAGTTCTATAAACATCTGGAAGCAAATAAAAAAGAATTTGATGCAGTATTTATTAATGAAGAAGGCGAGCTAAAACACTCTGGTGGCAGAAGTGCCGAAACCAGGCTTTTCAGATTGATAAAAGCGATAGAAAAATCAACAGAATATACCGATGACGATGAGGATTATCTCCAGGAAGTACTGACATTGTTACAGGATGGGGCAATATCAAAAGCAACTATTAAGAAATTATTGAAAGAAACAGCAGGAGAGGCAAATCCTCTTAAGATTTTAGGAATTATCAAATCAAGCATTGCGCCGGAGTTATTCCAAAAAACATTTGTCACCAGTGCATCTGATACATCAGGACCTAAAGAAGTCATACTCTCGGAATATTTGATAAGAGGCAATAAGAATGGATGAACAGAGAGCAATAAAATTGTTGGATGAGACATTTAACTCTAATTTTGATATAAATAGATATTCAATATTTGTTAAAGAATTATTTAATAAGTTTGATGTTTCTCCAAAAAGCTGGCAGGTCTGGACAGAATATAAAGGTTACATTGATTCCTATCAGCTTTTAGGAAGTTATAGAGACGATTCTAAAAAAGCAATTGATGTGCTTGTTGTTAAATTGAATAAGGAAACTGTATACAAGGACAGAGCCAGGACTAAACAAAGAAATTTTATTGCAAAATATTTGGGCAATGCGAATAAGGATGCTGCATTAGTTGCTTTTTATGGGGACGATCCCCAAGATTGGCGTTTTTCTTTTGTCAAGATGGAATATCAGCTTGCAAAAGATGGGAATATCACAAAAGAATTAACACCAGCTAAAAGATATTCTTTTTTAGTGGGTGTAAATGAACCAAATCATACTTGCAGAAGGCAATTCCTGAAACTCGTCATGGAAGAAGGGATTAATCCATCTCTTGAAAATATTGAAGAATCTTTCGGTATTGAGAATGTCACTAAAGAGTTCTTTTCTGATTACAAAGACCGATATTTGGATTTAAGGGACTCATTAGAGAAAGTAATTGAAAAAGATCCAAATGTTAATAAAGAGTTTACGGACAAAAGTGTTTCAACTGTAGATTTTTCCAAAAAATTGTTAGGACAGATAGTTTTTATTTATTTCCTGCAAAAAAAAGGATGGCTTGGAGTTGGCAGGAATACAGAAACTGGTAAATTCAAGGAGTGGGGAAGCGGTCCAAAGAATTTCCTTAGAAAATTATTCAATAAAGAGATAGTACAGTATGATAATTTCTTTAATGACATACTTGAGCCTTTATTTTATGAGGCTCTGGCTACTGAACGTGATGACGATTACTATAGCAGGTTCAACTGTAAGATTCCCTTTTTAAACGGTGGTTTGTTTGAACCAATAAATGATTATGACTGGAAAGGACCCGGAATTCGACTTGAGAATTCGATTTTTGAGAGCATTTTTGAAACTTTTGATAGGTTCAATTTCACGGTTAAAGAGGATGAGCCATTAGATAAAGAGGTTGCTGTTGACCCTGAAATGCTTGGAAAAGTTTTTGAAAATCTGCTGGATGTGATTGACAGGAAATCAAAAGGAGCATTCTATACTCCAAGAGAGGACGTTCATCATATGTGCCAACAGAGTTTGATATATTATCTTGGGACAAATACCGGTATTCCTCTAAATGATATTGAGAACTTCATCCAGCATGGCGATTTAGCACAGCAAATAACGAGTAATTCTGATGTTTATGAAAAATATCTGCCTGTTCCCATAAAAGAGAACAGCAAGAAAATTGATGATTTATTGAAGAATATAAAAATAGTCGATCTTGCGGTTGGTTCTGGCGCTTTTCCGATGGGTATGATGAATGAGATAGTAAAAGCAAGATCAATTCTATCTTTTTTGCTTAAAAATGTAAGAAATAACTACGACCTTAAAAGAGAAACAATCGAAAACAGTCTTTATGGAGCAGATATTGATTCATCTGCCGTGGACATTGCAAAGCTTCGGTTCTGGCTTTCCCTGATAGTGGATGAATCCGATATGACAAAAATCAAGCCCCTGCCTAACTTAGACCATAAAATCATGTGTGGGAACAGCTTATTGGAGGAGTTCGAGGGTGTAAAGCTGTTTGATGAGAAATTGTTAGAAGAAATCCCCAAACATGATTCTTCTCTGATAGAACAGATTAAAATAGAAATGGATCAATTAAATCAGGAACTTGGCGAGATTTATACGGGAAAGAAAAAGGATAATGGTCGAAAGGCAGAAATTGATAAAGAAATAAAAAAACTTGAACGAAAAAAGAGAGAAATTTTATCAGTGCCTAAGGAAGGGATACAACAGTTTACTCTCGACCAGATACATCAAAATAGAAAAAAGGAGTCTCAACGAAAATTAGCGGAATTAAAAAAATTCCAGAAAATCTATTTTAATGAACAGAATAGGAAATTAAAGAAGCAATATGCAGAGGAGATAGATAAAATCGAGTGGGGGCTCATCGAAGAAACATTGAAAGAACAGGGAAATGAGATCGCAATGCAGAAGCTCCAGCAATATAAGAAAAACAAGTCAAAACCTTTCTTCCTTTGGAAATTGTATTTCTCAGAGATTTATCAAAGGGATAATCCTGGATTTGATGTGGTTATAGGAAATCCACCTTATGTGAGGCAGGAATCAATCAAACATTTTAAAGTAAGTTTAGAATCTACATACAAAGTTTACAATAGCACATCTGATCTATACACTTATTTTTATGAATTGGGTTTTAATGTATTGAGGAATCATGGAGTTTTAACATTTATTACATCAAATAAATGGATGCGGACTGCCTATGGAAATAATTTGCGGCAATTTTTCTTAGAGAAAACAACTTTGATGGAGATCATCAATTTTGGAGGTAAAGCAGTTTTTGAATCCGCAACTGTTGACACCAATATTTTAATCTTTAAGAAAGAGATACCAACCGATAACCATTTGGTGAAAATTAATAATGATTTGCCAGAAATGGGAAATCCTTCCAAATTAATACCCCAGAGTAAATTTGATTTTACATTAGGAGATGCCAAAACACTACCATTGAAAACCAAGATCGAAAACCGAGGCACACCTTTAAAAGACTGGAATATTACTATAAATTACGGAGTAAAAACTGGCTTCAATGAAGCTTTCATTATTGATACAGAAACTAAAGAAAGACTCTGCAAAGAAGATCCAAAGAATATAGAAATATTAAAGCCAATTTTACGAGGAAGGAATATCAAGAAATATACCTGTGAATGGGCTGGTCTGTGGTTGATATTTACAAGGCGGGGAATTGATATTGATCAATATCCTTCAATCAAAAAATATTTATTTCAATTTTATGAGCAGATCAGACCTAAGAACAATGATGAAAAGACAGGAAGAAAAAAAGGTCCATACCAATGGTATGAAATACAAGACAACATTGCTTATTTTGAGGATTTTAACAAGGATAAAATAATTTATCCTAATATGACTGCATTTTTACCATTTTGTTATGATACGAAAGGTTTTTTCAGTAATGATAAATCTTTTATAATGACCGGGGAATCATTAAAATATTTGGTCGCTTTTTTAAATTCTAATTTATTTAAATTTGCATTCAAAGATTATTTTCCTGAATTGTTAGGCGGTACCAGAGAATTGAGAAAAGTATTTTTTGATAAAATCCCTGTTAAAAAAATATCTGTAGCAGAAGAAAAACCATTTATTGATATAGTCGATCAAATCCTCTCCATCACCAGCGTCCCCGATTACCTCGACTCCCCGGAAAAAAAAGCCCGCGTAAAAACGTTAGAAAAAGAAATCGACCAGTTGGTCTATAAATTATATGCGCTGACCCCTGAAGAGATAATCATTGTTGATGGATTTGAGAGGAGGGAGTGATATGGCAAAAACCAGATTTGATACGAAAGGAATTAAATCGGCTTTAAGTAAATTACAATTTTCACCTGCTAATTTTCATAAATCCATCTCAGAGTTTGTCTGGAACGGGTTTGATGCAAAAGCTTCAATCGTTGAATTATCTTATGAAATTCTTCAAAATAGAAATGAAGGAAGATTTAGAAAATTGGAAATTAAAGATAATGGTTCTGGAATTAACCATGATAGATTAGAAAATACTTTTGAACCAATTTTTGATTCTGAGAAAATAAGTAATAATGATTCAGAAAACCATCATTCCACAACCCATGGAAAAAATGGAGTTGGGAGATTAACTTTTTTTACATTTTCTAATTTTGCAAAATGGTATACTGTTTATAATAAAGATGGAACGAATTACGAGTATGAAAATGAAATTGACGCAACAAAACTAAATTTTTTTTCGGGTGTTGAGCAAACAATCAAGGAGACAAAAAAACAAACAGGAACAACTGTTATATTTTCAGGTTTTTTTAATTTAGAAAACAATCCAGAGATGGAAAATTCTCTACTGAATCACTTGCGAAACAAATTTTGTTGGTTTTTAGAATTAAATAAATCAAAAGGATACCATTTAATAATTAATGGCAAGGATTTAGACTATTCTAATTTGCTGGAAGAGACTGAAACATTTGACATAATGCATCCAGAATCTGGTGAATCATTTAGAGTGAAATATATCAGATGGATAACATTACTGAAGAATGAATATTCTCGATTTTATTATTTAGATGAAAAAAATAATGAGGTCTGGAAAGAAACAACAAAATTAAATAATCAAGGAGATGATTTCTACCACAGTTTATATATTTCAAGTAAGTATTTCGAGTTTTTTAATTTTAATTCTAAAGAGGATTCACCGAAAGAAGGTTTCGGTGGTGTACGTTCAGATAAAATATATAAATATTTTTCCGATGAAATATACAAATTTCTTAGAAGAAAAAGAAAACCTTTTTTGAGGATACATTCCAAAAAAATAGTTGAAGATTACAAAAATGAAGGCATTATAATTGTTGATGAAAAAGACCCTTTTGAAGTAATACAGGCAGACGAACTTGAGACTGTTTTCAGGGAAGTCTACGAGTTGCAGCCTAAATTTTTTACAAAACTGAATAATGAACAAAAAAGAATTTTTGTTGGATTTTTAAAATTGCTTTTGAAGTCCGATGAGAGAGAGCAACTCTTAGGCGTTATTGATAGTATAATTGAATTGGATTCTACTGAAAGAAAAGAGTTAAGTGAAATTCTCAAAGTCAATAATTTAAACCGAATTGTTAAAACAATTAATTTGATAAATGACAGATTTAGAACTGTTGAGATATTAAGACAACTTGTCTTTAACAAATCTTTAAAGACAAATGAGAGGGATCATCTACAAAAAGTTATTGAAGAAAATTATTGGCTTTTTGGTGAACAATACCACTTGGTATCAAAAGATGAAGGTTTTCAAAGAGCACTGGAAGAATATACTTATTTGTTAGATGGAGAGAAATCTAAGCCAAAATTCACGGGAAGTAACAAAAGATACAGAATGGACATTTTTTTATGTCGAAGACAAAAAAATACTGATAATATTAAAAATGTGATAGTTGAGCTTAAAAGTCCGTCTGTAAATCTTGGTTCCAAAGAACTATTACAAGTTGACGATTATAGGACTACTATATTAAATGAGCCACAATTTAATTCTAACGTAGCGAAATGGGATTTTATTTTAGTTGGAAACCAATTTGATAGTTATATTGAAGGTCAGATAAAAAATTCAAAGCATCATGGCGAGAAAAGTTTAGTTTATAATGTTGAAAATTTCAAGATATATGTCAAGACCTGGAGTGGAATCTTTGATGAATTTGAGATTGCTCACGAATTCTTAAATGAAAAATTGAAATTAGATAAGGATAAATTAATTGGAGAGTTAACTTCTGCTGAAAAGGGAGTTGAATTATCAGGTCAAAGAGATTAATTTATGAGGGAAAGGATAACTGCTTCGGAAAAATCATTAATCGTCTTCCAGGACGAGAAAATAAGAAAGCTCTGGCATGATGCTGAATGGTTTTACTCAGCTTCAGATATAATGGGTATTCTCACAGACAGCAAAGATGAGCTTGCCTATTGGAGAAAACTCAAGCAACGAAAACATCAACTCGTGACAATTTGTCACAATTTGAAGATGCCTACAAAAGACGTGCTGATAAAACCATGTGAAAAGAATTTAAACGCTATAATAATCAATAATGTCTATAAATCCCAGGTGGTGAACACAAACGCCTAATATAGACTCAACCGCTATTGATGAATTCAATAATTGGATAAAACTTCCTGAAGGGAAAGTTCTTGAATTCAAAACAGCAAAAAACAGCTTCCGCGTTGATAAAGATCTGCCGGATTATTGTGCTGCGATCTCAAATGAGGGCGGCGGTAAGCTTATCCTTGGGGTTGATCCAGATGGAAAAGTGGCTGGGACAACTGCATTCAAGGGAACTTATAATAAATTGTCTCATGACCTGTTCACCAAAATAAAAATAAGAGTTGATGTGGAAGAGCTGCTTCATCCAGAGGGAAGGGTTTTGATCTTTCACATACCACCACGCTCTCGTGGCAGACCGATCCGATCTACTGGAGCATATACTTATCCCATGCGGGCAGGTGAATCACTTGTCGAAATGGATGAGATAACTCTCAGAACTATCTTAAATGAAAACGAAAATGACTTTTCTCATCGGATTGTCGATGGGCTTTCACTGGCTGATCTGGATGAAAAGGCTCTGAATAACTTTAAAAAACAATGGGCACAGAAAGCAAAAAGAGAAGACTATTTAACATTCTCAAATGAAAAAATGCTGCGAGCAATAGGGTTGTTGTCTGATAAAGGACTAAATTATGCAAGTCTGATATTGTTTGGCAAGAAAGAAAAAATCGATGAGATTTTACCATGCTCTGAAATTATTTTTGAGTGGCGTCAGGATGCAAGAAAGATACCGCATGATTTTCGTATGAACTGGCGTGAACCATTTTTCAAAATTTACGATGAAATATGGGAAACAATCAATGCCAGAAATTTCCGAATTCCATTCCAGGAAGGATTAATTCAACGCGAAGTCTATGCATTCAGCGAAAAACCCGTTCGTGAGGCATTACTCAATGCTGTAGCTCACAGGGATTACACCATCAACAGCCAGTCAATTTTTATAAGAGCGTCGCCAGAAGAATTTTTTATTGAAAGCCCGGGCGGGTTCCCTCCAGGAATTACTCCTGAAAACATTCTTCATAAGACATTCTGGAGAAACCGGAGTATTGCTGAGACATTTGAAAAAGCCGGATTGGTTGAGAGGTCGGGGCAAGGTATGGATGATATTTTTGGAAGTACAATAAAAGAAGGAAAAGGTATGCCAGATTTATCCGAAAGTGATGCCTTTTCTGTTCTGCTAAAAATTCCTGCTAAAGTTAAAGATAAAGAATTTATATTATTTCTTGAAAGAGTAACAAAAGACAAAGAAATAATATTATCTTTCGAAGAAATATATGAATTGGAAAAAATTCGCGAGCATCAGATGGTTATTGATTCTGAATTTAAGAAAAAGTTCTTAGATATTGGTATTATTGAAAAACTTGGCAGAACACGGGGAGCGAAATATATTTTATCTCATAAATATTATACTCATGAGGGAAGAACTGGGATATATACCAGACTTACCGGTTTATCCCGTGACCAAAAAAAAGAGTTAATATTGAATCATCTTAGAAAAAATAAAAAGGGATTTATAAAAGACTTCCTCGATGTTTTTCCTGATTTGAAACAACCGGATATAAACAATCTATTGCAAGAATTAAAAAGAGATGGAAAGGTAATCCATATTGGAACAAGAATATCTGGGTATTGGGCTTTGAAATGAATAAATTAGTTAATAAATTAGTTAATTGGAAGACAAAACAATTAAAAATAAACCTACGCATGCATAAAATAAAGTTAGAAATTAGTTAAAAATTAGTTAGAGAAATGGAAAATTCAAACCCCGGATCTTTCATTGGTGGCGTAACCCCAAATAACATTCTGACACATCCACCAGTAAGACGCAATCCTCTTTTAGCGGAAATATTCCAGCATATCGGGGCTGTGAACCGCGGAGGTCTGG
>Ga0180732_1002052_pt1 | contig 11292 bp, 10 predicted proteins | sample KR11_01MetaG_FD_148674 | JGI IMG/M metagenome (GOLD analysis project Ga0180732, IMG submission 148674) | Groundwater microbial communities from the Olkiluoto Island deep subsurface site, Finland - KR11_0.1 MetaG | ecosystem: Environmental > Aquatic > Deep subsurface > Groundwater | place...
ACTTTAAAAAACAAAAGCAAAAATTGCCTCCCATGCAGCTGATGAAATCGATGATGATATTAAATTATTAAATGGAGTGAAAGTGCTGGCCAAGAAAGTTCCGGCAGATAGTCCCGCTGCATTAAGAGATCTTGCCGACAAATTCAGGGATAAAATAAAATCCGGAATTGTTGTGCTGGGAAGCGCCGCAGACTCAAAAGTGTTTCTCATTGTTATTGTTACCAAGGATCTTACAGGAAAATATCATGCCGGCAATATAGTAAAGCAGGTTTCATCTGTAGTAGGAGGAGGGGGCGGGGGAAGACCCGATATGGCCCAGGCCGGAGGCAGTATTCCTGAGAAACTGGATGAAGCGCTGGCAGGAGCCTATGATATTATCAGTGCAGTATGAAAAGATAGTTCGTAAGTTGGCAAGTTCGGAAGAATAATTATTGAACTGCCAACTTATATATTGATGAGCGACCCTGAATCTGATTTGTAATATATCAATTTTCTGTTTCTGACTCATGTCGTTTTTTCCCTGTCATTTTTTTCCTTGACACAAGGCTAATCTTCAAATATCTTTCTTCCATAAAAACAAGTTATTATCGGCTCTCATCAGTTCCTGTCAGCTCAGTTCTTATTATCGACGAAGAAACACAGTTCCTTGAGCCAGTTTCAAAACGCCTCATTTTGGCCGATCTCTGCGTTGGGTGAAAATTTTGCACTTTAGTGAAGCTTTAGCGCTATCCTCGAAATACTCCATGTATTCCTGTGATTAAAATTTTCGCCCGCCTTGAGCTTTACCAAACTGAATCGTTTTGAAACCGGCTCCCTTGTTTTGCCGTTCCGAGAAACATCCTTTGAGTGTGAAAAAACGTTCGGGGGCGCAACAATCACAGTTGCGAAAATATATTTAAGGAGGGTGAATAAATGATAGGAAATAAAATAAGCATTTTGAAGTGTTTCAGATGTGTTTTTCTGTTGGTATTCATTTTTTGGACTGCCGATTCCGTATATGCCCAGGGAATCGGAAAGGCATCGAAAAAAAATGGGCCAAGACCGCCCATGCCTGTTCTCACCTGTAATGTGGCTACGATCAAGGCGGTGGTGCCCGATAACGTATTTATTGAATCTGCAAACCTGTTGTCAACATCTGACGGCTGCACCTATTGTCGCGTAGACGGTTTTGTTGTGACTGAGGGAGTGACGCAGCCGGACCTTGCGACACCGGAATACCCGGATGGTGTATACCCCAAAAACGAGGTCAATTTTATGGTTGCCTTGCCGGATAATTTCAAAAACCGGTACTTCTTTGTCGGTTTGGGTGGGGCGGCCGGTTACGTCCCGGATCCCCCGGATATTCGTTTGAAAGAAGGCTTTGCGGTTGCGGGTACTAATGCAGGTCACCACGGCGATAACACGATGCAATCTATTCTCGACTGGACATTCGCTGTCGATCGGACCCAGGCGCTGGATTATGCCAAACGAGGCGTCCATGTAACAGCAGTCGTTACGCAGCACATTACACGGTCATATTACGGTCTTGGGACGAAAAAGCAAGACCTGTACCGGTACATTGAAGGATGCTCGGGCGGCGGGCGCATGGGGAATGTGGCTGCTATCGAGTATCCTGAGGATTTTGACGGGGTCGTTGCCAGCGCACCGGGGATCAACGCCGGGAACCCTTTCTTCTTTGGCATGATTGCCGCTTTTATTCTTGAGAATCCTGAAAGATGGATCGAACCTGCTAAGTTGTACCAGCTCGAGCAGATCCTGGTGGCTGAGTATGACGGTTACGACGGTGCCATAGACGGGCTTGTCTGGGACCCCTCAAAGATAGAATTCGACCCGGTAAGTGTGAAAGACAGCAACGGCGATCCTCTCTTTACTCCGCCCCAGATCGAGACTCTGCAACTTATCCTGAAGGGCGTAGATTTATTCGGGTATCGCTACCTGGGATACACCCTCTCAAACCCAACAGGCTGGTCACCGTTTTTTGTAGGATTGATCCCTCCCAGCGAATGGGCGCCGGACAACCCTTATAGCCCCGCCGGATTAGGCATGTTTGACACTTATACGCGCGGGATGTTCGGCCTGGACTACGATTGGCGGGCTCAATTCGACTTTACCAGTGAAGCGGATGTAAAAAAATGGTTCGAAACCTTTGAGGCTGTATATCCGGGGTCCGGGACTGCTGATCCAGCCGGTCTGGATGCCTTCAGGCGGGCCGGTGGCAAGATTATTTTCTGGCATGGCGTGAGCGACAACGGGATCTCGGCATTCAACATGATCCGCTACTATGAGGACCTGGCCCAATTGCAGCACGGCTACGGTCACACGCAGTCTTTTGCCCGTCTCTTCATTGCGCCGGGCGTTTTCCATTGCACTGGCGGACCGGGCCCGCAGGATACGACGGAGCAGGCGATAGCGGCAGTAGTTCGCTGGGTGGAGCAGGGAAAGCCACCCGAGGAACTGATCACACATTCAGCCCTCACAGCGCCACCGCGGACATTTTTGCTTTGTCCTTACCCTAGTGCTGCAGTGTTCTGCGGCGGTGTCGACAACCCGTACGATCTCGATGTGAACGATGCATCGAATTGGAAATGCAGGAAAACATGGCCGCACTTTCCCTGGGGAAAACCAGGGAACTGTAGATGAATCATCTGCTTGCTTTGCGCCAGGCACAAATGTCTTGGCGCAAAGTGCTCTGAAAAGATGAGGATGGATGGTCATACCCCAGGTTGAGAAGTTCGTTCTTTTGTGTGATGAACATGTTAACCGTAGTATTTACCGTCTGCACTCTGTCAGGTCTGCGTCTGTAAAGCGCCCCCGAATCATTTTGCTTTGCCTTGCTGCATGCCTGTGGATTGTTATGGAAAAGTTCTTCCGAAAACCTTGACTTCAATCTCGGCCTGGTCCGGTTCGTTAGTGGTTATAAGGACTTTTCCACTTAAAAAATTGCCCTTAAAATTTTCATCCGTTGAAACCTGAACCATATATTCGAAACCCTCCTTAATGGTTATAAGCTTGGCCTTAACATCGGGAGTAGTACTTTTTACATCCAGGATATTGAAGCTCACACGCGGAGTAGACCTCAGTCTTACGGATTTTTCATGTTTCTCACCCCTTTTGAACATACCAAAGGATAGATAATTAGGAATTACCGCTATATTTCCTATAACTTCTCCATAAAGAGTAGCGCTTAGCACTTCCATTGTTTTATGGTCGGTCTTAATGGTGATCTTATCCATGAATTTGCCGACTTCCATGCCAGGCAAGACAGAGACTTTGACACGCTGGGGTTTATGCCTATCTGCGGAATCAGGAGAAGCTATTTCTACTTTTATATGTTTGTTCTTGGACGATACTGAAAGGATTTCAGTCGTATCTTTATCTTCTCCATTAAGCGATACATATTGTGGCAGAGGTTCGGTTCCTTTCTTTATTTGGCCGAAATTAATCCTGTCCGGTTTTGCCTCCAGCTTTACCTCGACTTCTGCACGGACCTTAAGCCGGATGACCGGATTTTCAGGATCATCCGTGGCGATGGTGATTATCTGGGTCCTTTCTCCTGACTTGTTGCTTGTCTTAAAGGTGACCTTAATTTTTCCATCCCCTCCCGGGGGAATTTCCTTGGCAGAAGCCAGGGCCGCTGTACAGCCTCAGCCCGCTTTCACATTTTGAATGAGCAAAACTCCTGTGCCTATATTCTTAAATACAAATACATGCTCAAGCGGCTTATGTTGGGAAACCTTTCCAAAATCAAAATAGAATTCCTCGAACTGAATCTTGGGGGAGTTCTTCGGGCTTATAGAAGCTTCGCTGGGGGTTCCCACACCTGTCGCCTGTTCAGCCGCCAATCCGATTGACAAATTCAATCCGAAACAAAACACAACAGCTAAACTTAGCTTCCTGAACAAAGGCACAAGATATTTCATCAAGACAAAACCTCCTGATCATGGCTTAAAGTACATCTATAAAACTCTTTATATTTGGCTGTTTTGTAAAAAAGTTAAAAAAAGGGCCAGGTGAAAATCAAAGCGATTTAATATTCTCCCGGCCCTTTATTTACTATAAATACTTCTCCGGATTAACCTAACCCTGCGATACCTCCGTCAACTGCTATAACCTGCCCCTGAATTATTTTGGCAGCATCCGATGCCAAAAACGAAAAGACCTTACCAACTTCTTCCGGTTCCATGGGTCTTTTCAGCAATGCTCTTGCCAGGGTTGCTTCTCTGAATTTTGGATCTGACAAAATCTTGGATGTCATGTCGGTAGATACTATTCCTAAACTTACCGCATTTACACTGATGTTGTATTTGGCAAGCTCCTTTGCCCCGCTTTTAATAAGACCGATTACTCCGCCCTTGGATGCCGCATAATTCGGTTGTCCTACCGAACCCTGAATACCTGCTACTGAAATGACACAAAGAATTGTTCCCTGTTGTCTTTCAATCATGTGTTTTGCAGCTTCTCTCATGCACAAGAATGTTCCTTTGAGATGAATATCTACAACACTATCCCATTTTTCCACCGACATCTTATGAAACATTCCGGGAGCCGAATTGCCGGCATTGTTTACCAGTATATCAACCTTGCCAAAACTATCAATGGCAGCTTTAAACATATTAATTACATCTTCTTCTTTGGAAACATCCGCCTTAACAGCAAGTCCTTTACGGCCCATTTTTTCTATTTCTTTTACAACCTCGTTAGCCGCTCCTTCGCTGCTGCTATAATTTACCAATACATCAGCGCCTTCTCTGGCAAAATCCAAAGCTATTCCTCTTCCTACTCCTCTTCCGGCACCTGTTACAATTGCTGCTTTTCCTTCTAAGATCATATTACTTTCCTCCTTATGTTTTTTTTATGAAACTTTTATTTCTGAAACAAAACCATTCTATAAATACATTTTGATATTGTGCAAATTACACCTGAGCCCATAAATTCTCATGAAGCCTTCCGGTATTAAAGGAAAGGGGCAGAACCTTTGCATAAAATCCATCTAAGCTCTCGATGCTCCAATAGCTTTAAGCCTAATACCAAAGCTTGCAGATATTTTCAACAAATTCTGAACAATATATAATTCAGATAAATATTATCTGTTCAACAATTTGTAATAATACAAAAATTATTTTTTTATTTATTCATCAGGATTTATTTTTTTCTGATAAATTAAAAGGCGATCGCCCGTTTTGACGGAAAGCTTGTTATCAAGATCGTTCCAGATAGAAATAGCCAGAAGAGGCACACCAAGCTTTTTGGCAATTGAAATTAGAGTGTCTCCTTTTTTTACAATATAAATATTCTGATTCTTATCAGAAAGAAAATTATCCACAAGCAGTTTATAACTGCTCATAAAATATTTTGAACCGCTTGTCGGAATACTAATAGTGTGGATGCCTTTTTGGAGAAAATGCCCCCTTATTTCCGGGTTAAGATCCTTTATTTCTTTAAATGTAGTGCTTGCAGCCTTTGCTATGAGCATTAAAGGTATTCTGTCAGAGCATTCAATGTCAACTCTATCAAAGGATATTGGCGGGTAATAGTCTTTATCTTCCAGTTTGAATCCATATTTAGCTGGATTCTGCATGATAAGTTTTATTGAAAGAATCCGGAAAATGTATCTTTGGGTTTCTTCCGGAAGATAGAGCCTGTAAAAATTATTGGTTTCCTGCTCATGGATTTGGGCAAGAAGTCCTTCTTCTCCCATGTTATATCCTGCTGCAGCAAGAGTCCATGATCCAAGCATACTGTTGAGTTGTTTCAAATAAGAAACGGCAGCCTGGGTTGATGTAAAAAAATTACGTCTTTCATCTTTGTTTTCATTGATGGTTAACCCGTAATTCAGGCCTGTACTGTGAATAAACTGCCAGTAGCCCACAGCACTCTTGTTTGATGTAGCGTTTGGTCTTAATGCGCTTTCTGCAACAGCAATATATTTTAAATCGTCCGGCATACCGTTTTCTTTAAGAATCTTTTCTATATGAGGGAGGTATCTGCGCGAACGTTTGAGCCACAAAAGAACCTGCGCTCTGTCCCAGGATGAGAGTAGGATTTCTTTTTCGAATCTTTCTTTTACATCCTGAAGTTCAAAAGGAACGGGTTCTCCGCAAAAAGTTAACGTGCCTTTTGGAATTGCAGCAAAATCCGGATAAAGGGAAGGAGATTGTTCTAAAGATGCTGCGCCGACATTTGCAGAGACAAAAAAAGCACAAAGAAGCAAAATAAATTTTTTACAGGTTAAATACATAATCCACCATTGTTTGTTATTTAAGTGATGTTTGATTTTGGTTGCTTATAAATTAAAACGCCGTTTGTCCCGCCTTCTTTCTCTCCGCCGCCTTTTTTTCAATTGCCTTCTGCTCAGTTTTAAGAAGATATTCTATATTGTTTACGAAGTAAATCATTATACTGTATTTAAAGTTCCCTCCTGCTGAAATTGCAGAAAATATCAAAAAATCATTATTTATTTCCCATGCCGAAGATGCACTTTTGCCGTCATTCCATTTGATCAAAAGGGGCGCGCCATATTTATCTTTCAAAATATCGACAATATCGCCTTCCTTTTTTCTTGATGTAATAGAAAACAGCAGGGGTTTGTTTGTGTGGTTTGAAAAAACCAGTTTAATATTATCAAAGGGGGTGTTTGCATTTTCCGGATATCTGAAAATCAGATTTGTTATATTATGTTCAACTCTTGCTCCGGTTTCATCATTTAATTTCATGTTTAATTCATAAAGTTTAGGAAAGTTCTGATTGAAAAATATCTTGTCACGCAACGAAAGATCGAGTGTGCCCATTTTTTCAACAGCAGAAGACCCAAGCTGTTCAGAAAGCTTCTTTATCATCATCTCAGATAAAACGGTATTTGATCCCAGCTCAAAAAATGTAAAACTTTCAGGAAAGTTTAATTTTGCAAACTCAGGTTTTTTTTGGGTAGTATTATCGCTGCAACTAAAAAGAAACAAGATTGAGAATAGCATAAAAATAATAATTGCTGAAAATATGATTTTCCTGTTGTCTGACAATTTCATAAAAATTATATTCCTCGGTAAATGTCGGATTATGATTGCTGAATTTATAAAAGCCTGCGGACAAACCGGTTTATACTTCAATAATTTTATAATTGCGGCTCCCTAAACCTAACTTCTGAGCATAATCAAGTTGTATCGGCCAGTCTACTGCCGGATAAACCGCCTTAAATTTATCTTCACCAGGGCTAAGAGCCGAATTCATACAGGTGCCGGGAAGCGCTTGTTCATTATTTACCATATCAGCCGACGCCTGATCTATTGCAACCGGATCATTTGAAGCCACTATCCCGATATCTCTTACTATTGGAGCATCGTTGTACGGATAACAATCGCAAGCCGGAGAAATATCGGTAATAAAATTTACAAACAGGGCTTTTCCTGCCTTGTTTTTTAATACACCCATTGCGTATTCAACCATTTTTTCCAGAAAAACAGGAACGACCTTATTCCATTTGATCTGAATGGCCTCATTAATACATATCAGAATGCATTCACCGCAACCTATGCATTTGGCGGAATCGATTACAGATTTATCGTTAACAAGAGAAATAGCCTTTTGTGCACAATGATCAATACAATCGCCACAACCTATGCATTTTTTCTTTTTTACACCAGGCGACAGCCTGGAGTGTTGAGCCATTTTTCCTCTTCTGGATGCGCAGCCCATACCAAGATTTTTTAATGTTCCTCCAAATCCAGAAATTTCGTGGCACTTGAAATGAGCAACCGAAATAAGTGAATCTGCCTGCACAATTTCGGAACCGATATATACCTCTTTAAAATGCTTCTGGTTGATCGTAACGGCTGTTTCCGATTTACCACGCAATCCGTCCGCAATTATAATAGGCGCTTCAACTACAGAATAGGCGAACCCATTTTGTATAGCGGTTATCATATGGTGGGGGGAGTCACTTCGGGTTCCGGCATACAATGTATTTGCATCCGTTAAGAAAGGAGTACCGCCTTTTGATTTAATTAATTCTACTATTTTTCGCAAATAAACCGGGCGTATATAGGCTATATTTCCCATTTCTCCAAAATGAAGTTTTACTGCTACAAGGTCTCTTTTACTTATAGATTCCGAAATGCCGGCGGTATCAAGAAGCTTTTCCACTTTTTTTAAGAGGTTTTCCTTATGAGTGGCTCTTAAATTTGTAAAATAGACTATACTTTTCATGATATGCTCCCGTATCTTGGATTAAATTTTGGAACTGGCTCTAATAAATATATTTTTTTGATAACTTCGTAAATAAATTCAAAATGATTTTTTATGAGTTCATCTTGTTTGCATAGGCTTTGCAATTAACGCTTGCATGATTTGAAATAGTTTGCTTTTTTAGAAAATAGCGATAGGACGTATTTAAGTCAAGACGTTTGAATACAATTTCTATTTTACCATATAATCTGCTTTCCGGATATGACGGAGTAATATAATAAAATGAATTTAAATTCAAAGCTTGTGGCGCTCAATAAAATATTTAATGTCTATACAGAGTTTGCAGACACTATTAATACTGCCTGCAAGAAATATTGTTCTGTGTGCTGCACCAGAGATGTAATAATGACAAGTGTTGAGGGCTATAAAATTATAGGACATATTTTATCGGAAGATAAAATACATTTATTTGAAAGAATTAAAGCTTCTTCAGCCCTGAAAAGGTTTCAGCCAAAAATAACTATAAATGGTCTGGCAGATCTTTGCAAAGAGGAAGATGACTTGCCCGAAGTAATTAAAACATTAATAGGTAAATGCCCATTATTGATAAATAATACATGCTCTGTTTATCCGGACAGACCTTTTGCGTGCAGATGTTTTATTTCCATTGAAAATTGTGCAGAAAACGGATGCGCAATCATTGATGACTTTGTATTAACAGTAAATAATATTTTTTTACAGGTAATTGAGCATATCGATCAAGACGGATTTACAGGCAATTTAACAGATATATCGCTTTTTCTGGAATCCGCGCAAAATCGCGAAAATCTTCTGGCAGGTAAATTTATTAATCAGCCATCTTTCCTTACAAATAATCACCCTTTAAAAATTCTGATGATTCCTCCCGAACACAGAGATCGTGCACAGCCTATATTAAAAGCTCTTAAAAATATAACTTATTGAAATAGCATTATTATTTGTTTATAAAAATTTCTTTCGGTTTTACCGTATTTCCTGTGGCATTGGGAAAATTCTTTGCCTTGTATGCTTTATTACCGCTTTTAATAAGATCATCTGCTTCTTCGAAGAAATTATTGAATCTCTTCTTGCATTCATAAAAGCCATGCCACCATGAATAATCGGGTGCCATCATTGCAGCTCCCATTCTTGCTCTTCTTCCTTCGTGATGCCATAATTCATAAAACTCGACTTCAAGCCTTTCATCGAAATATCTGCTGTCATCTAAAAGCTTCTTCTCATTAAGTTCATCAAAAAGCTTTTTGGCGGGTTTGTAATATACTTCGTTGTATTCGCTTATTACCTTATCAAGTTTGTAATAGTGACCATCAATCCACTTATTTCCATGACACTGCATACAGGTTTCTTTCATCTTATTTCTTTCGATCTTCCAGTCTGTTTTTGCCGGGAAGGGTTTAAAATCCTGGGGATGAACTGTGAGGGGTGCCTGCAATTCCCACGACAGGCGTTCGGTGACATCATGCGAAGTCAGTACTTTGCCTGCACCTGAAATGTGGCATGATGCACAGGTAGGGGCTCTGAAATCAACACCAGGAGTCCAGGTGCCTGGTGCTGCATCCCAGTTATAACTGTTTCCGTAAGCTGTATAAATATCGCCATGTTTTGATTCCATATAAATTTCGATCTGGGGATGATCGGGGCCAAGGTGGCATTGCCCGCAGGCTTCGGGCTTTCTTGCTTCCATCACCGAAAAACGATGCCGGGTATGGCAGCTTGTGCAGCTTCCAAGGCTTCCGTCAAGATTTGCACGGCCCACTCCGGTGTTTGGCCAAGTTTCAGGATCAAGAGAACCATCTTTAGATTTAAGAACGGTGCCATGACAATTATAGCAACCGGCGTTTCTTTCAGTATCACTGTTCATGCCCTTATTAAGCCATGGGTCTATTTTCCATATTATTTCAATTGTGTTTGCATGCTTGCTGCGGGAATATTGCTTTGCTTCATCAGGATGACAGCGCGAACAATCTTTAGGAGTTACAACAGCTGTAACAGGAACCTTAGTCTCCCTGCCGCCGGGAAACCCGCGCCCTTCATATTGCTTATAATGGGATTTGCTTACGTCAGGATCAAATTCTTCAGCTTTATGGCAGTCATAACATGTGATATTGGCACTGGCATGGCGGCTTTGAGCCCAGTCGGCAAAAAGCCCCGGATTTTCTTTTTTATGGCATTCCAAACAGGCTATAGCCTCTTTTGGGGTGCTTCGTTCAATTCGGAATGTTTTTTCCTTTGGCATATTTACGGTATTTTGAGCATCCGCTATAATTGCCTTAAAAACAAGAATACTTCCGATGGCTATAACAAAAGCTGTGATTATTAAAAGCCTTTTTTTCATCTTCTCCCCCTATTTCATTATACACATATTATCAAAAATTTAACTTTTATAATCCAGATCCTTTATAAGGTGCTTTGTATTGCTTGTAATCGTAAACCTGTCTTTTGTTGTGAACGAGGTTTTTGTGGCAGTCGACACATTTTTTTTCATATCCTTTACGCGGGTATAAAACCGATCTGTGGGCAAGCATTGCTCCTCGCTTGTCGGGAATGTACAAAATATTCCGGTGGCATTTCTGACATTCCCTGTTTTTAAAAGCCGCATATGCCTTATTGCGATTTTTTTCATGGTCATATTCACTTATTGTAAAATGTGCAAAGACATCTTTTAGGCCATGAAAGGTTTTGGTGAAAAAGAAATTGAAGGTATCGTACGGGGCCGGAAGATGGCAATCCATGCAATCGGCAACAAACCCATGAGCATTGTTAACATGGCTGGATGTCTTCCAGGTATCTACGGCATACTGAATTTCATGACAGGTTGCGCAGAATCCGGGAGTTGAAGTCCGCACCATAGTGTAATAAGTAATGCTGAAAAGCGGGAAGGCGATAACAATACCTGTTAGGATAAGGATAATGATTTTTGTATTCTTTTTCATGCCAGATAAACCATACTGAAGAGCCAGTTTCAAAACGTCCCATTTTGGCCAATCTCTGCGTTGGGCGAAAATTTTAATCCTCGAAATACTCCATGTATTCCTGCGGTTAAAATTTTCACCCGCCTTGACCTTGACCAAACTG
>Ga0180732_1002053_pt1 | contig 11278 bp, 15 predicted proteins | sample KR11_01MetaG_FD_148674 | JGI IMG/M metagenome (GOLD analysis project Ga0180732, IMG submission 148674) | Groundwater microbial communities from the Olkiluoto Island deep subsurface site, Finland - KR11_0.1 MetaG | ecosystem: Environmental > Aquatic > Deep subsurface > Groundwater | place...
TTTACAAAAGTTTATAAATTATATCTTTTTAAATGTTAGGTGATTGTTAAAATGTAGACTAGGCTTTGTTGAGTTCGTATTTTGTATAAACATCCATAGCTTCTTCGGAGTTAGAAAACGCAAGTACTTCACGAATGAGTCTTGCAGCCTCTTTTCTATTGCCTCCGGCTTCACCCATTGCGTAGATTTCAGCTAAAGTAACCTTTGCGCTTGCTTCTCCCGCTTCACATGCAGGTTTAAGAAAGTGTGCCGCTTTTAGAAAGTCCTGAGGAACTCCCATCGCGTTTGCATAAGCAAAGCCCGCGCTCACTTGTGCTGGGACTATTCCTGCTTCAGCAGCTATGGAATAGTAATGTGTTGATTTTTTGAAATTTCTCTCACAGCCCTGACCGTTATAATAAAGTACACCAAGCGCAAAAGCACATTTTGGATTTGTGTCATCCTGAATGAGATGCTCATATGCTTCTTTGTGTTTGCCGGCTTCGAAAAAATTCATGCCTGCATTGTAAAAATCTATAGCCATTATTTACCCTCTTTTATATATGCTTTAATGATAACCTGACGCTCAAGAGGTCTGTCTCCGCCGCTTCTTCCCATGGTCGGGACATTATTTAATTTTTGTAAAGTTTTCATAGATTGTTCGCTTGCCTGACCAAAAATTGTATGGTAGCCGTTGAGCCAAGGCGTTTTATTGGTTGTTATGAAAAACTGGCTTCCGTTAGTTCCCGGACCTGCGTTTGCCATTGCCAAAACGCCAACTTTATCAAAAGTTTTGCCTTTAAATTCATCTTGAAAATTTTTTTTCCAAATGCTTTCGCCGCCACTTCCGCTTTCGGTCGGATCTCCGCCTTGAATCATAAAGTTGCGTATAATTCTGTGAAAAGCAATACCGTTGTAATAGCCATTTTTTACATGCGTTGTGAAGTTTTCAACTGCCAATGGTGCAACATTTGGGTAAAGTTCCAGTTCTATAAGACCTTGTGTAGTTTCTAAAACAACAACAGGATTTTTGTCTGCATACAGATGCGTCGAAAGTAGAATAAGTAATGAAAGAAGAAGTTGTTTCATAATTATTTCTCATCCAAATCTAGACATACTGAATTGATGCAGTAACGAAGACCTGTTGGTTCAGGACCATCTGGAAATACATGTCCTAGGTGAGCATCGCAGCTTGCGCATCTTACTTCGGTTCGAATCATGCCGAAGCTGTTATCTTTTATTTCAGTAATTGCGTTTTCGATACCTTCATAATAACTTGGCCATCCTGTTCCTGAGTCGAATTTTGTCTCAGATTCAAACAGAGGCTCACCGCAGCAGACGCATTTGTAAATACCTTCTGCTTTTTCATTATAAAACTTTCCAGAGAAGGGGGCCTCTGTGCCATGCTGTCTGCATACGTAAAACTCTTCCGGACTAAGCTGGCTCTTCCACTCTTGTTCGCTCTTTTGTACTTTCATATTGGTTCCTTAAATTATTAATTACTTCACATTCATCTTCATAAAGTACATATACAGACTCTGCTGCGAGGTTAAACGCATAGTTTAGCTTTGCTTCTTCCACAAAAGGAACATCCAAAAGAAGGACGAACTTTGGACTGAGTGCATCTATATCTGCATATGTAGCCAACATGAGACTATTTAAGTCTATTTCGACTAGATTTTTGGAACTATCTAATAAAACTGCTTTATCTCTTATAAAGAATTTCAGGTCGTCATTTAATTTTTCTTGGCTTAAGCTATTGCTGACAATTAAGATATCTTTTGCCTTGTGTGTTTGCAGAAGTTCTGAGAGAATGTGCAAGGTCTTTGCATGAGAATTTGTTTTATAAAAGTAAGCCTCTTGTCTTGCACTTCTAAAGTTTTTGGTAAAAGAAAAATCTTTTGTCGCCTCTTTAGAGCTTACCAGCAAGAGTGATGATTTTTTTTGTAGATGCTTAAGATATGATATAAAATCATTAGTATAAAAATCTGCATCATCACACATAATCAAATCTGACACATCAAAGGATTTTTTAAAAAGTGCCTCTTCGATGTACAGAGTATTTATACGACGTATCTTTTTGAGTTTATCGAGATGTTTGTTAATCAAATCAATTGGAGTTATAACCTCTATGGACGTGATATCTGCTTCTACTATGGCGTGTTCTATAATGTCTAAAAGTTTTTTCTTTAGTATTTCACAAGCAAGATTTGTCTCTTTTATGATGATGATTCTTTTTTTAGGGTCTTTGAGCTTTTCTGAAATTGCCTTAAGAGCAATGGCGTTTGTTTTTCCACTGCTGTGTGTAGCCTCTAAAACAGAAAACGCAGAGAGCTCAGCGTCAATAAAACTCATTTGTTCCTGCGTACATAAGTGAAGAGAATTTTTCTCTAAAACGCAGTATTGAACTAAAATACTTCCAATAATATTTGCTGCCGTTGGAAGCTTAGGTGTCTGTGGTATCTCTTCTTGAAGTTTTTGAATGATTTCCAGAGATGAAGAATCACTAAAGAGAACTTTTGATTTTGGTAAAAGTTCTTGAAATGAAATATCTAAATGCTGGTATTCATCAGCGCTTAAATTTTCCATCAGCAAGTAGTTGAAGATAGGGGCACCGTCATTATGTGTAAGTTCATTAAATCTTTGTCTTATAATCTCGTGCGAATGCTCAAAGGCTAAAGAGTTGTCTGTGGAGTCCTGTTTACTGGCTTTTTGAACTTTTGCATTTTTAAGCTCATTATAATGCCATGGTTTAGATTCAAAAAGATAAAGACCTCTTTGTGGATCAAGCAGAAGTAAAGGGATAAAGAAACTTTGTGTATGATGGTAGATAGTAATATCCTGATAAAGATGCAAACCATTTTCCCGTGTGACAGATTTTAATTTTTGTAAAATGGGTGACTCGAAAGTTTGAGGAGTCTTACTCTTTTTCTTAAAGAGGGAAGTGAAGTAAGACATATTCATAGAAGAAAGAAAACACTGCCACTAGGACATGGCAATGTTTTAATAATTATTTACCAGCTGCTACGCGGTCTTTAAGACCTTTACCAGCTTTAAATTTAGGAACCATTTTATCTTCAGTAGTATAAGTCTTGTCAGTACCAGGAACTTTACCGCTTTTTCCTTTTTGAAGACCAGCAGCAAAGCTACCAAAACCAACTAAAGAAACTTCTTCTTTTTTTACGAGAGCTGTAGTAACAGCTTCTGTGAATGCTTTAATTGCAGCTTCTGCTTCAACTTTAGTTTTGTAGTTACCGCTTGCTTGTACTAATTCAACGAATTGTGCTTTATTCATAAATTCACCCTTGGATTAAATATTTCCGAATTTTGGAACTAACCCCCAAAAGCCTTAGTTTCAAATAATTCAGCTAGGGGTACTTTATAATTTATTTGCTTAATTTTTTCTTCTTTTTGCCTAAAAACGCTATGAAATGCGATATTTTTGTTTCTTTTAAGCCGTTCTTAGCCTGTATCAAAAGCTTTAGCATATTATAACTGCTGCTATGTGAGATTATAAGAGAAGAAACTTCTTTCATTTTTTCATATCTTTTTTTGTTTGTATGGATAGATAAGAATACATCCTCAAGTCCATCTCTCTCATTTTTAGTCAGTGTGCCCATTGAATAACTCCCTTTAGCCATTAAGTTTGTTTATTTTTCTCACAACTCTAATAATCTCATCATCTTCAAGTTCTCCCAACATTTTCATGACTACAGAAGCAGCTTGAGGTTTCGCTCGCCCAAGCTTCCAGTCTTGATATGTTCGCATAGCTATGCCTAGGCTTTGCGCCATATCTTTGAGGGATATTTTTTTCCCATTGTGCCGAGATTCTATAGCGTTGTGAAGAATGTTGAATAAATCATCGATTTGCATTCGAATATTATACGGATAAAATACTTAAATATACATATAAATTAATTAAAATTTGTAAATACAGTATTTAATATTGTATTTATACTATTAAATATAATATTAAAATATTATATAGATTTATATATTGTGTAAATAACACGATAAACCGTGTTTATTTTTTATGAGAATAAGCTTTGACTGATTGTATGGAATTTATGACATGAAGAATTTAGAAGGATTAAGGAACTTAATTGGAGAAATAAACTGTGTTGGAAGTATTTAAAAAAAAGAATGTTAAGCAACTGCTGAGGGAACAGCAGAAGTTAAAAGTTACTTGGGAGCTAAAAAATTAGTTTTGAAGGTGAGTTTTTTTTCTTTAATAATAAAAATCATGAATACAAAGACAAGAGTAATTACACCGAGGTTTGCATTAAAAAACAAGATGGCTGCCATGCTTGAAAAAATGGCAATGTATCCTAAAAGACTCTTTTGAAATATTCCAAAAAGAAGAGCAAACGCAAGTGATGCATAACCTAAAGCTTTGAGAGTTAAAAGTACTCCTATAAAATTTCTCAGGATGCACTGAATATTGTTTGCATGATTTTCGCAGATGAGAACATACTCTGCGTTTGTAAAAAATTCATTTCTCCATAGGAGAATTAGTATAGAGACAGTGATAGTAAAAAGAATTGGTTTGTAGATGAATTGTATCTGCTCATGTCGTGAGTGTTGAAATAGTATGGCCGCAAACCCAATGGACAAGAGTGCATAAATAAGTGCTTGAAAATTTTCAATGCCTTCAATAAAAACAAGAGCAATCGCCAACATAAAAATAGTTATGGCAGAAAATTTGATAAAGGGTGTTTTGATGACACTTTTTTGTTTATTGCTCAGTAAAACAAAAAATGAGAGAAGCATAAACGCAGCGCCGTAGAATTCAAAACTTCTATATCTGCCATCAAGAACCAGATAAAGTGATTCAATCAAGAACATAAACACTGAAATATTCAGGGCTGTTTTTGTCCATTTTTCGTGAAATTTTACGTTGCAATATTGTAGTAGCACCTCAATGTAAAGCAGTGTAAAGGCAAAATAAAGAGTCAAAATTCTTAAACAGTCAACATAATCTTTAGGAGCAATCTGGTACTGATTAAACTGTAAAGCCAGTAAAATACTTGAAATAAAAGCATAGGATATAAGTTTGAACGAGAGGATTTGCTTTTGTAGCTGTATAAGCATTGCTAAGGCTAAAATAAAGCTGCTTAACAGAAAGAGTGTTTGATAATTTTTGAAATCTCTCACTTCGCCAAAAAAAACATTTTTATCTTGCGCATCTTTGTCATAAATACCCCAATAACCTCCAACAGCTCCTTCGCTTACTCTTTTCCATGGTTGATCAAACGCTTCTATAAGATTATAGTTCCAGTTGTTTTGCTGGGCTAGTTCTAAAAATCCTCTCATGTAAGCAGCCTGTGCAAAAGGTGTGGCAGAAGATGAACCGCGCATTTTGCCCTCAGAAGGCCACCCTGTTTCGCCTATGAGAATCTCTTTGTTTTGTAAAATAGCGCCAACTTCTGAACGTGTTTGTGCGACATGAGTCAGAGCATCTTCAACAGATACGGGAATATCTTCCCAATATGGGAGGATGTGTATTGTTACAAAATCAACCTGACTGGAGAGTTCAGGGTTTTTAAGCCAAAACTCCCAAACATCAGCATAGGTGATTTTTGTATCAGGAAGTGCTTGTTTTACCTGTTGAATGTAGCCGGCAAGTTTTGTACTGCTGAGTTCGCGGCGCAGAAGTACTTCATTTCCGACAACTACAGATGAAATAACATCTCCGTACTCTTTAGAGAGTCTAATAGCTGTATGTATCTCTTTTTGGTTGAGGACGTCATCAGCACCTATCCAGATTCCAAGCATAACTTTGAGTCCATGCTTTCTTGCATACTTTGGTACAGCTTCGAGTCCTACAACTGAGTAGATTCGGATGCTCTCAAAATGCTCTGAGAGGAGTTTTAAATCTTCATCTATTCGTTCTTGGGGTATTTTAAAGCCACTTTGTAAGTCCATAGGAGACTCGTCGTATTTAAAAGGGGCATAGGAAGCACTTTGGAGTTTTTCATTTCCTTTATAAGGTTCTGCAAGAGTTGTTCCCTTGTTTAAAAGAGTCCAAAATCCAAAAAGAAAAATAAAGGCTAAAAAATAACTAAGAGCAATAAAGAGACGCTTTTTAAATGTAATATTCATGGGAACCATTCGCTAAAAAATTTGCGTGATTATACAGCAAACATCATGATATTTTAACAATTAATATCTGATGTGTTGTCTGCGTTTTAAAGAAGAAAGAGACAGTTAGTGTTTGAGTAGATCCGTGTAGTCATAACGTGCCAAATCAAGGAAAAGTTTTCCGTTTCTTTGAATGATTCTAATGTCGCTATGGTAAGCATCTAAAAATCTTTTTTTAATGTTTTTTTTCTGGTAAGACTTTATGTCTAAACATTTGAGGTACTCTTTTAGTTCAACAAATGTCTTTTCATGTTCAGGTTCAGAAATTTCATTTTTTGTTTCTTGGGCTTCCTCTATGCTTTCAACCTCATGAATGGTTTCAAATCTAGAGTTTTCCAGCATCATCTTTTTATTGATAAGTTCAAGAATATTTTTAAGCTGTTCATCTTTTGTATGGTACAGCTGTTCAATTTTGTCTCTTTCATCACGCAGCATTTTTTCTTTGTCTGCTATGAGTTGGTCGATTTTATCTTCGAGCTTTAAGATTTTATCTTTAAGGTGTCTATTTTCTCTTTGGTAGAGTGATAGAACAGCTCCGACAGTTGCTTTTGGCTTGGCAACAGCATGACTAGGCTGCGTTTGTGCCTGCACATGGGCTATAGTTTTTGTCTCTTCTTGCGGAGATTTTGCGTTTTTCATGGCATCCTGAGTCACGATAATATAAGTTTGGGAATTTTCTATAATGTAATTAAGTTTTTTTGCTCGTAACTTTGATTGTATCATCTCTTTTGACATTTTGAAATGTTGCGAGTATTGATCTATTGTAAGTCGCATCTTCTATCCTTAAATATTATTTATTGTATTAATGAGTTAAAATTTATATTCGGAGGGCTTATTATACCAGCCTTTCTTAACCAAATAAGATATCCTATTTTTTCTATGCCATGCTTGTCGTGAAAGGTGTACGCACTTGAGCGTTTAAATTCTCTTTCAGCTAAAAGATGACTAAAATCGGGGTGCATAGTTAAAAATTTTTTCAGATATTCCATAGCAGCATCTGAGATAATTACCGTTGAAATCGCATAGTCTTTCATCTCAAGATATCTCGCACAATCGTTTAAGCCTTGACCTATATAGTTTGTATTACCAAGAATATCTGTAAATTCTGCCATAACTCCGGTATGCACAGAAATTCTAATCCCTTCAAAATAGGGATATTTTTTGGCTATATGATCAGAAAAATGATTAAAACTAAGTCCTAGAATAGCGCCAAAACCTTTAAGCCTTGGATTTAAAATTGTATAAAAACCATCACCCGTTGAGATAAAACCATGAATAAGCCTGCCAAGCGGCAGACCTGACTTTGCCAAGATTTTATCTATCATTTTTTTATAACTTTTGGTCAAAAAACTAATAATTTCAAGCTGTTGTGCTGATTTTAATTTTGAAAAATTTATGATATCGATCAAAACGATATCAGTCAAAATTTCTACCTTCTCTTTTTCATTCATTGCATCTCTATGGGAGTATATTTATCATTATTTTATCATAAAAAGCATTGAGGAAGGATTTTGAAAAATAATTTTTAAAAAAAGTTCTTTTAAATGTAGCCTGTATTATAATTCCTAAATCAAATTATATAGGAATTGGTATGAGTAAAGGCATTTTAGACATAGTAAAACCCGGTGTTCTTTTTGGCGAAGATGTGCAAAAAGTTTATAATCATGCAAAAGAGAATGGTTTTGCAATACCTGCGGTAAATGTTGTTGGAACTGACTCTATAAACGCTGTTTTGGAAGCTGCTGCAAAAGTAAACTCTCCTGTAATTATTCAGTTTAGTAACGGCGGGGCTTCGTATTATGCAGGCAAAGGTTTAAGTAATGAAAATGAAAAAGCAGCCATTGCCGGTGCTGTCTCTGGAGCTGTTCATACACACATGATGGCAGAGGCGTACGGTGTTCCTGTTATCTTACATACAGACCATGCTGCAAAAAAATTGCTTCCATGGATTGACGCTCTTCTGGATGCTGGTGAAAAGCACTATAAATCAGAAGGAAAACCTCTCTTTTCTTCTCATATGCTTGACCTTTCTGAAGAGCCTTTGTCGGAAAACATCGAGACATGTAAGGCATATTTTGAGCGTATGAACAAAATCGGCATGAGCATCGAGATTGAACTTGGCTGTACCGGCGGTGAAGAAGACGGCGTTGACAATACGGATATCGATAACTCACTTCTATATACTCAGCCCGAAGATGTTGCCCTTGCTTACAAAGAGCTCAGTGAAATCTCTCCACACTTTACAATTGCTGCTTCTTTTGGAAATGTTCACGGCGTTTATAAGCCGGGGAATGTCAAATTGACTCCAAAAATTTTGGATAATTCTCAAAAGTACATTCAAGAGCATTTTAAAACTGCTGCAAAACCGGTAAACTTTGTATTTCACGGCGGTTCAGGTTCTGAACCTTCTGAAATTACTGAAGCAATCGGTTATGGTGTTATTAAAATGAACATCGACACAGATACTCAGTGGGCTGCTTGGGAAGGTACGAAAGATTACTATGAAAAATACCGTGAGTATATGCAAGGGCAAATCGGAAATCCAGAGGGTGACGATAAACCGAATAAAAAATATTATGACCCTAGAAAATGGTTACGTGCAGGACAAGAGACTTTAGTGGCTCGCGTTGTTCAGGCATTTAAAGACCTAAACGCAGTAGGCAGAAACTAAATTCAGAGGCTTTTATGCCTTTGAATTTTTACGAATATCTTCTATAGAGTTGAGACTTGTGTTTTCTAAATAGTACTGATTTAAAAGATGTTTCAGTCTGTTCTGATTAAAACGCCAGAAATGCTTTTTGTCAAACTCATCATCTTCTCTCATAAGTTCAAAAAGTTTTTTTTCACTTAAATTTTCACTCTTCTTTATTACTTTGAGCATTATTCTAAGAAGTTCCGCGTGAGATGCCTCTGTTGTGTCATCATCTGCCAAAACTTTGTTGGGTAAAAAAGCAGAAATTTTCCAAATACTTATAATAAGAAAAAGTACGAAGAAAATCATCATAAGGGTTTGTGTGTCAAGTTGCATAGTTTCACTTGTTTTAAATTATGGAGTCATATTACAACAATTTTGTTAAAATTGCATATTAGGAAAAACGATGAACGATAAAGTATTTACAAAACCGATAAAAAAACAGTTTGAGTTTGATGAAGAGGTCGCGGCAGTCTTTGATGATATGCTCGCGCGCAGTGTTCCTTTTTATAAAGAGTCGCAAAAAATTACCGAGTTTTTTGCACTCAAACATTTAACGCAGGACGGCGTTTTGTATGATCTTGGATGTTCAACCGCGAGTATGCTTTTAAATATTCACAGAAAACTTCAGGTGGATGCTCAGCTTATAGGTTTAGATAACTCTGAGGCGATGCTCGCCCAGGCAAGAAGAAAGTGCGAGGCCTACGGTGCAGATATAGAAGTGCTAAACGCAGATATTTTAAGTTATGACTACAAAGAAGCAGATGTGATGATAAGTAATTACACATTGCAGTTTATTCGTCCGCTTGTGCGTGAAGAACTGGTGAAAAAAATAGCCTCACTGCTCAAAAAAGAGGGAGTTTTTCTTTTTAGTGAAAAAGTAATTTCGCATCACTCTAAGCTGAATAAAGATTTGATAGAGTGTTATTATGATTTTAAAAAAGAGCAGGGTTACTCAGAATATGAAATAATGCAAAAACGTGAAGCTTTGGAGAATGTTTTAGTTCCATACAGTGAAGATGAAAACATTAAAATGGCATTAAAAGCAGGATTTTCTCATTGTGAAGTGGTGCTGCGCTGGGCAAATTTTGCCACATTTATAGCTATAAAATAGTTAAACACAGCTTACCAGACGTTCTCTTGAACTTCCGGCTCTTTCTCTTTTTTAAAAACCTCTTTTATCTGCTCATACGAGACAATGTCATCATCTCCACATTTTTTGTGGTAATAGCCCTGCATGTCATAGTACTCTTCACATTCGCTGTAATATTTTAATGAGATACCATTTTTGTTCATACAGCCGGAGGCAAAAAGAAGAGTTATCGTTAATAATATAATTTTAATCATGCCAAAATTATACCTTAAAACTCTCTTTTGTTTTACAATACTGTGTTAAAAAACACTCTTCACAGATTGGGTTTTTTGCCTTGCAAATATAGCGTCCAAAAAGAACCATTCCCTGATGCAGTGCATGCAGGTTGTTTTTAAATTTTTTAACAAGAGTTGCTTCGGTTTTAATTGCGGTGGTGTCGTCGCTTAAGCCAAGTCGGTGGGAAACGCGAAAAACATGTGTGTCAACGGCCATAAGGTTTGCCCCTGTGTATTCTATCATGACCACATTTGCAGTTTTCTGCCCAACTCCAGCGAGTGTTTGCAACTCTTTCTCATTCAGAGGAATCTCTCCATTATAAACCTCTACGACTCGCTTTGCCATCTCTATAATATTTTTTGCCTTATTGTTAAAAAAAGAACAGCTGTTGATAATTTTTTTAACATCAGCAATGTCTGCGTTTGCCAACTCTTTTGGAGAAGGGTACTTTTGAAAAAGTTCAGGGGTAAGCATATTGACACGTTTGTCTGTGCACTGTGCTGAGAGAGCGACGGCAACAACGAGTTCATAAGCATTCCTATATTCAAGTTCCGTGACTGCATCACTGTATTTTTCTATAAAAAGCTGATGAATTTCATGAATCTCTTTTTTGGTCGCTTTTTTCATTTATTACTCTATCTTATTGAAGTTCTGCAATTTTATCTTCTTCTGTGTTATAATCAAAATCAAAATTTTCTAACGAGGTGAGTGACGTGAACTTTTTTTCATTTTTTTCCAAACCAAAAGTAGATGTAGAGACTAAACCTGATTTTACACATTATTTTACCAAAGAGCTTTTCGCAGAGGTTCTTGACAAAAGTGATTCTATGATTTTGTATTTTACGAAATATCACGGTTTTATAGGGGCAAATCAGAAGTTTTTTCAAACTTTTGAGTATAAAAACATAGAAGAATTTCGGGCTGCTCATGAGAGTATACGAGAACTTTTTTTAAGAGAAAGCGAAGAGATATTTACACAGGATGATAAAAGCTGGCTGGATTATCTTAAAAAGTATAAGAAAGAAGGACATTTACTCAGTCTGGCAAATAAAAATGAAGAAATTTTAAATATAAATGCTAAATGCTACACTCATGGA
>Ga0180732_1002054_pt1 | contig 11277 bp, 23 predicted proteins | sample KR11_01MetaG_FD_148674 | JGI IMG/M metagenome (GOLD analysis project Ga0180732, IMG submission 148674) | Groundwater microbial communities from the Olkiluoto Island deep subsurface site, Finland - KR11_0.1 MetaG | ecosystem: Environmental > Aquatic > Deep subsurface > Groundwater | place...
TTGGAGAAGCAGGAACCATTACCAAACCCATATCATTTGAAGAGGCATATACCCTAAGACGTGATCTGTCTAAAATCACAAAAGGTGGCGGAACGAAGGCTCACGTTGCCGGAGATATCTTAGATACACTTCATGAAGAACTTGCCGACAATGCATCAAGATTGGGTACCCCAGAAGTTACCAAATCATTCCAAGGAGCCGTTAATTATTGGAAAGGAACCGTGGTTCCTCAACGTACAGTTGTTAAGACATTGGAGAAGAAAAGTCTTGAGAAGATACCCGATCTTTTAAATGTTGACATAAAAACAGTAGACGCATTAAAGAGATCTATGCCGGAAGAAAGTTTTCAAGATGTAAAAAGAGGGTGGCTAACTAAAATTTCTGACAAAGCAGAAAACAATCCAATGAAAATTCAGAAGTCCATAAGGGATATGTTGGCAAAGAACAAGGAACCTATGGAACATGCGTTTTCTCCGGAAGAACTTAGTGCTTTAAAATTAGTTGGGGAACCAGGCAAATTTATGGCATTTTTAGAACAACACCCCAGAACCAAGTGGATTTTAGAACACATGGTAAGATACGGTACTTATGGGGCAGCGACGGGGGCTACTACCCTTGGATTGGCTAAAATTTTTGGGTGGGGGAAATAATTATGGATATTTCCAGAGAATCTTATTTAAAACTCCCGATGTCAAACAAAATGGATATTGTTTTTGACCTTTTGGGAGAAAATAAAAACGACCATGATGCCATTAAAGCAGAAATTGTTAAATGCAATTTTGAGATAGGTAAACGTAAAAGAATAGATACCGCAACTGCCGGAGTCTTAGGATTTTTCGGTGGTCTGGTGGGATTCTGTTCACAGAAATTATTTTTTAAATAATTCATTTGACTGAACAGATGAATCATGGTACAATATCACTAAAAGGAGGAATTTAGATGAGAAAGATATTTCCCTTAATAATGGCACTACTGATTATTCTGTCACTATCTTTCGGTTGCGCTGGTTTAAAATCTTTAGTAGGTAGCGCAGAGACAGATGTATGGAGGGAAATTTACGATATAGCTCGGACGGGTGAGGTTAGGGGTGATGTGTTCTATAAACTTGTAGAATTTGAAGATGGTTTCGGGTTTTATTTCGGGACTTCCCCTACTGACAATAGCATTGCAATACTATCTTTTTCAATTACCTCCTCCCCTTCTGGTGTGGCGGTTCAAATAAAAGATGGTAAGGCTCATGCCCCCCAGATGCTTCAACTTACTCCGTTTGGGATGATGGGCCTCGATGTAGATATCTTAGAAGCAGAAAGGATTGCCAATGAATTATTGGGAGCATACAGGGAAAAACTTAAAACTACACCGTTGAAGATCAAGGGTCTGGAGGTTTAATTCATGGCCTGGAAATACTTCAGTAAAGACGAGATGAAATGTAAATGCTGTGGTGAATGCCATATGGATGAGCATTTTATGGATATGATTGATTCATTACGACAAGGGGTGGGTAGACCTCTCGTAGTTAGTTCAGGGTATCGTTGTGAAAAACATGATGATGAAGAAGCGGCGAGGGCCAAGAAACCACCATCAAGAAATCATACACGGGGACAAGCGGTTGATTTAGAATGTTTGACCAGTGATAAAAGATATGCTATAATTAAAGTTGCTGTCGAGTTAAAATTCAAAAGAATAGGTATCGGGAAAACATTCATTCATTTGGACTTGATTTCAGATCATCCACAACAAGTAATTTGGCTTTATTAAGATATCCGGCATCCACGTGATGCCGGACGGGGATTCCGACTGGAAAGAGGATTAGGCCCTGGCCAGGGTAATTCTGAGGAATCTCGTATAAGCGACCACAAGATCCTCCTGGTGCACCAGTTGTGGAAGCTAAAATAAATAAGGAGATTTTATGGCAATTGGAATACCAATTATTGATTCTATCTTAGGTGTCGTGGATACGGCACTTGACAAGATCTTCCCCGACAAGACCGAAGCAGAAAAGGCTAAGGCCCAGGTTAAGACAGCGATTCTTAGCGTAGATCTTGCTGCGATAACTGAATCCGCCAAAATTATTCAAGCAGAGGCACAGGGACAATCATGGTTACAAAGAAATTGGAGACCTCTTCTTATGGTGAGTATTGTAGCCATTGTGGTTAATAATTATATTGTATATCCCTATCTTTCCCTGTTTGGGGTTCCTACCACTCAATTAGAATTACCAGAAGCACTCTGGTCTTTAATGAAAATTGGAGTAGGCGGATATGTTGTTGGTAGGTCTACCGAGAAGATCGCTGAAACAGTTTCGGGAACTGGACTTATTGATAGAATATTCGGAAAAAAGAATGAAAAATAAAGACCATCCAGATGACTACGAAATTGATGAACTTGAAGATGCCTTTCCACCAGAACATATCTAAGGGGCAGAGCAGGGGCGGTGGGCCAACCATATTAAAAGATGCCTCAATAAAAGCAATGCCCCAGTTTTTTTCTTTCACAGATCACGTCACAATTAAGTTTGATAACAGGCTAAAGAATGACCGTGACCAACTCTATAATACGCTTTTTAAAAAATAATATTTTAGGAGGTGCAAATATGTTTGCAATAACAGATTTCTGCCCTGCCTGCAAGAAACCAGTATGGGAAATGTTGGCTGACTTTAAAGTTTTATTAACAACAAATAATAATAAGGTGATTACCTGTGTTTATTGTGGCTGTCTTTTTTGCCCACAGAGCACTATTGAACAAGAATTAATAGAAAGCGGTATTGTGACAATAAATGAGCTATCTAAAAAATAATATTTTACTGTAATCGTTTTTGGGATATAATACTATATTAGGAGACAAAAATGCCAAAAAAATATATCAAATTAGAAATCAACCCAACTCCAGATACTCTATGCCTTGGTTGTCCATATCTTAGATTTATTTCCGGGGATGACGTATGGTAATGAAATAAAAAAACATAGGAGAGATTAATTTTATGAGATGGAAACATATAGATAAGTTTGAAAAATATAATAAACTGGAACAATGGCATAAGTGGTTTGCATGGTTTCCGGTTCGTATTGGTGTGAGAAAAAAAGATGATAAAAATATAGTATGGTTTGAATATGTCGAAAGACGGGGTGAATTAATAATCCATAGTGTAATGACTGACCGGTGGGAATGGTCATATCGGGAGATACAAATTGATATATTGTAAAAATAACATTTTATTTCTGTTATTAATTTGTGCCATAATATCAATTATGGTGCAGATGCCTAAGCAAAAAGCATGGCCATCCGAAACAAGATTTCAAACTAATTACATCAGAGTTTTTGAAACAGGTATTGCTTCATGGTATGGAGATTTTCACCACGGAATGACTATGGCTAATGGTAAACCCTTTAACATGCACGCCTTATCTATTGCGCATAAATCGCTTCCATTTGGCACGAAAGTGCGCATTACAAATGTAAATAACAGTAAACAGATTGACCTGGTAGTAACTGATCGGGGGCCTTATGTTAAGGGCAGGGTAGTGGATTTATCCTATGCAGCGGCCAAGGAGATTGGTATGGTTCGGGCAGGGATAGTGCCATGCATTGTTGAGGTAATCAGGTGTTAACATGAACGAAAAAAAGGCCAAAGAATGTAGGCGTGAGATTTACGGGAAACAGAACGGAAGGGAAAGAAAATATTTTCATTCGTCTGTAACTATGACTCTACCAAAATGGGCAAGGAAAATTACACTATGGATAAGCAAGATCCCGATGGTGGGTAAGCGATTGACGGGTCTATTCGCCAAGAGGGTTGTTATTGCCACACCATCCGGTTCTATTATTGCAGATCCCCAAAGAAGGGCGTATCAAAATCTAAAAAAGGAATATTTGACATCAAGGAGAAATTAATGAACGATGAAGAACGTAAAAGGCGTGAAGAAGAACAGAGGCAATGTCACCATGATTGGAAATGGAAATTAGACCTCAATGATCAAAAATTCGGTATTTGCAAAAAGTGTAAGGCCGTCAATGACGATTACAGAACCCCGGAGATAAGTATATGACAACTACTACGGTTGCATGGTTTAGTTCTGGTGTATCAAGTGCTGTGGCAACAAAGTTAATTATAAATGAGGTTGATCGCATAATCTATACACATATTGACGATCAACATCCCGACACATTACGGTTTGTCAAAGACTGTGAACAATGGTTTGGCAAACCCGTTGACATTATACAATCTCCACTAAAATCGGTTAAGAATGCTTGTCTTTCTCTTGGGAAAGGTTATATTAATGGCCCAAGCGGTGCGGCCTGTATGAGACAACTCAAACGTCTTGTGCGTAAACGATGGGAGTACGAACAACCTTGGGATATGAAATTACGATATGTGTGGGGTATGGATTATCAAGAACAGAAAAGATGTTCCTCCTTAGTAGAACATATGCCCAAACAAGAACATATTTTTCCATTAGTTGACAGAAAATTGTCCAAAGAACAAGCACATAAAATATTAACCGCAAGTGGAATTAATCGTCCTGCTATGTATGATCTTGGGTATCAGAACAATAATTGTATTGGTTGTGTAAGGGGTGGTATGGCCTATTGGAACAGAATACGTAAAGACTTCCCGGAAATATTCAGGGATAGGGCTGAAATGGAACGGAAGATTGGGGCCACATGCATCAATGGAAAATATTTAGACGAACTCGATCCATTTTCGGGTAGAGATAAGTTACCAATAGTAGGAGATTGTGGAATAATGTGTGAAGTTTTGGCTATATAAAAAGGAGAATAATGAAAATAGTTGCGCTTTACGACAGCCATATCGGATTCGATTACAAAGGAAATCAGAACCATATTAATCTAAAACCAATTTTTAAGTTTATCGCAGACTTTAAACCAGATCAAATTGTTCTGGGCGGTGATATGCATGACTGGACACCGGCATCTCATTGGATAGCAAACCAGTCCATGCAACTTGAGGGACAGAGTATTAAACGGTGTTTTGATGAACTGCATAAATATTTGTTACAACCGCTCATAATGTCCATGCCCCGTCATTGCCAGATTATCTATCTATTGGGAAACCATGAGGACTGGCTTCAACAAACCCTTATGCTTAATCGAAATGGCCTTGGATATTGGCAGATGGAAGATAATATTGATCTTAAAAAATACAACATGAAAATTATTCCAGTGAATAAGGCATGGAGTGTGAGTAATCATCTTTGTTATATCCATGGAATTTACACAACCCAACATCATGCAAAGAAAACCGTAGAGGCTTATCATAAGTCTGTGTTCTTTGGCCATGTTCACGATATCCAGGTTTATACATTGGTATCCCCTGTTGATACAGATCACTTTTACAAGGGTGCGAGCGTAGGATGTCTTTGCAAATTAAACCCATCATACGCATTGAACAAACCTAACCGATGGATCAATGGATTTCATTTTAATTATGTCAATGACAATGGGACATTTCATGACACTCAGGTCATTATCGTGAAAGGAGCGTTCTGGGCCAATGGAAAATTCTACTCCTAAAAGAAAAATAAAACGGGTTTACATTGCAGGACTTCTTACTCCACGTGGCATATGGTCTGTGAATCCTGCCATAGACTATCTGGCTAATGTCAGAAATATGGTCAGGGCCGGTCTCGATGTTTTCTTTGCTGGCTTTGTTCCTTTCATACCCGCATTGGATTTTCAAATATTTCTTGCCTTGCGAGATGGGGAACGTATTACGGAACCCATGATCAAACGTTACTCAAAAGACTGGCTTGAAGCATGCGAGGCCATGCTTTTAACACCAGGATGGAGAAAATCCACGGGTACATTGGCTGAAATGGAATTTGCCAAAGAACTGCATATCCCGATTTTTGAATCCATAGAAGATCTGAAAAAGATCACAGAGGAATAATGCCGTACATTACACCTAAAAACAGAGCACTTTACAATGGCCCCATTAGCGAGATCTTATTTGTATTAAGTCATCGTGAAATGACAGACGCAGCAGGGGATTTTACATATATTGTGTATCGTCTTTTGAAACGGTTTAAACCCAGATTTTGGATGAGGGCACTGGGGATAGGTTGCCTAATTTTTGTGATTCTGGAACTTTATCGAAAAGACCATGCTTTTTATGAAGATGAAAAAATTAAAGAACAGGGGGACGTGACATGACCAATGTTTTTTCTCCAACTAAATCGACTGAAGGAAAGAAAAATGATCGTGGAAAAATGAGATTCGATCTTATCACCCCAGAAATGGAAGAGGCCCTTGCTGAGATCTTAACCCATGGGGCTACAAAATACGAAGATCGAAATTGGGAAAAGGGCATTAAGTATAGTCGAATTTATGCGGCCTTACGTAGACATTTAAACGCATGGGTACGGGGAAATATTTACGATCAGGAATCAGGTTTCAAACATTTGAATCATGCCCTTTGCTGTCTTGCCTTTCTTGTCACATATGAGGCAAGGAATATGCATTTAGACTGGGATGATCTACACAGACAACGGGAATCTATTAGGAGTAGAATAGATCGAATAAAGTTACGGGGTGAGATAGATGACGATTCCATGTCGGAGTAAAATCCACTCCCAATGTGAGGGTTGTGTCAAAATAATTTTTTCCTCGGACACAAGTTCAGTGCCCGTATGTTCAGTTTATCCAGATCCGATATGGATTTGGGGTGAGCGTTATTGCCCAATAAAAATGCGTCATAAACCCTTTTTGCCGGAGTCTTTTAATGCAAAACAAAAAACGTAAACGCTGTCGTAAGTGTCCTGTTTGTAGGTAATACATTGTGGTTGAGGGCAAATTCAACGTTCTGTCGTTTGTAGACCACAGGACAAACCGCGGTGGGGCATGTAAACAGGTTTTTGCAGGGTACAATAAATGAATGCGGTGATGGTGCAAGATAACATACTTCAAACCAATGGAGAGATGGCGGTATCAAATCCGACCTCACCGCTCCAAAAAACACCATGGGTTCGTTTATTAACATCAAACGAAGCCAATATTATGTTAAAACAATGGCATTATTTAGGTGAGGTAAAGGGTATTTTATTTTCAGTAGGACATGCTGAGGGATGTTGCGTATTTACTAATTGTCGTTCAAGGTTATATGAGGGAAAATATCCTGGGGCTATTGAACTTGCAAGAATGGTTGGGAAACCTGGACATAAATGGGCTATGTCATCTCTTATGTCGCAGGCATTACGGGAAGTCAAAATCCGTGGTTATAAATTTTGCGTAACTTATGCAGACCCATTTGCCGGACATAACGGGATGGTTTACTTGGCAGCATCATGGAGGGATGATGGGGTTGTCGATAAAGATGGGCATCCATTATTTTTTATTGATGGAAAACGTATAAGTCCACGTACCCTATATGATAGGCATGGAACCCAGGGTATCCAAGAAATGAAAAAAATCTATGGTGAAAGATTAGTATTATACCCAAAACCATTGAAGCGAAGATTTATTAAAATATTATGAAGATTATAGTCTCTTGCCACTGTGACACAGTTTTTACTCAACCTTACTGTATTTTTCGGGGTGGAGTTTTGGAAGGTGCAAACGATAATTTCGCATCTATCATGGCCGTTGGTACTGTCCTTACAAATCCAATCTGGCTTAGAGACAGCGTAGAATTACAACTCACAGAAGATGAAGAAATGTACATGGATGGGGCCAAATCCATCGCTAAAAAGAATAATTCAAAAGATACTCTTATTATCGTCATGGAAGTAACAGAAGCCAAACCTGGGAAAAACCGTCTATTCACAGTGGAGAATATCCATGAAATCAAAATCAGCGAAATCAAAAAAGCGTTACAAGGTCATCCATATCGTACCATCAAGGACGGAACCGAATCGGAATCTTGGTTATATGCTGAGCATGGTTTTTCTGTACTTGAAGTTTGCGTTCCGGTTACGGGTGGCGTTCATAACCTTCAGAGTAAAACAAACATTAAAAACATTGAGTCGGTTGGCAAGGCAATTATTGCCTTGATAGAATATTTCACAGACAAAGACATTGCTTCGATCAGAAGCGAAGATTAATCTTTTACTAATCCTAAAAATTGTGGTACAATAAAAATATGGAATTTCACAGATTAGCAAGATTAGAAAAACAGTTAGTCGAGGTTGAAGACTTAATCATTGAGGCTCTTCATACAGATGGGGCACATCATAAGCAATGGTATCTTGAAAAAATTGCAGAAACATTAGAAATAGATTTATCAAAAGAAGATTATGATCAAAGCATTGCACCTTAATGGAGATTACCATGGTAATGATAATCAAACATCCCTCTTATTTTCCCGTGGGTCGTTGGGTCGATATATGGGATTCGCAAAACATGTCACAAGAAATAGCAATTTGCGTTAAAGAGGCCCTACGTAGATTGCCGTTATCCCAAGATTTCACAATCGTATTTGATTTTAATGGACACGCCACTGGCGAGGGCCTCCGATGCAGATTTGAATGTGCTGGAATATATGATAAATATTGATAAATCAAAACTCTATAAAAAACTATAAAATAATGGAGGGCATATGAGAATTGATTTAAATTTACATCCATACTTCACTATCCGTATGTTACAAAAAAGAATAGATGACCTTGAAGAAGAGAATGTCGATTTATTTAGAGAAAATCGAGATTATAAAAATAATTTAGGAAAAGAAAAGGAAGTGGCCTTGGCAGCGGATAGGGCAAAATATTGGTATGATAGATGGTTGACACTCTACAGATTGCTTTCGGAATCTCAAAAAACACAGGAGAAACAAACCCATGGTACAGAAACGTTTTAGGGCGCATCAAGTTTATAAGACCGATTCCGGTATAGTTTGTCCAGGGGCCTCAACTATTTCTGGTATGCTTGATAAACCCGGCATGACATATGCCGCTTGGAAATTGGGTACAGAAGGTAAGGACTATAAAAAGGTTTGGGGGGCGCAGGCGGATATAGGAACAATTGCCCATGAGATGTTGGAGTGTTGGATAAAGGGCAAGGAGTTCGATCCAAAGGAATATATCATAGCTGATGTAGAAAAGGCCCTCAACGCCCAATGTGCCTTTTTTGATTTTGAAAAACATTTACCGAAGTATAGAACCGTAATTTCCGAAGGCACTCCGATGGCAGAAGGATTTTTTGCCAAAAACGTATCAGAGAAATATCTGTATGGTGGGATCATAGACTGGGTTATCGAAATCATCGAGAACGGGGAACTCTGGATGTTCGATTTTAAATCTGCCAAGGCGATCTATGATGAGCATATTTACCAGACTTCCGGCTATTTTAATCTGTTCCATGAATGCAATCCTGGTAAAAAACTCTCTCGCCTTTATCTTTTACAATTAGGAAAAGAGGATGGTACGTTTCAGGATCACTTGATTGATACCAAGAAGATTGAGTGGGCTTGGGGGATCTTTTGGCATCTACTCCAGATATATTGGATCAAAAAGAGGTAAACATGGAATTTATCGGCTTTCCCAAAATACACAGAAATCTTCTTTTAAATAGATTGGGTTTATTTATTCTTCATCACCCATCAAAACCGAAGTTTAACTCATTAGAAAAAAAGCCGAAAGGAGAAACCGATGTCAAATAATCTACCCGCATTAATTGATCCAGAAGCAACCAAAACCCTGATGGTAATGTCCGATAGCTTTTTTAAGTCTGGTTTATATCCCAATATTAAAAACTCGGCAGGAGCCTTCGCAGTCGTACAGTATGGCTTTGAATTGGGTCTGCCCCCGATGACCTCTATGCAGACCATGGCAATCATTAAGGGTAAGATCACAATGATGGGTTCCATGCTCCAGACATTGCTAAAAAGGGGTGGTGTCAAAATAACCATCCTTGAGGCTACAACAAAAAACTGTACATTGAAATTTGAACGGGAAGGTTCCCCCACCATATCAACTTCCTTCAGCATAGAAGATGCAAAGAGGGCTGGTTTATATAAAGAGGATTCGGGGTATATGAAATATCCCGAAGAGATGCTGTATTGGCGCGCAATGGCAAAAGGGGGGCGCAGAATCGGTTCTGATCTAATGCTTGGGGTTTATGCCCGTGAAGAAATAGATGGAGATGACTCTATTATTGATGTTACTCCCACTGAGAAAAAAGATCCTACCGCAAAGAAGTTCGATCCCAAAGGCCATAAAGCGGATCAGACGGCTCCGCCAATAAATGATGGTAAGGAGGTTCTGGCAGACAGCAATGTCGAACCGGGGATGGAAGGAGCCGAGGCAACCCCTGAACCTTCAGTTATTGATGTACAGCCAGAAGTAGTAACCGAACCAGTTACCGGAGGAGCGAATAATCCTGCCAAAGAACTATTCGAGAAACTTCAGACGGCTATTAAAGAAGTGGAAACCACTGGCAATAAGTTTCGCTGGAAAAATTGGCTTAAAAAACATACCCCAGAAATCAATTCTCTTAAAGAACAAGACGAGGGACTTTGGAAAGTAATTACGTCATATGTTGCTTTTATGAACAATAAAAAATGGAAGAAATAGGGGGTCACTATGCGAAAATGGTTAGTTGAGGAAACCGGGGAATTTAGAAGTCCATTACGTGGAGAATATGCCCTCGGAGCCAACTTGGATGCAGATTGGTTTATTTATCATTGGAGGACTGAGGGCGGCGCAACGAGAAGTATCGTTAAAATAACAGAATTAATCCAAAATCACAAAAATAACTTTGACGAATGGAATTGGTAAGGAGGAATTATGTCAGAAAAATTTGAAGTCTTAGATGTTGGGGCCGAAGGAAGAACAAAGGTTTATTCCTTCGATCCAAATGCGGAATTTAACGGCCACAGTTTTATCAAATTTCAGCGCAAAACCGTATACCAAAAAGAAGTGAAGTGGCAGACCTTAACGGTTGACCCGAAGGATTGGAATGATTTCGCGGAGTGGCTGGCATACATTCTTGAAGAAATGCATGGTCAAGGGGCTGACCATTCTGCCGGTGAACCTAATGAAGATGTGTCATTCTAATGTCACCAGCCTGCTCTACATGTCAGCGCAAAGCAAAGAAGGGGCTCAACGGTTGCCAGAACTGGTATAGATATAGGTATTCTCATAACATTGTCAGATGCTCAGAATATTCTGGGCCAGATCCAGATCGTCATTTCCAACTAAGATACGGGCCAACGAATGACTACGAAAAACAAAATGCTCGACGCAGCTCTATACTACACAGAAAAGTTAGGGCTGTCAATAATACCGATCCAACCCCAAAACAAAAAACCTTATTTTCCCTGGGAA
>Ga0180732_1002055_pt1 | contig 11273 bp, 8 predicted proteins | sample KR11_01MetaG_FD_148674 | JGI IMG/M metagenome (GOLD analysis project Ga0180732, IMG submission 148674) | Groundwater microbial communities from the Olkiluoto Island deep subsurface site, Finland - KR11_0.1 MetaG | ecosystem: Environmental > Aquatic > Deep subsurface > Groundwater | place...
TAATGTCTTGGATAGACTCTGAAGGCGCAAACTGATCTCTCATCTGGTCAGTGGAAAGATTCTCCCAGGCCCGGACCTTGCCTTCCTGGACGTCGATATTGAGATTTGTGCCTGTCTCTTTGGCCTTCGATTCAAGCCAGCCAACGAAGGCGTTTAAGTCTTTCTTGTTAGAGAATCCTGTATACTCATAGACTCCGTCTTTCTGAGAAGACTTGATTGTACTTGGTTCAGATGACGCAACAGGCTCAGTCATCGCCTTTCCACGATTTCTAAGGGACATCTCTGCCGCGTTCAAGCCTTGTGTTGTCTGAACGATCGAATCTACAAACCCACCGGTAAAGGTTCCAATAGCCGCAGCGTCAAAGAGTTGCTGCGCCACTGCGCCATAGTCAACAGAACCGTCTTTGTTACGAGGCGGATTTCCACCCATGACTAAGCCAATCACTTCCTGTGGGAGTTCTTCGACCAAGCCTTCTTTTAAAGCATTTACCATCATGTGATAGGTAAAATTCTTGGCTTTTGCAAGTTTTCCAACTACCTTAGTGGCTATTTTGCCGTAATACTTAGTACCAGATCCACCGCTTACTTCGACCCCAGCACTAAGCATTCCACCAACCATGCCACGGATACGAGATTCCCTCTCGCTTCGTCCCATGTCAATGTTTTCTTGGTAGATGTTATTTCCTTCTACTCCGTATGATACAGCAAAACCGCCAATCAGAGACGGAACCGCTGAACCACCGCTAAGCACTGCAGCGGACATCGAGGCGCCCATGAACGGCGCTGACTCGACAGCACCACCAACATATTTGTCTATCCAATCATCAACCCTCGGTTGCATCACTGGGGATTGAATGAGTCTGTGCATTGTCCTGGCTGTTTCCCCAGCATCTTCGCCAGTACTTCCTGAAGGAGCGAGAAGTTGTATTTCCTCAAGAAGGTGTGCGCCACCACCAATAAGCATGGCAACGCCTCTGTCAAAGCGACGAGACATCTTTTTGCCACGGGTATCCAGGCTTTTCGCGTCATCAATCATGACCTTTAGGTCATAAGGATTCTGGACTATTTTCTGGAAGACGTCCATCTTTTCGGAAAGACGTTGTTTTGAAATTTCCTTAATCGCCAAGTCTCTATTTTCTGGAGTTATTCCAGGAGTTTGCTTAATGGCTCGGACTTTGTCCTGGAATTGTTCGTCTTCGTTCTTACCAACTTCAGGAATTTTCCCAAAGGCCTGGCTAAAAGATCCTGGCCTTTTTCGTAAAGAGCGAGGCATTGCCATCTCTCGCATCTTCCGTTCTCTATCAACAACATTCGGGTCTTCGACAAGAACTTGCTGTCCGAGAGATCTGGTTGTCGCCGCCTCGTCTCTTAACATCGAAACAGCGTTTTGGTTTCCCCCATATAGGCCAGTCGCAACGCCCTGGTCTCTTGGTAACCGATCCTCTTCGGTCATAGGTTCAGATTGTACCACGCTGACAGGAGACTGAGCAGATAACCTTGCCATGCTACGTAGACTTTCCCATTGATCTTTAGAAGTAAATTTACTACGTAGACTATCCCATTGATCTTCGGCAGGTTCTTTAGTTGCCATCATACTTCTAAGATTGTCCCATTGATCAGCCATTAGTCAATACCAGCTTTCTTCAATTCAGTACCATGTGTTGATCCCCAAACTGACTTCATGTTTTGGATAATAGCTTCAATTTCTGCACCATACTTCTTTCTCTCAGCGTCATTTTTTGCGATAGAAGCAGCAAGTCGTTTTGCTTCAAGAGGCCTCATTGCATCAGAAGCCTTTTTAACTTCTTCCATAAAACGCTTTGAAACAACTCGTTTGTATTGCTTCTCATCTTTAGAGCTTGCCATGACATTTGGCAATATTTCCGACAGCGGTATACCGCTTCTTTCTAATTCATCTATTACGGTCATGCCTTTCGCAATATTTTCCATCTCCTTTTCATCTATTCGCTCTGATCTCCCTTCTGTAAATGTAGCTCTCCTGACAAAATCTTCATTGTCTTTAGAGTCTCTTATAATAGCGAGATCATTGCGTCTTTTTTCTTCGGCTATCTTAAACTTTTCCTGTGCTGTTCCAGTTGTTTCTATTCTTGCTGCTTCGCGAACATTTTCCTCTGGAGCGTATAGTGCAGCCTGACGATTCGTTTCCGCGCCAAGTGCTTGTGACCGAGTAATGTCTCGATTAAGTTCACTTGCTGAATAAATCGACTTTTGACGTTCTTCTTCTCCTCCCAATGCAGCGGCTCGATCAACGTCAATGGGAATAGCTTCTCGTCGAACATCCAGAGACCTTTGGCTTGCTCGGTTAAGTCTTGCTTCTTCCATTATATTCTTTATGGCAGAACTTGCAAAGCTTGTTGGTACTTGAGACGGAGGCGCAAAGAAGTTCCCAATCCCTTGCCCTATACCAGCCAGGCCAGGACTTCGCTGCTGTTTGTAATTAGAGAACTCGCTGTATATGTCCTGCAGCTTCGTCTCTGGGTCACGAGTGGGGTCAGACGCGATCCTCAACGCCTTCATGTTCATCTCATGATCCTGCTTCTGCCTGGAATACTCACCAGCCGCACGCATTATGCCGGCCAGAGCATCCATGCCGTTCTTCATCCCTGGATCTTCAAATCTGTATACTGCCATGGTTGTGTTCCTTTAAGATAGGTATTTACCTATGCCATCTGGTTGAGGAAGACCCTTGTTCGCTGCATTTGCAAACCCACCAGCCATACCCTTGGCTGCAGTGCTTAACCCGCCAGTGGCTATGCCCATTCCAATCTCTGCGATCGGGGCTGCGATCTGAGAGAAGAGACTCGGTGTCTGAGTGACTGACCAGTCGGCCTTGTTCGCCAGGAGAGTGTTCGCTACCTGGGCGCCCTGTTCCCACGGCCAGACGGTCATAGCCATCTTCCTGGCGTAGTCAGAGTCCTTATTCAACTGGTCAAGCCTCTGCGTGAAGTCGCCAGACTTACCCAGAGCGGCCAGGCGGTTCAGTGTAGCACTATCACCCAACTGGGCCAGCGACTGAGCTGCGGTCATCCTCATTTGGTCCTGAGCCTGTTGGTACGGTGCCAGAGTAGCCAGGAGGTCAGACTTGTTCTGCTCTACTGTTCGTCCCAGAGCGTCCTTGCCTGCACCTGAGGACGTGCCGCCACGCATCTGAAGCGTTCGGCCTACTCGGTTCGTGGTCCTCTCTCCTGCTTGCTGAGTCTTATCGAATAAGGCCTTGTACGCCGGGTTGTCCAGGATATCGCCAGAACCACCCATGACCTGACGCAAATAGTCCAGGCCTTCAGGAGACGAGTTCGCGTAATCCCTGGTCATGTTCTGCCAGGCAATCTGGTCAGCGGATGGGCCTGCGATCTCCTGTCTTGGTAGGTCAGGGGTGCCCATGGCGATTGTGTCGGCCAGGGATTTCCTAGCGGCGGCCTCTTCCGGAGTCTGGAGGACTTCCTTTTCTGTCTTACTACTGAATATGTCCATCAGTCCCATAAGTCTATTCCTCGCCATCCCAGGAGAATCTGAACTTCATCCCGTAAAAAATGAAATCATTTACCGTTGCGATCTTTATCAGGAAGTCTCTGCCCCGGATGTCTACCGGACACCACTGGCGACAGATGTCTCCATTACTCGAAGTGAAGTCGATCGTCGCAACGCTCACATAGTCAGTATCCTGGTCGGTCTTGATTTGGATATCTGCTTCGTAGTCGTTACCAGGGAACCGTTTGAACCAAACCCAGAACCCGTCAACTCTTTTAAACTGATCGAGTTCCTGAGAGCCGGTCAAGTCAGTTCCCAGTACGACCTCGGACGTGTACGCCGCCCCGGCGTCAAGAAACGTGTTGCCAATGAGTTTGTACGTGTACCCGTCATAATCACCACAGATCGGGAAAGTCGTGCCAATGACGTTCTCAAGACCATCGATCGTTGCCCAACCAATAGAGTCGATCGTATCAAATGGCATTGTATCAATTGTGTACGTTACTTGCTGACTAAATTCGCCAAAAGCCGATATCGAGATATCCATTACCGGGTCCCAGGCGTTCAGTTTGGTGTTCAGAGAGACCACGCGATCGTTCTGGACACTGGCCCCATCCTTCGGTATTGACCACCAGATTCGATTGAGACTCGAAACATAGAAGCCCCGAACGTAATATTCATAGGTCGGACTTATGGCCTTAATAGTGGTCTCAATGTCCAGGGAGAACAGGAGGTCACTGAACATCGCATGAATCGCATGATCAGTCCCCAGGAAGAATAGATTCCCCTTATCGTCGTTTACGATTGAGTCAGGGGCCAGGCAGCCGAGTTCATAACGGTGTGTGTCGTGGTCGAATACCAGATCGTCCTCAACAAGCCACTCCTTCTCTATGGTCTTGTTCGTGAACACAACCAGAAGGTTCGTCACGGCTGCGGAGTAGATTCCAGCCCCCTGAATGAGTAACCCGGAAGCGAAGTCTCGAACACTCGTGTCTCCAACTCCTGTTGAATCGAAGTCTGTCTCGTCGCCACGGCTTGACCAGCGGTCCCTGGCCGGGTAGGTTACGCCACCCTCTTCGACATAAAGGAAGTGAACGTAGGTCTCGTATAGGATAACGAACTTGGCTTTTGTCAGATAGACCGCGCCGCCGATATCAATCCCATTACCAACGCTGCCCATGTCTGCGAATATCGTGGCGGGAGTCGAATCTAACCAAACCTGAACCTTGTCCACATAGTTCGTGGCAATTACCTTGCCATTGAATGAGATCGACGACCAGTACGTACATACTCCTGAAGTGGTGAACATCACATCGAGGGCGCTGGTTACTGTGTTCCACTTGTAAATGTGTGACTTCGTGAAGACGAACGTGAACTTATTGCTCGACTCGTCAACGTGATAGTGGTATCTCAGAACAGGGAACCCGTCAGGAGTCACAACACCTGCGAGTTCAGGAGACCGGCCAGGCATGCGCTGGACACCGTTCATATCGTAATAGCACCGCTGGCTGTCGTTCGTCATGTACGCAGCCGGGAGCTTAATATGTGGCGTCTTGTCCTTCGCAGCTACTATGTCTGAGAATATTCCGAAAGTTGGCATTCTATTCAATCACTTTCAAGTCGAGACTGATTATCCCTTGGACAGGGTCAATGAGATATCTGTACTCTTTAGGATCAACCTTCGTCTCAGATCCGTCCTTATCCTTCAAGAGTAGACCCTTGATAAAGAAGTCAACCACTTCATCTATCGTTACTCTGTATCCTGTTATCATACTATCGTTCCTTGGAATTCAATTACTGGTACAATTCTGGCTCGTTTATCCGACAGAAATTTAACACCTTTCCACCCAGTTCCAGTGAATCCCGCTGTAATGTCCAGATCGGTCTGGTCACTGGTGTACGCTGCTGATGATGCTCCATATCCTGCACCATTATTAACTTGATAGGTAATCGATATAGGGGCGTTATCTTCCTCGTAGATGCCATATGTGATGCCGTGAGTGTGCGCGGCAATCGTTACGGTGTGCGTGTGGTCAGCTACGGTGTGCGTGTGGTCAGCTACGGTATGCGTGTGAGCCGCCACCGCTACGGTGTGCGTATGGTTAGCGACTGTGTGCGTGTGGTCATCGACGGTGTGCGTGTGAGCCGCTTGAGCGGATATACTATGATAATGTCCACTGCTATTAGGTTCTGGTATCGCGTGATAATGTGGGTCTCCAGCACCACTATTAGTTCCTGTTTCGTCATACGGATAAGCAAGAGCATGAGCATAGGATGTATCTTTAGTCCACCCACCACCAGAAGATGAAGTCTGAGCCCCACCAGAAGACGAAGTCTGAGCCCCACCACTTGACGAAGTTGGCGTCTGTGATCCACCGCTTGATGAGGTCTGCGCCCCACCAGCACTTGAAGTCTGCGCTCCACCAGCACTTGATGTCGGTGTCGAACTTCCACCGCTTGCGGCTGCCGTGGAGTCAGTCCTGAACGGTTTGATCTTGAAAGACAGATATACGGCGGTAATCGCTGTGATATTGGCGGGAATCTTCCAGTCAAGTTCTAACGGAAACGAAGCGTCAAGGTTCGCATCGGCTCGCCAGGCCATTGTTCGGTAAGCGTCACTGGCTCTAGGAAACGAAGCAAGTTCGGCAGCGTCGGCAGCGGCAGTAGTAATCGCGTTGGTCAGTAACGTCCGTTGGTTCTCATATTCATTCCACGCAGCATTCCACTCGGTACGTGTGGCAAGCGTAGTGACTTCCATATCGTCGAATACGGCTATAGTTGTGTTAAGGTAGGTATCAAGTGCAGCAAAAGCTGTATCAAAGTCTGAGTCGTTTACCGAGTAAACAGCAGCCTGTATTGGAATAGTGCCAGTGACAGGAGTTGCTTCAGTTACTAGATTCAGCCATAAACGGTATGCTGTCACCTTCTCAGCCGGAGTAATCTTGCCATCGTCAGCAAACTCGCCAATAAGAGCCAGTGCATCGGCGTCAAGTGTCGTTCCACTGATCTTCCTGAGATCCTGAGTGGATTGGGTGAAGTACCTGTTCAGGTAAATCGTCAAATCACGCGCGTACTTATAGACCGCATTCGAGAATTCCTCGTCCCCGGACACTGGGTTAACCAGAAGCTCTGGTGGTGGTGGTGCGTTCTTGGATTTTAGGTCAATAGCTGTCATTATTGGGCTACTAATCCACCTGTTCCAACTGGCTTAAACACCATACTCAAAAATGATGTCGCTCTGAATCGGATATATTCGCCAGAAGTTATTGCGTAAGATGAACCGAAAATGATTGGATGATCATCAGAGGTGATAGTTCCTCCGTATATCTTTGTCACTGGGTTGCTGGAAGCTCCAACTTCAAGATAGCCGCTGTAATTCTGGCCTGCAGCGTAAACGAATCCGTCGCATTCAGCCAAATAGACCACGTCTTTAGTTAATGCCCCTCCAACGGAATTTAGAGAAGTTAAGGTGCCAAAATCTTTCGTAGTAACTTGGTCGTCTACATACTTCTTATTCGAGATCATCGCGTCAGTCGTAGGCGCCGCGCTGGTCGCAAGTTGAGACCCATCTGGGATAGTGGCCACGTCAGAAGAATTGGCCTTAATCAGATCAACCGTCCCGGTTCCCGCTGCGTCAATCGCTGTGAAGTACGTGTCGTTGGTCAGGAGACCAAGTATCTCAGCCACTGAGACGTTAATAGCCCCTGCCGTGGTCAACTGATGCTCAGTGCCAGCCGAGTCCTCCCAGAACCACTCTGACACGCCGCTGACTGTCTTGGTGTACAGGGCAGCCTCACCGGTCAGGAGCGTAGGCTTTGAACTCAGTACAGCCTGTGCTGTGACCTTCCTGTGCTTCCCTGCGTCAGTAGACGATACGGCCGTTCCTGTTAGTGGCCAGTAATGGTCAGCGTTCAGTCGTTCCTGAAGAGCGGCCTTAACCAGTCTGATCTGATCGTCGATAGTTGAAGGAGCGTCGCTCCCTGCAGGTGTTGCACTGTCTAAAGCATTTGTCCATGCCATGGTTATATCCTCTACTGCTTAATGAGTTTGATTCGCTGCTTTTCCCGCTCGTACCTGTTCGTCCAGATAGTCACCTGTTCATACATCTTGCGATGAATCGCCACTTCAGCCGTTACGCCGAAGTAAATCGTGTTCTTCCAGTCGATATCGAAATCAATATCGTCCGGGTCCTCTGAATGTCGTTTAAAGTACCAGATCGAAGCAGCGTAAGTCCCGTCCGGCCACGGAGAGAAGTAAATCCGGTTCGCGTTCGTGACGTATTGAAGCGGTACTGATCTTCCTGAATAAGAATATGATTGCGACAAAGCAAGGTACTCTTGCCAACCGTCCTTGATAACTGTCAGTGGGTCCATGATGTATCCACTTGAGTCAGTGAGTTTTACACTCTTGATCGAGTAATCGTCCATCAGGGCATCGGATGGATAGGACAGGTAAGTGTCTGAGATAGTGAGAGACTGTGACGTATCCTCGACCAGGAGAGTCTTGAAGGCTGATAGGTCACCAAGAACGATCATGATCGATTCGTCAATATCTGTCTCTGACCTAAGAAGTCTCGAATTTACGAAGGTTAGGATACTGGCTTTAGAAATAGGTGTTGCAGCAACGATCTCAGTTGAAATGATTGACCCAGTCCAGTACATGTCCTGCTTGCCAACTGAGTCGGCCATATCAGCGTCCAGGGGGGTCGCTGTGGATCGGACGTAGAACAGTGCGATATAATTCCCGGCTGGAATATTCGTGTCCATGTCGCCAAGATGCAGACCGCCAGTGTATCCGGTCATCGTAAGAGCGTAGTTATTGGCCGTATGAGCATCAGTACCGAAAGTCTCAAAAGCCTCACTGGTAGGATACCATATTTTACCAGCCGTGTTGAATACGCAGGCAAAGAGTGTCTGAGTAATTGGCCAGTTAAGTTTCAGTTCTGCGCCCATTTGATATCCCTTTCAGCAGAGGGGCGGGAGTCAAGTCGCCCCTCTGCTTTGAAAAGAAGAAAGAAGAGAATTTATGTTCCAGCAATAGTTGGTGCTGTGGCAGAAATGATAGTCCCATTAATGTACCAGTGAGTACCATCACAGAAGAACTCGACATAAGTCCCTGCGGCAATAACGTTGATAGTCAATGAGGAGTTACTACTCCCATTACTGTACACAACACTCAACTCATCAGCACCAGCCCCGGCATCCACATCAATAAACGCAACACCGCCATAGAAGAAGTTGGTGTCAGATCCTGAAGTGATAATATGGTTGCTTGCGTCAGCAGCAGCACCGCCATAAATAAACTTGTAATTTAGGCCAGCAGCCTCAGCAGGCAAAGATATCGTTATACCCTGGCTCGCATCAGGAATGACATGGACCATTCCAGTATTTGCAGCAAGAACTGCGTAGGTTGCAGCGTCAGTAACGAGAACGACAGAGGCGTTTATGCCATCTGTGGTGATTACGCCGCCAACGTCAAGATCCTCATCAATCAAGACATTGCCATCGTCGATCATAAGAGCTTCAACCGTTGCGTCAGTCGCACTGATATACGCGGCATAACCAGCCGTTCCAGCAGCAGCATTACCGGTATCAACGATGCGAAGAGACGAACCTCTTGAGTCATTGGTAGGCACACCACTATTGGCAATATAAAGCAAACTGGAAGCAACATCAGCCAATGCACCATCATTCGTAAGATGCACCATACCGACATTCGCGGCACCAAGAAACGAACCAGTTGCTCCGTCAACTTTTACTGCAGAAGTCGTCTGATTCGTAGCAGCAACAACATTCAAACCAACACCGGTTGCAGAGCCTACAGTGACCTGAAGGTTGTCTCCGGTTCCTGTGTTAGTGATAGTCATTGCATCAGCGTTCCCGGACGCTCCGATACCAGCCACTTGAAGAATGGCAGCTCCGGCGGCATCTTGGCCGTTAATAGCCACAATACCGTTGGTAGCAAAGGCGGGTTGAGTCGCAGGGACTTCGATCTCGACAGCAGAAGCATTCGTTTGAGCCGTACCAGTAGATACGAATCGAGCCAGGAACCCTTCAGCCGCAGTAATCGGAGTGGCAGTATTAACCACCTGCAACTGACTTGCTCCAGCGTGAGCCAGTGCCGTATCAGCCTTCAAATGAAGCATACCAATATCATCAGCACCGATCCAGTTCCCTGTAGCACCGTCAACAACTCCCAACCAGGTAGTCTGATTCGCCGCAGATACCATTTCAAGCAACTGAGTATCAGCCTCAGAAGAGGTCATCTTCAAAGCCGCGCCAGTTCCTGAGTGAGTAATAGTAACCGTGTCACTATTAAGCGTGACATCTGCGCCAGTAATCGCCAGTAATGTGTTAGAAGAATCAGCACCATATAGAATAAGCTGACTCGCACTAGTTCCATCCCACTTCATGTAATCGCCAGCCTCTTCGCCGAAGAAGGTCACATCCATACCGGCGCCATCGGCACCGACAGTGATAGTACCAGTATCAGCAACAACCTGCTCGATTTGAAGAACATTAGAGCTATTTGAACTGATCGCAATATCGCCATCAGCAGAGGCACCAGTACCGAACCTAATCTCCATATCATCAGTGAAATTCAGGAAGTCGGCATCGTAATCAGTACGAATCTGGCCGGCGGTTTCAAAGGCATAGGTGATATCGAAACCATAAGTGGTTCCACCAATCAGGAAACCCTCATCAGCAATAGCTGACAAGAGGCTCAGATTAGATCCATCATGAGACAGAGTCGTGTCGCCTGCCGCATCATGAGCACCACCGATAGCCAGAATGGCGTTATCCTCGAAGAGCAGTTGATATCTATTGTCATCGTAAGAGATATCGTAAGTCCCATCGAACAAAACATCGGTCTCAAGAGTGACAATGCCACTGGCGCTCCATGCACCGCCTACAGTTGTAGTGGTTCCGTTGTGAGAAAGTGTGTAGTCTGACCCCGTACCAACAGCAATGGTTACGTTGTCCTTGGCAATCAGATCATCCTCAGAGGCATCCCAGTACAGATCGTAAGCACTCGTAGCACCCCAGAGTTTGAAGTCTGCGGGATAACTGGTAGTACCTACGCTAAACACAGATGTATCAGCCGTTGCAGGAGTGAAGGTAAGGGTATTCGCTACCGCACTATTGATAACCCAGTCAAGGTCAGTACCAAACGTGATGCTCTGTGCATCAAGTAGGGCCTGACTGTCGTAGGTTCTGAGGAAGTAGGGAAAGACGATCTCATTCTGACTTGATGAAAAGGAACTAGTGTACGCATTATCAGTCGTTACTGTGCCATTTCCAATCTTGAAGTCAAATGAGTCTTGCCCCCACCAACTAATCGTCCCAGTGTCCTGATCGAGACCAGTATTCGTACTGGTAGTAGTCATCGGGATCGTAATAGCATTAGTAAGCCCTCTATCCAGGTAAATCGTCTGGGTAGTAGTCGTATCGGGCAGGTAAATGTAAACTTCGCTAATGTCGGTAACTATGCGGCCAGTCATATCGACAACAGTGTGTGTGTGATGCACATAACCTCTATTCCACTGTGCGTCAGCATTCTGAGCAAAACACAGCAACAGGGCCATGGCAATAAGAACTTTCTTTAACATGAGAGTTCTCCTTTCGTGTGAAAAGTTACCCCCGGCTAAAAAGATAGCCGGGAGTATGGTTGATGTTATTGCTGTGTGTCAAACACGAAGGTCGAGTACTCGTTGCCCGGGGTACTTCCACCGTGAGCGTTGAACTGGGTCTTGGCCACGCCATAGATCATGTCCATTTTGACCT
>Ga0180732_1002056_pt1 | contig 11272 bp, 2 predicted proteins | sample KR11_01MetaG_FD_148674 | JGI IMG/M metagenome (GOLD analysis project Ga0180732, IMG submission 148674) | Groundwater microbial communities from the Olkiluoto Island deep subsurface site, Finland - KR11_0.1 MetaG | ecosystem: Environmental > Aquatic > Deep subsurface > Groundwater | place...
CGGCAGGGTTGCAGTTGAATATCATGTTTTAACCCTTTCTGTTGAAAACGCCAAAGTCCTCAACGGAAAACGGGTGAATGGAGATTTCCATTCACCCGTTCTTTTTATTAGGCCATGGGGCAAGTCGCCGCAGGTTGTTTTTGCAAATCCCATTTTCTTCTGTTATGAAAAACCACTTCGGCAAAACCGTGATTTCGGTCATGGTCGTGATGACTCATAACCCTTGAACCGTTGCTGTTTTTTACTCTGAGAGGGAAACATGATCAAACGCTATTCTCCTTGAAAACCGACATCAAACTCCAACTCATAGTCTTTGCCCTAGTGGCTGCGGCCTTTACCACGATTTACATCACCCAGCCCGTCCTGCCGGTTTTGCTGGCCGAATTTTCAACCACCCTGATTCGGGTTTCCATGACCGTCTCCATGGTTATTTTAGGCATGGCCATCTCAAACCTTCCCTTTGGTTTTCTTGCGGACCGGTTTCCCATCCGTCCCATTATTTTAATCGGAGGTTTGATGGTGGCGACCTTTGGTTTGATTTGCGCCTTGGCCAACGACATCCGGTTCTTAATTACCGCGCGTTTCCTTCAAGGGCTTTTCATCCCCTCCATGACCACCTGCATCGCCGCCTACCTGGCCAAAACCCTGCCTGCTGAAAAGCTGAATATGGTCATGGGCTCCTATGTCTCGGCAACCGTACTGGGAGGAATGACGGGCCGTCTCATCGGCGGTCTCATCCGTCCGCCCATGAACTGGCGTCATGCCCTGGTGGCTGCTTCCATCCTTGTCCTCGTGGCGGTGATCTCAGCCTACAAAGGCCTGCCGAAAACGGTTCCCAATCCTGCCCGCCATGAGACTTCAGCGGGTTTCCTTCAGTTTGTGGGCCGAGGCGACCTGCTGCGCCTCTATTTCTGCGGCGGGGGAAGTTTCGCCATTTTCTCCTCCATTTTCAATTATCTGCCTTTCCGCCTGTCTTCCGCGCCCTTTAACTACTCCACCCAACGCACCACCCTGCTCTACCTTGTCTATGTGGTGGGCATTTTCATGGGACCCCTGGCCGGAAAAGCTTCCAACCGGTTCGGAACAGGCAGGACCATGCTCTTGGGCACTTTCATTTTAGCCGGGGCATTGGCCCTGATCCTGTTCCCTTCCATCGTCATGGTGATTTCCGGTCTGGTCTTTCTATGCGCCGGTTTTTTCGCCATTCACACCTCGGCTGTGGGAGCCCTGAACCACAAATTGACGGCCGGCCAGGGAACCGCCAACGCCGTTTATGTGTTGTTTTACTATGTGGGCGGATGGACCGGCATCACCCTTTCGGGGTTTTTCTATAACATCGGCGGTTTCCCGGCTTCGGTATTTTTTTGCTTTTGTCTGTTGATTTTTCCCCTGGTCACAGGCTTTTTGGAGTTTAGAAATTTTAAAACCTTTCCTGTTTAGGAACGGCTATTAAAAGAGTCGATTCTTCATGATATATCCATTTGATATTAAATCATTAAACCCTTCCAAACTTTTTTCCCTTCTGCACCTTTTTTCATGGACACAGGATAGGACATCGGCTATATAAGATAGCCACTCGCAACGAAAAACCAATCACGCTAGGATCATTGAAAATTCACATCCCCTACCCCTGCCTCGAGAGGGCCTGTAAAAACAGGGACTTTGCCATGATCTATCCAACGGCGGATTTTTCCACAACCCATACAGGGCTATTGAACCATAAAAACAATCAAACAAAAAAGGTACCAAAATGAAATTGAATTGTTTAAAACCCTTAAAACTCTGTGCTTTGTCTACCCTGGTTGCATGGGGGATAGCGATGTTCCTGCCTGTCCTGGCCGGTGCCGAGGGGCTGATGGATGTTTTCCTTCAGGCCCAGGAAAAAGATCCCTTGCTTAAGGGGGCCTATTACAAGCAGCTTTCCATCCAGGAAGGACGGAAGCAGGCCATGGCCAAGCTTCTGCCCAATCTAAGCGGCTTCGGTGAGTATACCAAAACATCCCAGGACATCAAAAGCAGTGACAACACTGTTTTCGGCGTGGGGAGCACCGACTTCGGAAGCACTCATTACGGCCTCACCCTCACCCAGCCCGTCTTTCGCTGGGACAGCATTGTCGGCTTTCAGCAGGCCAAAATGCAATCCATGCAAGCGGAAGCCGAATATCACGTGGCCCGGCAGGACCTCATCATCCGGGTGGCAACCCTCTATCTGGAAGCCCTCATCGCTCAGGGCCAGCTTCACTTTGCCGACATTGAACAAAAGGCTGTTGAAAAGCACTTTGAACTGGCCAGCAACCGCCACAAGATGGGCCTCATCCCCATCACTGACCTGCACGACGTCAAGGCCCGGCATGCCAACATCAAAGCCAAGGCCATCGAAGCTCAAAACCAGTTGGATGACTCCCTTCAAGCCCTGCAGGAAGTTACTGATGGAGAAATCACCCGGCTCGAGGAACTGAAAACAAAGATCCCCCTGGCCAGCCCCGAGCCTGCGGAACTCAACTACTGGGTAGACGCAAGCATCAAACAGAATCTCACCCTCGCCCTTTACCATCATGCCGTGGATGTGGCCCGGAAAGAAGTCGATCGCCAAAAAGCCTGGCGATATCCCACCCTGGATCTCGTGGGCAACTACAGCAATGACAATACCGATGGCTCCCTGTTCGGGGGCGGCAGCGACGTTACCAACACCGACATCGGATTAAAACTCAACCTCCCGATTTACCAGGGGGGAGAAATCAGTTCCCGGGTTCGCCAGGCCAATCACCAGCTCAGTTACGCCGATCAGGAACTCACCCGGCAGCAACGCGCCGTGGTCCGGCAGGTCCGGTCTTCCTTCCTCGGGGTAAAAAGCGCTTTAAGCCGCATCGACGCCCTGGAACAATCCGTGATTTCCAACAAGCTCGCCCTGGAAGCCAAACAGGAAGGCTTTCTCTCGGGTCTATACACCAGCCTCGCGGTCCTGGATGCCGAACGCGATCTCTCCTTCATCAGCATCGACCATGTTCGGGCCCGTTATGATTACATCCTGAACAGCCTCAAACTTCGCCAGGCCGCCGGCACGCTCAATGACGCCGATCTCATGGCCATCGATCAGTGGTTTAGCAAATAGAATAAACCGTCACCACCAGGAAAATGTCGCATAGGGGAACATTATGTTAAAAGGATTGCGTAAAAAATTCGGGAAAAAAGCCACCGTCAAGAGCCGCCGCAAAATGCAATTCGAGGCCTTGGAGCCCCGCATTCTTCTTTCCGCGGACCTGGGGATCGACCCCGGCAACCTTCCCGGGGCTGAATTCGTACCTGCTGCCATTGAACAGCCCCTGGTCCATGAAACCAATCCCCAGGACCAGGTCCTGACCGGCAACCCCGTGCCTTCCATTTCAAGCCCCCAACAAGCGGCCTCCCGCTTTGAACTGATCCTCATCGACGCAGGCCTTCCCGATGCCCAAGCCCTTATCGACCCTATCAAAGCGGCTGGAGGGAATGACGGCACCGTAACCTACGCCATCCACCAGCTCCGCCCTGATGAAGACGGCTTCAGCCAGATCAGCGAGATCCTCAAGGATACCGGAGAGGTGGACGCCATTCACATCCTGAGCCATGGCAGCCAGGGACAGATGAACATTGGCAGCGTCACCCTGGGCCTGGATAACCTGGATCAATACAGCGATCAGTTCGCCACCTGGGGTGCCAGCCTCTCCGAGGACGCCGACATTCTGCTCTATGGCTGCAACATTGCCTCGGGCGACAGCGGATTCGACTTCGTCACTTCCTTGGCAAATCTGACCCATGCTGATGTTTCCGCTTCCGACAATGCCACGGGCAACGGTGTCTATTCCGGGGACTGGGTTCTTGAGGCGAGCAGCGGCAACGTGGAAACCAAGCCCCTGAATCTTTCCGATTACCCCCATCTTCTTTTCTCCCTTTCTGGAACCAACGGCAACGACACCCTGATTCTTGACGATGATGGAACGGCCAACAACGGGCAAATGAGATACAGCTTTGATGGCAATACCTGGACCTCCTTCAGCCTGGGTGGGGATGATCTGGCCATTCAATTGGGCGCGGGAGATGACACCCTTGAGATTCGAGGGTTTGACACGAGTTTTACCCAAGCCGTCCGTCTCCTGGGCGGGGTCGGAAGCGACAGCATCACGGTGAATGAAAATGTCTCCATGGCCGCCAGCCAGATCCTGATGGAAGCCGAAAACATTGCTATTCACAAGGGAGCCTTCCTGGATGCCACGGTCAATGGCAGCGGCGACGGATCCCTGGTGCTCAAGGCCGAAGCCAACGGTTCCGGACTCCTGGGGAGTTTGCTCAGCGATGTGGCCCAGGCCGCCTTCGGGGATGACGGAGTGGGCGAGGCCATCGCCGGTTATGTGGATGGTGCCGGTCTGCCCTTTGATTATCTCCCGGCCCGAACCAACATTGTGATTGACGGTGCCACCCTCACAGGAAAAAGCGTTTCCGCCTCAGCCACCTCTTTCATTGGAGAACAGGATTTAGCCATCCCCTTTTCCCTGAAGGCGCTGGTGGCCATTGCCGGGGCTTCTGTCACGGTGACGGACAGCACCATCACAGCCACCGAAGGGTCTGTAGAGTTGTCATCTTCTTCGTCCATCACAGTTGATAATACGGCCAAATCCCTGGGCACCCCCCTGGCGGATGCAGCAGGAAGCGTCACGGTGGTGGTCAGTGAATCCCGGACCACAGTCTCCGGAGCCTCGGCGATTGAAGCAGGCGGGGATATCAATGTTCTGGCGGATAATACAACGGTTCTGAAAACCGTGGCTGACGGAACCGTGGGCGGCATGACCCAGGCCGGCGGCGTTGTAGCCGTGACCGTGGCCGTCACCAATACCCTGGCCAGTCTGGAAGGTGAATTGCAGATGGACGGCACCGGCGCCCTGAATGTGAAGGCGTCCTCAAGCAACACCCTCACCACCACGGCCGTATCCACACCCGGAGGTGCCGACGGCGAAGGCGGACTCATCGGGTCCCTCCTGGGAACCAACAGCATGAAAACCGGGGATGGAACCGGGGAGACCACCACCAGCCCCCTTTCCCTGGCCGGAGCCCTGGCCATCTCGGTGCTGACCCAGAACACCGATGCCCACATTCAGGCCGACGACGGCGCCATCAACAGCACTGCAGTGACCGTGGCCACGGAGTCCGCCGGATCCGTCACCACCAAGGCCGATGCCAGTTCCACAAACACCCCGTCGGCCACCGTGGGCGGGGGTATCGCTGCGGCCGGAAACATCATCGTCACCACCAATGAAGCCTATATTTCCGGCAGTGCAACCTTTACCGGCGCCACTTCAATCACGGTAAAAGCCGGAATGGCTGAGGATACAACCCATACCTCCAGCGTCACCGCCGTATCCGGGGCCAGTTCCGGTTCCTTTGGCGGAGCCGGTGCATTTGGATTGAATGTTTCCACCAACACCACCTCGGCTTTCCTGGGATCGGACAGTGACCTGAATTTGGGCGGGGCCAATCTGTCCCTGGACGCCGTCAACCGCACCAGCAATACCGTCCTTGCCACCGGAACCCAGGCGGGAACCGGCGGTTTTGGTGCAGGGGGCTCCCTGGCCCTCAATATCGGGGTGAACAACACCCTTGCCGAAATCCTGGGCACCACAGCCCTGACCGGTATCAATGCCCTGGGTTTGACCGCCCTGGGGGAACACACCCAGAGTACCACCTCAGAAGCCGGAGCCGGAGGCGATGTGGCTCTCAGCCCGGCCATCGCCCTGGCCGTAGCAGTGAATGAAACCAGTGCCTTGCTGCCCCAGGGAAACACCCTGCTGCTTGCCGGCGGTCTGGTTCTCACAGCCACCCACAGCAGTTCCCAGACCACACGGGCCAAAGCGGATGCTGCTGGAAAAAGCGCCGGGTTCGGGGTTGGCCTGGCCTTGACCGTGGACGTTGAAAATGCCATGGCCCAACTGGATCGGAATGTAACATCCGGTTCCGGCAATGCGTCCATCACCGCCTCTTCAAAGGTGGATGCCAATACCATGGCAACGGCCAGTTCCGCCGGAGAAAAAACTCCGGACAGCACCGGGGATGGAACAACCGGAAAGACCACCGCCGACAGCCAGACCACGGAAGGCTTGAATATGGCCACCGGCCGGGGTGAAGTGAAAGACAAAACCAAGGATCTTCCTCCCCCCGAGGCAAAAACCGGGGATGGGGACCTCAGTGTCGCAGGGGCCTTGGCCGTGAATGTGGCAACCTCCCAATCCACTGTCGAGATCACCGAGGGGACAATCCTGGTGACCGACGGCAACCTCACCCTTTCGGCATCCAATGACACCGATGCCACAGCCACGGCCGATGCCAGTGCCGTGGGTACCGGCAATACCAGGCTTGCACCGACCCAAACCCAGGGCAGCACAGATTCAACCATCACCAGCGGTCTTTCCCTGACCTTTGCCGACAACGCCAAGGCTGATGCCCGGGATACCCTGACCCGAAGCACGGGCAGTTGGCTTACCGACGGATTCAAGGCCGGAGATACCCTCACCCTCAGCGGCGACAGCGGAACCGACACCCTCAATGGAACCTACGCCATCGCCGGGGTTACGGAAACCACCCTGACCTTCATCGAAAGCGTTTCCCTGGGCAATAAAACCATTGATAACACTTCGGAATTGACCCTCAAGAAAACATCCTCGGGCACGGAAACCACCCTGACCTTGTCCGGCTCGTTGACGGCCAAGGACAACGCGGCCAACCAGTGCGATTCCCTGATCCGTTCCACGGGAACCTGGAGTTACCAGGCAGGGGATGTTCTTGCCATCACGGGCACGGAGCGCAACAACAAAACCGTCACCGTGGAAAGCATCTCCCAAGACGGACGGACCCTTACCTTCACCCAGTCAGCGGACCTTGCGGCAGAAACCCTCTCCGCAGGAACCGTCACACTGGCCAAGGGCGGGGAAAATACGGTCTTGACCTGTAGCGGTGTGGGAGTGGCTTTCAAGCATAACGCATCTTCCCCGGATACCATCGTGCTGAGCGGAACCACCTGGACAGCCCAAGGGTACTCTACCGGAGACACCCTCATCATCAGCGGCTCTGTCCACAACAACGGAAAATATACCATCGGCTCCATCTCCACGGACGGCACGATTCTCACCCTGAAAGAGGGGGTTGCCCTCACCGAAGAACCGGGTGGCAGCGGAATTCGAGTGGACCGGCTGGCCCCGGGTCAACTCAACGGTCCGTCCCAACTAACCTTCACAGACGCCGGAGACAATGGGGATACCATCACCCGTTCTTCAGGCAGCTGGGTGGAGGATGGTTTTGCCATCGGTGATGCCATCACCATCAGCGGCAGCAACGCCAATGACAACACCTATGTGATTAAGGATATTCTCAACGACGGCACCCTGGACAATGCCGTCCTGGTCCTGGCCGATGGCTATTTTCTGTCCAACGAGGCCAATACTTCGGGTATCCGGGCAACCCTGCTCACAAGGGGTGAAACCGCAACTTACAGCGGCACTGCGGCCCAGTTGACCCTGACCCATCACGCCGACCGGGCCGACTGGATCACCCGGGACAGCGGAAGCTGGATCAAAGACGGCTTTGCCGTGGGCGACAGCATTGCCGTAACAACGGGTGAAAAGGTAACCACTTTCACCATCACGGAAGTATCCGAACTGTCCATCACCCTGTCCGATGAAGCGAATCTCAGCCCTCTCACCCCTTCGGAAATTACTTCCATCAAACGGGCCACCAGCGAAGAAGCTCCGGCCACACCCGGAATCGGCATCGGGGTGGCTGGGGCCATAAACGTTGCAACCCTTCTCAACCGGTCCACCCTGGCCGGAGACGTCACCGCCAGGGGCATCACCCTGGAAGCGGTCATGGACAGCCGGGACGCTGAGGACACGCAGCACACCCTGGGCGCCAAAGCAGTGTCCGGGGCCGGAGCCGGTAATGTTGGCGTTGCAGGGTCTTTGGCCGTGGACATCGGGGTGACCGAAAGCCAAGCTCTGGTGACGGGTACGGCCATTCTTCACGCAGGCAATGAGGCCGTGAGCCTGAAAGCGGAAAACAAAACCAGCACCACCACCCAAGCCACGGCCAAAGAGTCTGCCACCGGTGCCGGGGGATTTGGCGCCGGGGCCTCGGTTGCCCTGAATGTGGGCGTGAACACATCCCGGGCTGAAATCCAGGGAAATGCCGGATTAACCGATGCCGGGGCTTTAAGCCTGATCGCCAGCGGAGATCATGCCGCCGTGACCACCGCCGAAGCCGGTGCCGGGGGCGCCACAGCCCTGGGTGGAGCCGTGGCCCTGAATGTCGGAATCAACACCACTACTGCCAACCTGCCTTTGGGTTCCGGCCTGGCCCTTGGCGGTGGATTGACCCTCCAGGCCGACCACAAAGGGTCGGCCGCCACCACCGCCAAAGCGGATGTTGCAGGCAGTGAGTCCGGCTTTGCCGTGGGCTTTGCCCTCAATGTTCAGGTTGACCAAGCCGAAGCAATTCTGGACAGGAACGTCACCTCATCCTCCGGGGATATCCAACTCCACGCCCACACCGTCAGTGACACTTCCGCCTCCTCCACGGCAGGGGTCAACGGGGCGGACAAAGAGAAGGCCGAGGGCTCGGGCGAAAGCGATGCCAAGGCCCAGGTGGACAAACAGTTCGGTTTTGCCACGGGACAAAAAGCCCTGGAGGGCCAGGAAAAGCCCAAACTGGATGAAGACACCACCCAGACCTCCGATGGCGGGGTCAGTGTGGGTGCGGCTCTGGCCGTCAATGTGGCGGTTTCAGAATCCGTCGCCGAAATTACCCAAGGCACTGTTTTGAACAGCGACGGCAGCCTCACCCTGTCGGCAGCCAATGACACGGATGCTTCGGCTTTAGCCGATGCCAGTGCTGTGGGCCAAGGCAAGGCGGCCACTGCAGCCGCAGCAAGCGCTTTACCAGCCACTACGGTCACCGGCGATTCCGGGCTGAGCTTTGCCGCCAACGGAACAAATGCCGACACCCTGACCCGTTCCAGCGGCAGCTGGACCACCGACGGGTACAAGACCGGGGACGTCATCGTGGCGACCGGAGCGGCCAAGACAGCCAACAACGGAACCTTCACCATCACCGGCATTTCCCTGGACGGCCGGGTTCTGATCCTTGCCGATGCGTCCTTTGCAGACGGCGTGGAAGAAATAAACGATTCAGGTGTCACCATCACCCCGCGTATCCTTGGCAAGCTCAATGGAGATGCCACCCTCACCTTCTTTGATGCACCCGGGGCCAATGCAGACACCATCAGCCGTTCCAGCGGCAGCTGGCTTGACGACGGGTTTACAACCGGCGATGCCATTACCATCAGCGGAAGCGGAGCCAACGACAACACCTATGTGATTGCCAAAGCCACGGATACGGTTCTGTTTCTGGAAAACGGATATTTTCTTGAGGCGGCTTCCTCGGTTTCCAAGGTGGAAGTCACCCTTCTCAAGCGCAACGATTCAGCCACCTACAAAGGATCAACCTCGGATCTTGCCTATGTCCACCAGGCGGATGGGGCGGATCAAATCAATCGCAACGACACCGGCAGCTGGATCACCGACGGATTTGCCGTGGGAGATCGGATTCAGGTCACCGCAACGGATGACACCGCCAAAACCTTTTTCGTCACAGCCATCAGCGAAACCAGCCTGACCCTGGGAATAGACGATGATGTCAGCACCCTGACCTCCGGCTCCACCAAGTCCATTGCCCGGGACACCCAAGTCGCTACCCCTGCCGGGACCCCTGGCATCGGTATCGGGGTTGCCCTGGCTGTGAACAGCGCAACGGTTACCAACCAGGCAATTCTGGCAGGCCAAGCCTCCAGCCAAGGGGCAACCCTTGAAGCCGTGATGGACAGCCGGGACAGTGAAGACAACCAGCATACCCTGGCTGCAAAAGCCGCCTCCGGAGCCAGTGCCGGAGACGTGGGTGTGGCCGGTGCCTTTGCCGTCAATGTGGGCGTCCTGACCAGTCAGGCCCTGATCACGGAAACCGCCTCCCTGGATGCCGGTGATGGGACGACTCCCGGGGATGTGAGCCTCACCGCGGAAAACAAGAGTTCCACCACGGTGGTGGCCTCGGGTCTGCAAAAAAGCCTTGAAAAAACCGGAGAAGATCCCGGTAGCAAAACCGATAGCGTCGGCGTGGGCGGCTCCTTTGCCATGAACGTGGGGGTCAACACGGCCAAAGCGGAAATGGCCGGGACTGCAACGCTTTCCCATGCCAAGGATCTCGGTCTCATTGCCACGGGAGAGCACTCTGTCACGGTGACTTCCGAAGCCGGAGCCGGTGGAGATATTGGCGTGGCCGGTGCTGTGGCCCTGGGTGTCGGCATCAACACCACCACGGCGGTTCTGCCAAAGGGTACGGATCTGACCCTGGATGGCGGACTGACCCTTAAGGCCGACCACAAGGGTTCGGCTGTGACCACGGCCAATGCCGACGCCGCCGGCGATAAGGTGGGCGTGGGGGTGGCTCTGGCCCTTTCCGTTGAAGTGGATCAGGCCATGGCCTCCCTGGACCGCAACCTGACCTCGGCCTCGGGCGACACCCTGATTCATGCCCATGCCCTGTCCGATTCATCTACCACGAGCACGGCCAGTTCCAAGGGAGCCCGGGCTGCCTCCGATGACGGGACCGGGGGTGAAAAAGAAAAAACCGCGGATGAGCAGGTCTCCAAACAAAAAGAGTTCCTCGGCCAGCGCACGGGGAATACCGGCACCGATCTACCGGCAACGGAGAATCCTCCTGCCGGGAACAGCGACGGGGACAGCGTCAATATAGGGGCTGCCCTGGCGGCCAATATCGCCATTTCCGAATCCGTGGCCGAGATCACGGACGGCACCCTCCTGGTGGCGGAGGACGGGGCCATTACCCTGTCGTCAGCCAACGACACCGATGCCGCAGCCAAGGCGGATGCCAGTGCGTCGGCCAGTTCCTCGGCCGATGCCGCAGAAACCGGCGCGGTTGTCACCGGCGGCCTCACCCTGACTTTTGCCGACAACGCTTCCAATACCGCATCCTCCAATGATACCATCACCCGCTCTTCAGGGAGCTGGGCAACCGACGGTTTTGCCGTGGGCGATAAAATCACCGTGACCGGCACCACCGGTAACAATTCAAGCACAGGAACCCCCTCCTTTACCATCAGCGCTCTGTCCGCCGATGGTTTGACCCTGACCCTGACCGCCGCCGATACGCTTTCCAATGAAACCGCCTCGGGGTCGAAACT
>Ga0180732_1002057_pt1 | contig 11268 bp, 10 predicted proteins | sample KR11_01MetaG_FD_148674 | JGI IMG/M metagenome (GOLD analysis project Ga0180732, IMG submission 148674) | Groundwater microbial communities from the Olkiluoto Island deep subsurface site, Finland - KR11_0.1 MetaG | ecosystem: Environmental > Aquatic > Deep subsurface > Groundwater | place...
AGAACTGGATAAAAATCAGAAGAGAATTTTAAAATTGGCGGGATTTGATGGGAGTATTTACTGTAAATCTGTGAGGATGAATAATTAGTCATGGTGAAATGAAAAGGTACGGAATGCAGGTTCGATTTAGAACTAAATTAAATTATATTTGCGTGCATCAGGGCGGCGATTATCAGTAGCGTGATCCCGGTAAATAACCGCATTAAAACCCGCTTATCCTTCCTGAACTTTTCCACTTTTTCAGGGTTCAGCCCGAACGCGATAGCAAAGCCCAGCACAAGCACGGGCAGCACTACCCCAAAGTTATAGGCTGCAAGATATAACATCCCTTCTCCGTTGCCGCTCCTTACCATATCAATTATCACAAAATAGACAGCGCCCACGCACGGGGCTTTTATTAACGAGAACAGTGCGCCTATGAAAAAGGAAGCAGGAAGGCTAACGTTCTTTGTTACGCTCTCGGTGAGGCGGATGAAGGATTTCGGGGTATAGAAGGAGGATTCAGTGTTTTTCCGCATGTGCCAGGCGTCGTACACATGCCACAGCCCCAGGACGGCAACCAGAATAACAAGGAAGTTCTTGATCGATGCCTGAAGCGCAGGCAGCTGTTCAATTATGTTAAGGAGTCCTATCCCGACAATAAGGTAGGTCACGAAGATCCCCAGGCTGAACATCAGGACTATCAGCAGGACATTTCGTCTCCTTCCGGTGGTCGCAAGGGAGACCGATGCGATAAAAGCAAGTATTGCAAGAAGGCAGGGGTTAAATCCTGCAACGAAACCCACAACAAATACGGAAGGCACAGAGAGAACTATCTTCTGCTGGACCGGGGCGATGGCTGGTGATAAAGAGGCATTTTCGATCGCCTCCCTTAAAATCTCCTCAAGGCGGGTCATGTCCCCTTCGTAATCCTCGTATGAGATGAGCTTCTGTTCATTTATGACAACTGAAGGCACTCCAGGAAGCTGGTATTTTTTAGCAAGTGAAAGCCCATCATCAGCAAGCACATTGTATTTTGAAAAACTCACTTTCTGGCCGTATGATATCACAACACTATCGATCACAGGAGCGGCTTTTGAGCATTTCTGGCATGCAGGATCGTAGAAGTATTCAACTGTTACTGCACTTTCAATTTGTTTTGTTTCAACCTGCGCTGTCTGTTCGACCTGTGCCGATGTATTGCCGCTCTGTTCTCCGGTAACATTTGTTTCCTCTCTTTCAAGGGTGATTTTCCCGTAAACCTCGTAGATGTTGCCGTTTATTGCGATAGTTGCATTGATATAATGTTCTCCAGGAGACACTGCAGAACATTCCTCACACGAAGGCGTCGTCAACTCAAAATCGAACCCGTTATCTCCTTTTTTCAAGATAACATCTCTTGTTTCTGTCACCATGGCGCGACCGAACGCATTATTTATTCCTGAAACCTGGATATGCGCCTTTACCTCTTTTGTTGAGTTGAATTCGACATGAACTTTGAGGGTTTCGTTCGAATGATACACCATCTTTTCAGTGGATATGTTGAGCATGTTTCCATTCTGGGAACCCTCTATGCACCCGGAAAGCGCAAGAAATGATATAATGAGGATTAGGGGAATAAATTTGTAAAGCCTGGTTGATTCTGTCATGATCTATTTTTTGAAAAACGTTTGGAGGAATTCTCTGAAGTTTTTTTCCCTTATATCTAACATCTGTTCGTTTTCGAGGACATGATATTCCTTTTTAATACTTAAAGCTACATGCTTGCCAAGACCGCATTTTGGAAGCTCTGCTTCCAGCAGTTCCTTTGCCTGTGTGTATTTTCGCGGGATCTCAACCATGTATTTCCCGTTCCTGATATGCACATTTGAAAACGCATTCGAGCCGGCGTATTTGGATTTAAAGGCTGCGGCGTGTTCTTCTGCCCATACATGAGGACCTGCGTGCTTCTTCAGGGCTGGAAGCGAACCCGATTCAAGTTCAAACACTAAAACGGCTTTTTCCTCAGCCCAGACCCCGCTGTTATACACGCGAAAATCATATCGTTCAAGCATCTCGCGCACAGAATCTTCCATCTTGTGAAGCTGCGGATAGAGCACATCCTCCACGACATCGGGAGTCGTAAATTCGATGGCTATGAGTGCTGTTCCTCTTTCACCCATTATATTCTTAAAATCGCTGTCCTCTAGAGGCACAACTGCCTGCATGCTAAAATACGGGGCTTCGGGGTTTTTCAGGAATTCACGGGCTTTGTCCATGAAGATACAAAGTTTGTCAAGAGAGAGAGCCGCAGCCACGTTCCGCGCAGGGTCAGTGGGATCGACCATGACCAGCGGGTCATCGTGTGCAATGCTGGCGTGCTTTTCTATATCGATTGTCATGCCAGGCTTCCATTCGCACGTGGCTTCAAGTACCTGCATGAACGAGCCGTACTGGATAACCAGAAGTTCCACAAGATATCCAGAAAAACCGTGTGTCCTGAGTTCTGACCCATAGACTCCGCACCCTTTCAGGAATTGCTTGAGCAGAAGCACATCATCCTCGATTTCCTGTATCCTTGAAAGCACGAATTTGTTATGAAATGGTGTCCTGTCAACCGCAGATTTTATTTCCGACGCGCTTGCTACGCCGAACGCAGGGACAAGATCGACCTCGAAACCATCGAATACTGCGTTGATGTATGGGTGCTCAGCATACCTTTCCTCGCTGCTCTGTGCTTGCGCTGCCATTTTTCGGGCAACGTACAGTCCTTTTTCCTGAAGATATTCTCTTGAGACATCGGGGGGGAACATTATGAATATGTCCAGGTCATGCTCTCCTGACAGCCATGTGCCGCGCGCAGTTGAGCCCACGAGTATGGCGCTGATGTCCAGTCCTTCAGATATGCCGATGGCGTTTATCCTGCTGATGAGGTTGTCCGCAAGAGCCACAAGCTTTTGTTTTTCAGGCTCTTTTGGTTTGATGCGTGAGAGGACTGAGGTGCGGATGTTATCGATCTCGTTCATTTTGGTTTTGTTCTCCGATTGGTCTTCTGGTAAACTTATGAAAATAATGAGCCGCAGATAAACGCAGATGAACGCAGATTAGTTGCATGGTATCTGCGTTTATCCGCCTTCATCCGCCGTTAATATTTTATACTGTTATTTGGGAAATTATAATACTTTTTTCAATATATCAATATATCCATACGCCAAATTATCTCTTAAACTCTTCCTAGGCGTCATCAGATAAGAGAAAAATCATGAAATAGAGCGTACTATTAACACTTTCGGTCAATAATATCTTAACGGCGCTGGGGTTGCGACCCCAGACCCCTGCGTATGCGCCGCCTCTGGCGGGGTTTAACATGAAATCACCTGTTGCATATAACCACAACACTACATACTTGCAGGATATAATAAAATAGTATCCACTATCTGCTTGTCTGGTCAGTTACCCTCTCAATAGACTAAACTTAATTTGATAAATACCATATTCTCAACACAGTAATTATATGATATAAATGTATTGATAATTAATCGTAATCATTAGACACGATTCTAGTAATAATTCAAAAAATGGATTGGATCAATTGTACTCAATTGTCGGACAGCCTGTTTAGGGTTGGGTAGTTCACAATTATTGAGGCTTTTTGTTATTTTCATTTTTGAAAAAGTCCCTTATCTTTCGCTGTTTAAACCAAATCACGCTCAGTATCCCGGCAATGCCCGCTATTAATATGTCATCAGGATGCAGAATGGAAAAATGGAAAAGGTCTCTTAAGAAGGGCACATACAGTACAATGGAAAGAGATAACAGCGCCCCTCCTGCAACCAGCCAGAGCGCCCTGTTTTCCTTGATCGTTTTGATAATATCCTGTTCCCATGAAAGATTTGCCGCGATAAGCGCAATATTGGCTATAACGAGTGTAGCGAATGTAAGAGTGCGGGCTTGTGTTTCTCCTTTGCCAAGATACAAAGCAAGAAGAAATACGGCTATTACCACAATGAGAACACTCATTCCCTGCAGCAGGCTTGCAACCATGCTTTTCCTGCCGAACAGCTTATCTTTAAGATCCCTCGAGGGTCTTTGCATTATGTTCTTCTCCTCAGGTTCAGCCTCAAAGACAACAGAGCAGGCAGGATCGATTATCAGCTCAAGGAATGCTATGTGCACGGGAAGCAGGATCAATTGATATCCGAACAACAACGGGAACAGCGCCAGTCCCGCTATTGGCACGTGAACCGAGAAAATATATGATATCGCCTTTTTGAGATTATCAAATATCCTTCGTCCCATCCTGACAGCAGCAACGATGGATGAAAAATCGTCATTTAAAAGGACAATGGAAGACGACTCGCGCGCAACATCAGTGCCCCGCTCGCCCATTGCGATCCCGATATGGGCTGATTTCAGTGCAGGGGCGTCATTGACCCCGTCGCCTGTCATCGCCACGACTTCACCATTTGATTTTAATGCATTTACGATCGCAAGCTTTTGTTCGGGCACTATTCGGGCGAAAATATTTGTGGCGCTTACCTTCTGCGCCAGTTCCGTATCGCTCATCCGGGCAAGTTCAGGTCCTGTCACGTACCTGTCCGGGTCTTTCAACCCGATCTGCCTTGCTATGTGCTGCGCTGTCCCTGGAAAGTCGCCTGTTATCATAATTACCCTCATCCCTGCCGAGTAACATTCAGACAGCGCTTCCGGAACACCCTGGCGTACAGGGTCAATAAAACCAAGCAGACCGATGAATTTAAATTCATAATCGTGCTGGTTATCAGGGAGAGGCTCATCCCTGAAAATGGATTTCGCTACGCCAAGAACCCTTAATCCTTTATCAGCCATGTTTTTTACATGGGTGAGCAGTTCGTCCTTCTGCCTCTCATCCAGGTGACAGAGATCAATTACAGCCTCAGGAGAGCCTTTTGCCGCGATAACATGCCTTCTTTTGTCGAAGGATTCCCACACATTTGACAGCGCAAGCAGGTTTTTTGACAGGGGATATTCCTGTACAAGTTCCCAGTTCTGGTGTACGTGTTCTGTATTTCCCAGGAATTTTTCAGTGCCGTTCTTTATTTCTTTCTCCACGGGGTCGAACGGGTCTTTCTGGCTTGCAAGAAAACCGAACTCAAGCAATTCATGGAACTTTTCAGGAAGCGGCAGGTCTCCATTCTTATCTGCGTCATAATTTTCACCACCCGCGAAAAGCGTGCTCAATATCATCCTGTTCATTGTGAGCGTTCCAGTTTTATCAAGGCACAATACAGTTGCAGATCCAAGCGTTTCAACCGCGGGCATGCGCCGGGTCAGAACCCGTTTTTTTGACATGCGCCATGCACCCATGCTCAGGAATATTACAAGGACGACAGAGAACTCTTCAGGCAGCAGCGCCATGCTCAGGCTCAGTCCAGCCAGGATGCCGTCCAGCCATTCGCCCCTCATGCCGAACACGATCACGACAAGAATACACAATATTGATCCTGCGATCGCAAAATTCCGGACAAGCACTCTCGTTTCTTTCCGCAGGGGCGTATCTTCCTGGTCAATACCCTGCAATGCCCTGCCGATCTTACCCATCTGCGTGCGGATACCAGTTGAGGTGATCTTTACCATGCCGTGTCCCTGAACTACCAGCGTTCCTGAATAGACGAAGGGTAGATCATCCCCGCCGGGCTGCACCTGCGCGGTCTTTCCATCCCACAGTGATTTCCTGACAGCAAGCGACTCCCCGGTAAGCAGTGATTCGTCAACCATGAGATTTGAGCAAATTAGCACTACACCGTCAGCAGGTATGCGGTCGCCTTCTCTTAAGATCAAAACGTCATCCCTTACGACTTCCCGCCCCGGAACTCTCTTTTGTTTCCCCTCCCTCAAAACAAGCGCCCTGGGGCTTGAGAGGTTTTTCAATGCCTCAAGCGCCCTCTCGGTCTTTCTTTCCTGGTAAAGTGTTATTCCCACCACTACAAATACAAAAAACAACAGCATCATGGCATCGCTTTTTTCACCGAGGAACAGGTAGATGATACCAGCACCCAGAAGGAGCAGCAGCATGGGTTCGCGAAAGACGTTCAGAAGTATGGAAAAAAGGCTCTGCTGTTTTTGAGAGGGCAGTTCGTTATAACCTTCCTCCTTTAACTTTCTGACGGCATCTTCTTCCGAAAGTCCTGTCATACCCTCAATATCAAACTTTTGTTCCATATCTGATCTTGGAGAATAATTTTGTTAATTCATTCTTCTCATTAGCGATATATTATTTAAAAACAATCATATTGTATTGGAAAATTTAAATTTCACATTGAGATTTAAACGATTAATCTACTGATTTTTTATTGGGATAAAATATATACTTTTGTAACAAGAATTGTCAATCAGTGAAAAAAAGGGATGATGACTCTGGTATTTTCAACGATGGAACTTGCCGCGATTTTTGCTTCTGTACTGATCATTGCAATTTTACCCACATTGGAAGATGTGCCAATAAAAAAATTACAAAGCTAAGGGTACGGAATGCAGGTCAGATAGCTTTCCTTCCTTCACTTTTCAACTACTCATGCTCCTGAAACTTCTTCAACTCCCTTGCTCTGTATTCCAGCATACGCGCGCGTATAACTGATAACGCCACTGATGCGATGAGAATTGCAGCTACGACGCCCAGGGAGACCATGATCGGGATTTTATTATCTGCTCCATAGGGAGTTCTTCCAAAGAGCCCCAAAGTTTAAATATTTTATCATATATTGTAATATCGTCTGAAATAAGATTACATAAATGAGATGATGCCTATGCAATCCAATACAGGTTCTTACTGAAGATAAATCCGTTCTTCCTGGTTACCCACGCCGGAACGGCAGTAGAACGAGAACGAAGAGGGGGTAAATAAAACCAGTTAGAGTATAAATTATTATAAACGGAGAAGTTATATATGGCAAATGATTTAAAAGAAATGGTAAGAGCTGCAAAACCTTCAGTCGCGGTTGTAGGTCTGGGTGGAGCCGGCTGCAACATTACTACATGGATAGCAGAAAAAGGAATGGCAGGTGGCAGAATCATAGCCGCTAACACGGATGTTAACCATCTTGCAACTATGAGCAAAGCAGACAAACTCATTTTACTTGGAGAAAAGGTATGTAAAGGACACGGTTGTGGAGGCTACCCTGAGGTTGGCGCCGAGGCAACAAAAGAGAACCTTCCAGAGATAAGGGCAGAGCTTGAGGGTGTAAACCTCTTATTCCTGGTAGCAGGTCTGGGCGGAGGGACCGGCACCGGGGCAATACCAGTAGTTGCCGGAATTGCCCGCGAACTGGGAATACTCACCATCTCATGCGTAACAATCCCTTTCAAGATCGAGATGGCAAGAAGAGAAAGGGCACGGAATGCGATAAAAGCTCTTTCCGAGAGCTGCGATTCGACAATTGTTATTGATAACTCCAAGCTCAGGGAGGTAGCCGGTAATCTGCCGCTAAAAGAGGCCCTTGCAGTCGCCAATGCCCTGGTTGGGGCATTTGTCAAGAACGTAACAGAGACCATTACCCAGCCCAGTCTTATAAACCTCGACTATGCTGACCTCAGGGCAGTGATGGAGCGGGGCGGGATTTGCGCGATCGGTATAGGTGAGGGCGATGGTGAAGACAGGGTTGCCAGGGCGGTCAGCCAGGCGCTTGCAGTACCCCTGCTGGATATCTCTGACATGTCAGCGACCTATGGTGTCCTTATCCATATCGTGGGCGGTGAAGATATGACACTGGAAGAGGTGGCTGTTGCTGGTGAGCTCATCATGGACAGGGTGCCAAATACCAAACGGGTTATCTGGGGTGCAAAAGTGGACAGCAACCTCACAGGAAGAGTGCGGGTTATGTCTGTTCTCACCGGGGTCGCAAGCCCCTTTATGGCGGGCGAATAAGAATAGAATAAGTAAAAATAAATGGACTGCTGATGGGTGATAAATGGCACCCATCGTTTTCTTTTTATTATTATGAAGTTAGATTTACATTCAGTACCGGGTTCAAATTACATCTAACTCGGAATTTAAGTTCAAAGACTCTTTATTTTTTAAACTCAAGTCTTCTTCTTTGAATTTCTTTAATGATGTCTCTAACAATTCAGAGATTATTTCATCTTTTTTGTCTATTTCTCTTATCCAGATTCTTATGTTTAGCGTTATCTTGGAGTCTGAAATATCAGATATTAGGACATTTGGCTCGAAACTACTCATATTAACCTGGTTTTTATATAATTTAATATTTGTTAATTTGAATAATTTAGTTATAATATACTTTTCTTCAGGATGTACATTTGGAAGTATTTTGGGATGCATGTCCGCCTCTTTTTTGATGATTTTCTTGACTTTTTCAGAATCGTATGTATATGGTATTACAAGTGGTATTGTGAGTTCCACAAAACCAGATTTCGTGTAGTTAATAACACTGGACGATATTATAGTAGAGTTCGGTATATAGAACAATCTGCCATTCTTATTCCTTAGAACCGTTCGTGTTAGTGTAACATCCTTTACTTTGCTGATACCTTGCACACTGCTACTTATGCCTGGCATACCAACTTCAACCCAGTCGCCTATCCGGATCGGTCTTTCAATTGATATCAGTATTCCGGATATGAAATTTTGGATTATTTGCCGAGACGCTAATGCAACTACAATACTGATAATTCCCAGTGAAGCAATAAGGGCGTTCAAATCCAATTTAAGCACGTAATATATGCCGTAGTAGGATCCAAGTAAAAAAATCGCATATTCTGTCAATCTTGCTACTAACTTGGAAATGCGTTTGGAAAGTTTATCATCCAATATTCTCCTTACTAGAGCGTATGATAATTTACTTCCAACCAGTGTTAGAATGAAAATAAATATGAATGTCAAGAGACTTTCTAAAGAAACTGTACCTATCGATATCATAGCTCCAACTATTAATATAATGGAGCCACTTATTTAAAAATGCTTTCTTCGGATTATGCCCGGTTAGTGCAATAACAGGTTTGATAAAAGCAAAATAAACCCTAATGCTATGCTGTTCAAAAGATTATATTCAGCCTCATTTCGTCCATATTTCCTCTTTAACATGCACCAGTACCTCATTATTTATATTAAAGTGTTCCGGCGAATAACCCTTGAGACGCCTGTTTTCCCATACCCGGAAATCATCAATATCGGGTATGGGCGTTGTATCCTCAGTCACCTAGCCTTCTTTTTCTCTCAATTATTTTAAGCCTTTCAGAAGGCTGGACTTCATAATAACCTCTAAGTTTAAATATCTTATCATATCTTATCATAAAAAATGATAATGCTATTGAAAAATCCTGCTGGATGTATGCCCGGAGTAAGTGATGCCGCTTATGTGTCAGAATCGGCAGTGATTATAGGGAACGTGGAAATAAAAGGGGACGTCTATATTGCGCCGCATACTACCGTAAGGGCTGATGAGCCTGGCTCTGCAATAATAATCGGAAGCTGCTGTAATATACAGGACAATGTCTCTGATTTTGTCAGCAGAGTTGTACGCACCAATTACACTAATAGATAAAAAATATGAAAAATTAATTAAACTCACAATGCAATTTAATACTCCATGAAATTGATCAGGAAACGTAATGCAACGGGCTTTTTTCTTGCAGACATCGATGATATGACTTTCAATTTTGAAAAATGAAAATATTTAAAAAAAGGTAAAATTATGGATATAACACCACTTTAATGACTTTTGGGCTTATCGCCATTGCTGAGCTTGGTGATAAGACACAGCTTTCAGCTATAACACTGGCAGCAAAATATGAATCTCCATATTTTGTGTTTATAGGGGCAATACTCGCGCTTGGACTAATAAGCCTGATCGGCGTACTTATTGGGACAAAATTGTGTGAAATATGTAAAAGCCATTACAGGTTAAATCAATTTGTCTAAAACATACCCTTGATGCAAATAAAATCGAGATTTTGAATAAAGAAATTGGAAAATGTAAAGAAAGATTAAACGAGTTCGAAGAATAAGTCCTACAAAAAGGCAAAGTAACAGGTCATTAGACATCTTATGCTCTATGATGCTTTTTACCTGTCGCTTGATTACCTTCTTACCATAATCCTGGTTATGGTGATAGGAGTTGTTGCAGCAGAATTCCTGGTTGAGATCGGCTGGATTCACAAAATCGTTTTCATGGTTTCGCCTGAATTATCAGGATGACTATTCCGGTTACAGTACTGGTATTTGTCCTGATCGATGCAGGATTTTTGGATGTTCTGGCGGATTTTTTAAAGGAACATGCCGTTTTTATACCTGTGCCGGGTGAAGCACTTCCCATAATAGCAGCTCAATTTACAGCTAACATTGCAGCTTATACTATTGCCGGAAACCTTCTTTAAGCAGGAATTCTGGGCACAAAAGAAATAGATATAATTAGACGCTTTGAGATGCAGAGCCGCCACATACATGTCTTCCATAATCTACTGATTTTCTATAGCATCTATATATTCTTGGGAAAAGCCATATATTGATAGGCGCTCTTTATTCAAACTGTATAAGGAAGACAGATTGGAATAAAATAGAAAAACATAAAGACAGGATGCACTATTATATTTAAAGAGAGAGGACGATTGAAATGGGTTTAAAAGAATGGATAATTCCACAGGATAAACACTTTTTTAACATGCTTGAGAACGAATCGCAGAATGTTCTTGAAGGCTCGAATGCATTCCTTGATATGCTGAAAAATTACGAGAACATAAATGAAAAGCAGCAAAAGATAAAAGATATTGAACACCAGGGCGACGATTTTGTCCATGAGATATTTGAAGAGCTCAATAAGTCGTTCATAACCCCGATAGACCATGAGGACATATCCGCGCTTGCCTCAGCTTTCGACGACGTGCTTGACTATATCGACGGCACTGCGACGCGCCTTGTTCTATACGATATCAAAAAGCCGGAAGAGAACATGATAAAGCTTGCAGAAGTGCTCGTAAAACAAACCAATGAATTGAACACTGCCATGCACGGTATACGCAACATCAAGAACCCGAAGGATATCGAAAAACGGTGCATCGAAATCAACAGGCTTGAAAATGTGGCTGACGACCTGTATAAGAGATCAGTGGCTGATCTTTTCAAGCGAACCGATGCCATAGAGATCATGAAGCTGAAAGAGATATATGAACGTCTCGAGTTTGCGACTGATAAGTGTGAAGATGCTGCCAACGTCATAAGCGACATCGTTGTGAAAAACAGCTGAGAAGGTGCTTTTCTGCCAGTCATGTTGGTGATCAATAATGTTTGAAGGTTTAAGTACAACAGTTATTTTAATA
>Ga0180732_1002058_pt1 | contig 11267 bp, 1 predicted proteins | sample KR11_01MetaG_FD_148674 | JGI IMG/M metagenome (GOLD analysis project Ga0180732, IMG submission 148674) | Groundwater microbial communities from the Olkiluoto Island deep subsurface site, Finland - KR11_0.1 MetaG | ecosystem: Environmental > Aquatic > Deep subsurface > Groundwater | place...
GCTATTCGTTCATCTCCTGCTATTGATTCAAATGGTATTATTTATGTTGGTAGTGATAATTGGGATTTGCAGGCTATTTATCCAAATGGTACTTTAAAATGGGAATATTCAACAGCGGGTAGCATTGAATCTTCACCTGCTATTGATTCAAACGGAATTATATATGTAGGTAGCAAGGATAATAATTTGCATGCGGTTTATCCAAATGGTACTTTAAAATGGAAATATGCCACAGGAAATGATATTTATTCATCGCCTGCTATTGATTCCAACGGAATAATTTATGTAGGTAGTTACGATGGTAAATTATACGCTATTTACCCAAACGGTACAATGAAATGGAATTATACCACAGACACATATATCTATTATTCATCACCAGCAATAGATGTTAATGGTATAATATATATTGGAAACAATAACGGAAATTTATACGCTATTTATCCAAATGGCAATTTGAAGTGGAATTATACAACTACTTATGGTAATTTATCAGCACCTGCAATAGATTTAAACGGAATTATCTATGTTGGCAGTCAAGACGGTAAACTATATGCTATAAATCAAAACGGTACTTCAAAATGGAATTACACAACAGGAGGAAGTATTTTTCAGTCTTCGCCCGCGATAGCTTCTGACGGAACGATATATATAGGAAGTAATGATACAAAATTATACGCTATAAATCAAGATGGTACAATGAAATGGAATTACACCACAGGAAATGATATTTATTCATCGCCTGCTATTGATTCTAACGGTGTAGTTTATATTGGTAATTATGAAAATTATATTTTTGCAATATATCCTAACGGTGCTTTGAAGTGGAGTTATTTAACAAGTGGTTATATTTATTCATCTCCGGCTATTGCTTCTGATGGGATGATTTACGTTGGAAGTTATGACGGTAATCTATATGCTTTTGAATCTTTATCAACTTATGATTTATCTGGTTATGTCAAAGACACGAATGATCTTCCGATCCAAGACGCAACATTAACCTTCTGGAATGAAACATTCAGTATAATGACTATATCTAATTCAGTGGGATATTGGAATCTTAGTGAACAACTTTCAGATGGCTTCTATGATTTTGTAGTTCAAAAAACAGGATATGCTGATACTCAAGGATACGGTAGTTTCTATACTATAGGACTATTAGAAACAAATATTACTCTATATAGTGTCAATATCAACGGAACTACATATGATGCTATAACAGGATTAGCTTTGCCAAATACTGATGTACATTTATCTGTCCCAAACTATTGGGGAAATGAAACCACACGATGGTTTAATACAACATCAAATGCTACTGGATCATATAATCTATCAGGTTTCTTAGTTGATAAGACAATATTTGTTAATGCTTCAAAAAGTGGATATATTCATAATGATTTCAATGTTACTCCAATATATGCAGGAAATTATATAATGGATTTATATTTGATGCCTACAGATCCATGTCCTGGAAAGGTATGCGGACTTACATTGAGTTATCCATGGTATCAATCACTCGGTTCGGTAAATGTTACTGTATCAAATACAACATTCAGTAATTTTACATTATCAAATACTACAACAGGATACTTTGAAATTCCAATTTATAATAACGAAACTTATAATCTATTTGGGATAAAAAACAAATACACGACAGCGACAAATAACATAATCGTAACTGGTGGAACAAATGTTTCATACTTGATTTTGCATCCTATTTATAATCTGACAATCAAAGCGAGAGATTATGCAACTACAAAAATGATTACGAATTTTAATACTTATAAAGACAATATAAGTGTTCAAGCTATTAACGGAACTGTGGTGTATCAAGTGGATTATGGAATATATACAATAAGTGTTCAAGCTACGGGTTATTATCCACTTCAAAAAACAATATTTGTACCACAAGATAAAGAAGTAATTTTTGATTTAACACCAATTTCAGAAACAATAGAGATAACAAGTCCACATTATGTAAAAATAATAATTCAAAGTATTACAGGAAAAAGATACGAAAATACTATTGTAAATGTATATAATAATTCAAATGTTTCTGTGTTAGAATTTGAAGGTATATCAGGAACAGATGGAGCAGTTACATTTAAATTAATTCAAACAACACGATATAGGATACATTTTTACAACACAGCATACAATTTTAATAAAAATTATTCTTTATATCCAACAGATTCACAATACACACTAATTCCAGACATTAATTCAATAACATTAATAAATGGACTTACATATTCATTGTTAATGACAAATACAAGTGTAACATTTACATGGAATGATGTTTATAATGAAACATTATTTGTTAATATGTCAATATCAAACGTTTCGGAATATACATTATATAATTTTTATTCTTCGGTAACTTTAGATAAACCAACGCCTTCTGATAATTATTCAGTTTGTCTAACAGGGTCATCTTATAACATCCCTACTACAATGTGGAATTTAATGGATCACAATGGTAATGATACACATTTCTATAATACAGAAGGAACAACAGAATATGGTTTTTATGTTCAAAGTCTTAATTCACCATCAAATTTTTCAATATGGGTAAACATTACTAATTCAACAACAAACACATTTAAATGGTATTATGGATATAGTTTAACACATAGTAGTAATATAAGTAATGTTTCCACAACACCAAACAGTATTTCGTTATATTACTTAAGTGAACCAACATCAATCAACATGGGAACTGCAACATTATCTGCTAGTCAAAGTTCAATAGATAAAGTTGGAACACTAGGATACTATTTTAAAGCACCTTCAAGTACCTATAAAATAAATATTACAATTCCAACAGTTAGTCATGGTACTTTAAATATAGTTAAATCATTTAAACCAGCCGGATACGTTATTCCAATGTCAGGAGTATCAGAATGGGTAGTTCTTGGAATTGGTATGACAATGTTAATATTTACTGGTATGTTGTTTGGATATAATCATGCTGGTATAGGAGCATTGATTGTTGTTGGATTAGCCATTCTTCTTTCTGTTGTAGGATTAATAAAACTTACATTTGCAGGTCAAGGAATTCTAGCAATAGCAGCATTTTTATCGATAATTGGATTGCTAAGAGGAAGACGATGAAATTATACAAATTATTATTAGTGATGATAATAATGCTAATTTTATTACCTACAATTTCTTCAGCAACATGGAATAATTTTTCGTGGTTATATAAATCTCCAATTTTAATAAATAATACAGGGAATGCAACAGATTTAAAAGATTATCAAGTTAATCTTAATATTACTTATGATTCTGATATGCAAGCAGATTTTGATGATATTCGAGTTGTTAATGATACATCAGGAACAGCGGTTCCATATTGGATTGAATCAAAAGTAAACTCAAGTTATGCTAATGTATGGTTTAATGCTTCTAATATTCCTGCTTCTGTATGGACTAATTCAACTTATTATTTGTATTACGGAAATGCTGCTGCCGCATCCGTAAGCAACGTAAATACAACATTTATCAGAGAAATAAGCGGAGTTGTCGGGGCATGGAGATTTGACAACAATAAAACAATTGATTACTCTGGGAACAATAATAACGGCACGCAGTTCGGTGGGGTGAACTGCACTGTAACGGGGAAGTTCGAGACAGGGTGTAGGTTTGACGGGGTGAATGATTATGTGTCGTACGGAAATTCGGCTACGCTAAAAATTACTAATACGTTGACTATTGAAGCGTGGATAAAACCAACTGGTGCTCAATCAAGTAATATATTCTATTCTGATGCTGGAACCGGTGCTGATATTTATTCGTTGACTTATAATAAAATATTAAGTAATAAAGTGAGTATTGGATATTGGGATGCATCTACAAATTCAATTAGAAGATTTACTTCAAGTAACATTACCCTTAACGTGTGGACACATATAGTGGGAGTACGGAATGCAGATAATACTTTAGATATATATGTTAATGGTCAATTGAATAATGGGGATACTTCTGGTACTCCTACATCAATGAGAACCAACTCTCCCACTATTGTTACAACAGGGAGGGCAGGAAACTATAATGTTGAATATTTCAACGGCACAATCGACGAAGTCTCCGTTTACAACAACTCGCTCTCGGCGCAAGAAGTCTTAGATTTATACAACAATTATGGTTATGTAACAACAAGTTATCCTGGCAGAGAATTAATTCGCAAATACATCGCCAACGAACCAACAGCAACATTAGGAACAGAAGAAATAGCACCAGTACCAGTATATTCAGGAGCATCACATAATCAAACAGTGGGAAGATTACCTACAAACTTCAGTATAACATATAATGATGGCATAGCATTACATCCAAATGGACAATACATATTCTCCACAAATAATACTGGAACGTGGGTAAATTCAAGCACATATAATTTTACAACAACTCCACAAACTATATTTAATGTATCTGTATTAAATTCAACTGTAGGAACTGTTGTTGGTTATCGCTGGTATGCTACTGATAATGATACTAATGTAGGTAATACACCAATATATACTTTAACTGTGACAGGTATATCACAAAATGTTACTCAAGAAGTTGTTGTTCAAACACAAGTTCAGGTAACAAAAACAACAGCATTATATCCATCAACTCCGAAAAATCTAACTGCAACAACTGGAAAGTTCTGGGTAAATTATGTGTGGGAATTAGGAATACTAAATGGAAATTTGAATACGGATAGTTTTAATGTTAGTGTAAATAATGAATGGGTAAATGGAAGCAATAATACATTAATTAATACTTCTAGTTTTCCACTTGGATGGGTTAATATTTCAGTGTATTCTTATAACTTATCATACAATAACTTAAATAATACACCAATAAATATGAATACTCAAATTACTATTATACCATCTTTTGTTTCATATAATCCCCTTTCACCAGTATATATACCTATAAATGTTAATAATGAATTCAATATAACTTCTGATAGTATAGTTAATATTTCATGGTATATCAATAACATATTAAGTCAAACTAATTATTCAACATCTTATGCTATATTTAATTATGTAAATAATACAATAAGTAATTATACAATAAATTCTTCTTTTACGTATGGTCCGTGGACTGGGGCAAATAATAGTTGGAATGTATTTGTTTATAATCCATCACCATATATTCCAATCAATCTTTTGGGTAGTTCAAGTGCGTTAGTTGTTAATTGGACATGGAATTCTACGTATAATATTGGGGATAATTATAATGTATATATGAATGGTCTTTTTGATACCAATACATCAAACAAATATAGGGCTACTAATGGCGTGCCTCATAATTGGTATAACATAAGCGTAAGAACGTATAATATACATTCTAATGAAATTAGTGAATGGACTAATGGTAGTATTCAATTAGTCAATAATGTTCCTGTAATAAATACGGGAGATAGTTCAGTAGTAGCAGGACAATATCTTAATATTACTATAGACGTTACTGATATTGATGGTGACTATACATATGTAAGTATATCTGGATTACCAACAAATGCTAGTTTCAATGCAACCACTAAAAATTTTAGCTGGCGTCCGTTAAATGCAGATTTTGGAACTAGTGTTTTAACTATATACGCCAATGATAGTTATGGGGGAAATACCTCCAAAATAGTGGGTGTAACGGTAACAGGAGGGGGCTTTCCCACAATATTAACAAAATCGAACAGTAAAACAAACACAGACACATCATCAGTTACTGTGTTTGGCGGTGAAGTTATAACTTATTCTGTCATACCTAACAAAGTCGTTGGTGTAAGATTTTGGGTAGATGACGAATTAGTTCAAGATTCGTATGATAAAAATGTTTATACCATAAACTTTTCATCAGGAATTCATACTATTAAATCTCAGGTTTATGACGAATTGGATGTGAGTACAAATGTAACATGGACGGTAACAACAGAAGGTGTATATGTAACAAATCTTATTGCTTCAGTTGGAAGTAAATCCATTTATTGGACTTGGGAGATGCCAACATTTAATGGTTTAAGTGGTGTAGATGTTTATTTTGATGGAGTTGAAAGACTTGTAAATAATAACATAGAATTTTACTATATTGCTGGATTAAATAGCGAAAGTATACATACTATAAGTATTCGCGTAGTTGATATTTATGGAACAAGGTATAGTTGGTTAAATATGACAAATGTCACATTGGAATATAATGCACCAACAATTTCAACTGGTCTACAGGGTGGTATAGGTGGAGTATTTTCACCGATATTAGGGCAAACAATAAGTTTTAGTTTTAATTATTCTTCACCTACAATACCAATAAAAGAAACTTCATTTGTGATTTATAGTGAAGATTCACAATTAGTAACAATTGTTACTAATAATTATGATTTTACAACTGGCAACAAAGTTGTTTCATCCAGTTTAGTTTGGGATGGAAAAGGATTAAATCATTTTATAGTTCCAGATGGTTATTATCATTATTATTATTTTGTAACCAATTGGGATGATGAAACTACAGAAGGAAATGGAATTGTAACAGCTGATAGTACTTCACCAACAGTCATAACAGCACCAAATGTTTATACTATGTATAGAGTTTGGGAACACGAAAGAACAACATGGGATTCAACAAATCCAATAAGAATAAATATAGATTCCACGATCGGAAGATATAATACAAGTATTACTGGTAATAGTTTTGCAATTAATCCTATTACACAAGTTGATGATTTATATAGTATAGCAATCAAAAAAGTAGGTTTTATAAATATAGAAACATCTGGAAATTATAGTTTCACTATAGAAAAAGATAATAGTGCTATTGCGTATATGTATATAGAGGGATTTGAAATCTATAATTCAAACAAGGGAACAACTTATTATGACGATCTATTTTTAAATAGTGGTGTTTATAGTATGTCTATTTTATATGCAAGACAACACAACTTGGGAAATGTAACTTTAATACCAAAGATAAACAATGCACCTATTGTATGGTATGATGCGTCTTCAGACCCGTATAATATTATATTAACTGCTGCGGATTTTCAATCTAATGTTTCATATATTAAATATAGTTTAGATACAGATCCGTTTGTGAATTATACCGGACCTATTAATGGTGAGGGAGCACAACTTCTTACTGTCTGTGCATATGATATTCCTAATAACCCAAGTTGTTCAGTAACAACTTTAGGATTTTTATCATTAGCTCCACCAGTAATTCCAATATCATTACCTACACCAAACGTTGTTCCACCAGAACCAACTGCTCCAACATATCAAGAACCACCTGGACCCGTTGGTTCCCCAAATTACCCACCACCAGCACAACCAAGTGGTGGAGGTGGAGGTGTAATTGGAGTTGTATATGGTGGAGGTGGAGGTAGTGGAGGTTATAGTGGATATATTCCTCCACCATACAATCCACCACCTCCTTCTTCTACTATATATGTATATTTCAATAAAGTACAATATTATATTAGTTCGCCAACAGAAAACATGACTGTTTCTGTTGTAGCATCTAATTGGGATAGGGAGGGTATTTTAATGATATTTAATCCAGTTGGTAATATAATACTTTTTGAACGTACAACCAGCGCATCTTTTAGTAGAAACATTGTTTTGAATAGTAACATGGGATTAGGTAGATATACTGCTGTAATTTTTAATGCATCAGACATTTCAGAAATATGGAGTGAAGCAACAGCGTTTGTTCTTCCAACAACACAAATCAAATTTAGTAAATCAATGTATAACTTGTCAGAAACATTAAATGTTGTAATAAGTGTTTTACCATGGAATACAGCAGCAACACCAACTATATTTAATGTTCAAATATTATTATGGAGCCCTTCTGACCCAATTTCCGGTTCTAGCAGTCAAATTATTAAAATATTTAACATGGGCGATATAAACGCTTTAATAGATAATAGAAATTATTATTATGAAACAAATATATTTACCGATTTAATTGGTACATATACAGTACAAATGTTTATTCCTACTATGGGTGGTACTATAAAACAAAATATCACAACTGTACAATATGGATATCAAATATCTCAACCAGAATATGAAGCGATACATATAAGCACAACATTAAGATATACAATTGATACTACTTTAACTAAATATAATTTAACAACATATATCCCAGGAAGTTATTTTGATTGGAATATTTATAGATATTATTATACTTCATCGGGAAGAAAGTCATTTAGACCAGAAATGAATGAAAGGTTCACAGTTATTTACTTAAACGGAAATTTCAATGAAGGATTTATATTTAATATATCAACTGCTACAGGTAATGCATACGAATATTTAGATACATTAGTAGCAAACATTAACGGAACAAATTATAACACAATGTATGATGTTTATTATGATGGAAACTTTATAGGTTATATTTCAAACAAAACAAGTTTTACATTTAGTTTTAGTGATTTTTCTATAAACACAACAAATCATGTTTTATCATTGGTTCCAACAAAAATAAAGTTAACTATATTAACCAGAGATTGTGATTCGCTGGTTTATATTTGGTCGTTTTCGGCGTCTTTAAACGGACAAGAAAGAAATATAACTACTTCTGGATCAATCGTTTATTATAACTTAAGTTATTCGACGGTTACAGTTACTGTTGATAGTGAAGGGTATTCTAGTTTAACAAAATCAATAGGTGTTTTTCAAGATACCATTGAAATATTTGATTTATGTAAAATTGGAGATTCAACAGAAATTACAATTCCACATTATGTAAAATTTACATTTCAAGGTGTAACAGGAAAAAGATATGAAAACACTGTTGTTCAAATTTATAACAACGAAACATTTTTATTCTCTGCTTTATCAGGTAGTGATGGGGCTGTTGCATTTAAGTTAAATCAAACAACAAAATACACAATTCATTTTTTAAATCCGTATTATAATTTTGATAAAAATTATACGTTATATCCAGTTGATAATTCATATACTTTTATACCATTACTAGATTCTACAGGTTTGATAAATAATTTTACTTATTTGTTAACTACTTCAAATATAAGTGTTATGTTTACATGGAATGATGTTAATAATGAATCACTATCAATAAATATGAATATAACAAACACACTAAACGCTCCAGTGTACGAATATTATTCTATTGTAACTCTTAGTGATACGATACCATCAAATAATTATTCAATAAGAATATCAAACGCCACTTGTAGTATTCCTACAACAATGTGGAATGTAATGAATCACACAGGTGCTGATGTGCAGTTCTACAGTGTTGGTAAATCCAATGAATATGGATTTTGGATAGAACGCCTAAATTCAAAAACTGATTTTTCTATATATGTTAATGTATCAAATTCTGGAGCTAGTACATTCAGATGGTATTATGGTTATGAAAATTATGCAAAAAGCAATTATGATAATATTTCCGAAACTTCAAATGGAATAACATTATTATCATTAAGTGATCCAATAGAAACATTTATATACAATACTAGCTTAATTAGTACACAAACATCAACTGCTAAAGCAGGAACATTATCATATATATTTCCGATTAAAACTATGACTTATACTGTTAATATAACAATACCAACAATAAGTCATGGAACATTACTTATAACTAGAACGATAAAACCGTTTGGATATGAGATTCCGTTTCCTAATGTTCCAGAATGGATGTTAATGTCGACTGGATTATTTATTTTTTTTGTTACTGGAATGATGTTTGGATATAATCATGCTGGTATAGGAGCGTTGATTGTTGCTGGAATGGCAGTATTACTTTCAACTATCGGATTATTAAAGTTTTCAGTTGAAAGTCAAGGTATTCTTGCAGTTGCTGTGTTTTTGGCTATAATAGGAATACTACGAGGAAGAAGATAAACATGAAACTTTTATTGAAACTAATTATAATAATGTTCTTAGTAGTCCAAACATCATCGGCAGATACAATGAAGCCATCCGGTTACGTTGTAGATACATCTAGCAACACACTTCAGGATGTTTTGGTAACATATTGGAATACTACATTCAATATACTAACAATTACAGATCCATCAGGATATTATAATTTATCGTCGAGTTTATCAAATGGTACATATAATTTTTCCGCTACTAAATCAGGGTATGCTATTACATATGGAAATGGAACATTCTTTAGTAATGGGACAGTTGAAAATAACATAACGTTGTATGGCGTTAACATTAATGGTATAACATATAATGCTCGTAGTGGTGTTATTCTTCCAAATGTGAATATTAATATTTCAGTTCCTGATTTTTGGGGGAACAGTACAACCAAGTGGTTCAATACAACATCAGATTTAAATGGAATTTATAGGTTAGATGGCTTTGTAGTTGATAAAATTATATGCTTTAATGCGACGAAATCTGAATATATTCATCAAGACTTTAACACAACTCTTATATACCATGGAAACTATATAGCGAACTTATATTTGCTACCAACGAATCCATGTCCCAATAAAGTTTGTGGTATTACGTTAAGTTATCCATGGCATCAAGCATTAGCATCAAGTTCTGTTTCTTTATGGAATAATACTAATAGCACTACAACAACTTCAAATTCTTTTGGATATTTTGAGTTTTCGAATATAGCAGATAACACAACATATAGTATAAATGCTTCAAAATCAAAATATTCAACAGTATCACAATCATTTACAGTATATAATAATACAGGTATTCAATTTTTAGTTCTTCATCCATTTTATAACCTTACAATTAGAGCAACAGACGACCAATCAACGGCTTTTATTTCAACATTTACGTCTTACATTAATAGTTTCGCTGGAGTGGCAACAACAAATGGAGAAGTTGTTTATCAACTTAATTATTCTTTAAATACAGTCAGTGTTACAGCAACTAATTATTATTCATTACAAAAACAGGTGTTTGTTCAAACAGACACAACAGAAATATTTAATTTAAACAAATTAACAACCACAATAGAATATGTAACTTCACATTATGTTAAGTTTATAATTCAAGATATTACAGGAAAAAAATACGATAATACAACAGTTCAGATATACCATAATAGTGTTCTTTTATTTACAAAACCAACCGGCAGTGATGGTGCAGTAGGATTTAAATTAAATCAGACGTTACCTTATGTAATTAGATTTTACAGTACTGTTTATGGATTTGATAAAAATTATACAATATATCCAGTTGAAACAGTATATACTTTACTTCCACTACCTAACACAACATCATTATTTGATGGTTTAACATATTCATTAACAACAACCAGTG
>Ga0180732_1002059_pt1 | contig 11263 bp, 12 predicted proteins | sample KR11_01MetaG_FD_148674 | JGI IMG/M metagenome (GOLD analysis project Ga0180732, IMG submission 148674) | Groundwater microbial communities from the Olkiluoto Island deep subsurface site, Finland - KR11_0.1 MetaG | ecosystem: Environmental > Aquatic > Deep subsurface > Groundwater | place...
AGGTATAAATCCAGGAGTAACTGTTGATGGCATAAATGTAATAAGTTATAGTTTTCAAGGGACTTCGACATTGACCTTTACTCCGTAATTAATATTTTAAATAAGAAAAGAGGTGATATATAATGGAACAGGCGGGAAAAGTGGGCGGTCTATATGCTCAAACTGGGGCAGTAGCCACTCTAACTGACAAACCTATAGGAACGGGCGATGCTTCTAATACGATATTTTATCTACAGGAAGTTATAGCCGATTGTGAATCATTGACACCATCAGCGGTTGGGAGTTTGCTTTCAGGGACTTGGACAAGCTCAGGAGCTACAGCCCAAACTTTGACGATAGATGGCACTGATAAGAAAGAAGGCACATATTGTATTAAAAATGCTGTTACGACTGTAGCTGCTGCACAAACTTGTTTATGTCTATTTACAATGACTGCAGTTCAGGATTGGCACGATAGGGCAAGAGTTAATTTCTGGGTGAGATGTGATAGGATACAAAGTGCATTTACCAGTGCAAGATTTGAAGTATTAGATAGTGCAGGGAAGCTTAGTTATTGGACTCTAACATTTGCTGCTGGAACGTGGACGAGAGTAAATTGCTTACTTGGAACTCCTACTGGTAATGTCGGAGGGGCAGCAGACTTAACTGATGTCAAAAAAATACAATTAAGCTTTGTAGCAGCAGATACTACTGTATTCTATCAGGAGCTTGACTGGATAGGTATAACTCCACAGGCAGTAGATAAAGACATAACTGTTAAAGTGGCAGGGGTTACACAAGGAACTGATAAATATCTACATACAGTCTCAGGAAAAGTGACTCTTAATACTGCTCCTGGAAGTGTGGTAGCGGTATTAGCTACTTATGATGAATATGCAATAGCTCAAGTAGGTGGATTCTTTAACTGGGCAATTACACAGGCGGTAAGTATTTTGGATAAGACTGATTTTCAAAGTAGCGGTTGGAAGGAATCCTTAGCAGGCTTAAAAGAATGGTCGGCTTCAGCAGAAAGACATTGGATGACTAATGAATCCTTAAATGCTTGGTTGGGGGTCACTAAAATTATAAAATTCTTTATGGATGCAGATGCTGACCCACAATTGCGTTATGAAGGGTGGGCGATTATTGGAGGTTTGAATCCAGCAGTGGCAATTGACACTATAATCAATGAGTCTCTTAGTTTTCAGGGGACCGGACAGTTGAGTTACGAATCTACTTAAAAAATAAATAAGGAGTAATATTATGAGCGATGATAAATTAGAAAATATCACAGCCAGCGGTATTCCGATTACCATAAAAGGCAAAGAATATAAGCTGGGTATATTCGGCATGCGGGATTTAGCAGACTTCCGGCAGTATATAAAAGGGCAACGAATTAAAATAATTCAGGAATCAATAGCTGATAACATTGAAAGAATCACAATAATAAATAATATTCTGGACGGCAATGTAAACGAGACAAAAGAATTATCTACTATGGATGGGGTCTGCTTTATGCTATGGAAGAGCCTACAAAAATATCAGCCAGAAATGACCTTAAAAGATGTAGACGATTTAATTGATTTAAATAACATTGCCGAAATATCTAATGTCATAATGAAAATAGGTGGGCAGGTAAAAAACCCTCCGATGAGGGCAAAGAAAAAATAAGCTGGAAACGTGCCTTTGCTCTCCTAAAAAGATATTATGGTTTTTCGCTTGCTGAATTAGGTGATATGTCTTTATATCAATTTAGTTCCTATATGGATGAAATTTTAAATATTGAAAGAATGTTTTCGGGTAGCGGATCAAAGCAAAAAGATACTACAACAACAGAAGATTTAATTAATATGGCAAAGAAAAAGGGGATAAAGACCCCCAAGAAGTATTAAGGTGGTGAGTAGCTATTGCAATTAGGTGAAGCATGGGTAAATATTACAGCAGATTCCAGTCAATTAACTAAAGGTTTAATCGATGCTGAAGGCAAAGTAAGCAAATCTGCCGATGCTATGGCTGCAAAATTGGCAAATGTCGGTAAGGTAATGACTATTGCGGGGGCTGCTATCACTACAGCCTTTGGATTGACAGTGAAAGCGGCAATGGATTTCAATAAAGAAGTAGCCAATATAGCGACCTTAATCCCGGGCAGCACTAAACGAGTGGATGAACTCAAATCGGCAATTAGGGATATGGCTGTAACTGTAGGAAAAGATACAACGGATTTAGCACAAGGTGCATATCAGGTTATATCTGCTTGGGGTGATACTGCCGATACGGTTGGTATTCTCGAGATTGCTGCTAAGGCTGCCACTGCTGGCGTAGCGACTACTACAGATGCAATTGACCTTTTATCTGCTGTTACTAAAGGATACGGAGATACTTCCAAAGAAGCCGTTCAGAAGGTCAGCGATTTAGCGTTTCAGACGGTTACTTTAGGACAGACTACATTCCCCGAACTTGCAGGCAGTATCGGAAAAGTAACCCCGTTAGCGGCAGAATTAGGTTTGGGTATGGATGAATTATTCGCAGTAATGGCAACGGGAACAGGAGTTACAGGAAAGGCTGCCGAAGTATCAACACAGTTAAGAGGAATAATGCAATCCTTAATGGCCCCAACTGCGGATATGACTAAACTCCTCGAAGAGAAGGGATATGCAAGCGGAAAGGCCATGCTTGCCGATTTAGGTTTGGCAGGGGCTCTTGAAACTATTAAAAACGCAGCCGATGCCACGAATACTCCGCTGCAAAAATATATTTCCTCAATAGAAGGTCAGACATTAGCATTGGCCTTAACTGGAACTCAAGCCGATAATTATATAACAAAACTTGCTGCTATGAGGGATTCAACAGGTCTTACTGATATTGCTTTTAGAGAGCAGACAGAAGGGGTTAATGCCGCTGGCTTTGCTTTCCAACAGGCGAAAATACAAATAGGAGTTTTAGCCCAAGAAATAGGTGATAAATTACTTCCGATGTTAGTTCCTTTAATACAAAAATTTACTGAAATTGTGGGGAAGGTTAGGGATTGGACAGAAGAAAATAAACCTTTAGCGGAAACTATAGTAAAATTTACAGCAGTAGCAGGCGTGATAATGGTGGTTCTTGGTCCCATCTTAATGATGTTACCAGCATTGATTACAGCTTTTTCGGGATTAGGAGTGGCTATTGTAGCCATAACAAGCCCCATTGGTTTGGTAGTTATAGCTGCAGGGGCATTATATCTCGCCTTTACGAACTGGGATAAGTTGGTTGAGATAGTCGGTAACGTGGCGAGTGCAGTGATTAATAAAATATCAGAATGGGCTGGAGCTATAAATACTTGGTGGGATAATATCGTAACCAATACAGATAATAAATGGATATTGGTTGCCGACAAAATAATGGATGCAGTTTTAAATGCAATATCTTGGGTTGCTGAAGCAATAGGAAAATTGATATCTGATATATTTGGCTGGTGGAGTAATATAGAAATAGATACTGATTCAATATGGAATAAAATTGCAAATGTGATAATGGATTCTGTAAAAGCCTGGATTGATTTTTTTGCGAATACATTACCAGGTTGGATTTTAAATATTGTTGGCTGGTGGGAAGATATTAGAGGAAATACCGAAAGTATCTGGGAAGCAATTTATGTCGCAATAATAGACGCAATCGACAAATTATTACAGAAAATAGGTATTGATATCCCTGGATTAGTCACGGATATATTCGGTTGGTGGACAGATATAAAAACCGATGCTTCTACTTTATGGGAAAATATTAAAACTACCATTACAACTATAGTTCAGAATATATGGAATAGCATAACTTCCATTTTAGAACCGATAGTAAATTTTGTAAGCGGTCTTTGGAAGGCTATAAAGGGTGATACTTCTACAATATGGGGAAGTATTTCATCAATAATAAGTTCTGCAGTTGGTGGAATAAAAATTGTCATTGGTGGAATGATATCAACAATAGAAAGTGCTTGGGCAACTGCACAAAAGATATATAACTGGATAAAAGATAAGCTTGAAGACGCTCAAGATATTTTAGATGAGGGAGTTACTATAGGACCAACAACTTCTCCAGGATGGGGACCAGGAGGGACAAGTGTACCTACTCCTGAACCAGTAACACCTTTACCAGTATATGGTTATCATCAGTTTGGGACTCCATATATACCAAAGACAGGTTTATATGGATTACATAAAGGAGAAGCAGTTATACCAGCAAGTCAGAATACTTATGATCAAAGAAAATCTTGGGCATCAAAAATACAAATAATGCCAGGTGCCATCGTAATTAATACTCCAAAATTCGGTGAAGGCGATGCTCAAGAAATATTTCGATTAATAGAGCGGCAAGCCAGGAATAGAGGGCTTGCATTTGGGAGGGCTTAATGAATATAATGCTGGGCACAGCGGCAAGCGAAGTAACATTCACAAATGTTATCATTGGAACTTCGAGACAGAAGGTTGCCTCAGTAATTACAATGATAGACGGCTCAAAGAAGATTCAAGAGGCAGTTAATATTAAACGTGTTTTTGATGTTATATTAATAAAACCAACGGCAACGGAAGTCACCAATATAGAAACCGAATATGATAAAGGAACAACCCTTAATTTTATTCATAAAACTGTAACTTATACAGTTAAATTCATCGGTAATTTAGACAAAACAACAGGCGATTACGCCATTAATTTTACATTACAGGAGTGTTAATATGCAATCAATTAGTCCGTTGACTTTAGCGGATTTTAAAAACAAAAGTAACATCGTTATCGGGAAAGCAGAAATCGATTCCGATGGAGCCGGAACTTACGTTGCACTCCCTGATGTTATCGATTTTTCTATTACTACTAACATTGAAAATCAGGTGGGACGTCTATGTTCTTATTCTTTTTCGATAACAGTTTTAAATACCAATGATCAATTCTATCCCTATAATACTACTTCAGCTTATTATGGATATCTGAAACAGGGACGGCGTATTAAATTATATGCTGGAATAAAAGTTAGCGGAACGGAATATTATTATCAATGGTTAATTGGTAGAATAGATGATTATAACTTGAGTAAACAAGCGGGGAATAATATATGTGTTATAACAGGTAGAGATTTTATGCGGGTGATCACCGATTATAAATTATACTCTCCAAATACATATTGGGGAACAACTCAAACATTTAATACGGTAGCTGGGACAGTAAGATATAATATGAATGCCGCCTGTAAAGGTGCTTACATTGCCTATTTAGATTCAACAAGCCCCTATGGTGGAAGTAGTTTAGAGCCGATATATGAGAATACTGACTGGTCTTATGATTGGCATAATAATCAATTCTGTTTTCTCGAACAACGGATACCTGATTTTGCAGGTACAAATAATTTAGTAATTTATTATATGACAACTCAAACTGTTGAGAATGTAGTAGGGCATATTCTTTATTTAGCAGGGATATTCGTAACTACAACTGCACGAGATGCTTGGATTGCCAATGCAAGTTATGTAACCCCGACAGCAAAGACAATCGATAGAGTATGGTTCAATACCGGAACAAGTGCATTAGAAGCTATTCGATTACTTGCTGAGGTAGTTCAATATCGGTTATATTTTGATTATGCTGGGAATCCTGTTTTCAAACCAAAAGCAAGCATAGGCATTGCTGTTGAAAATTTATATGAATCTGATATAGATGTAAAAAATACAGAAGAAAATAATGAGGAAACTTATACTCACATAATTGTAACTGGTGAAGAAAGGGATAGAGTTCCAGGTGATGATGAAACAGCCCCCGCAGTGCCGACAGGGCTTGCACTTACTACCGGAATGGGGTCAGCTACTCAAGCGAGTCTTTCATGGATAAAAGCAACCTGGAATGCCAATACTGAAATAGACTTCGGGCATTATGAATTACGATATAAAAAGAATGCTGACAGCGATTATACCGAAGTATCTACTATAGCATTATCTTATATTATATACGGACTCGAACCAGGTGTAACTTATAATGTACAAGTGAAGGCTTGCGACATATATGAAAATAGGAGTGCCTGGTCAACGGCGGTAAATCAAGCAACCGCAACTGATGCTACTACTCCCGCACAAATAATAGGGCAAGTGGCAACAGCTATTATGGCGGGCATCAAAGTTCAGTGGACGGCAGGAAGCGAGAATAATTTAGCAGGTTATATTATAGAAAGACAGGAATCCCCTGATAATATAGATTGGACAGGAGCTTGGGTAGAAAAGACCAGAACAGACGCTAATTTATGGCTTGACTTATTATTAACTTATTCTAAATATTATAAATACCGAATAACCGCTTATACGCAAACTGGGATAAATGGAACGACATCGGCAGCTACTACAGCAGTTCAACCAAATAAGGCAGGCACAAATGATATTGCAGCAGGGGCGATAACTGCCAATGAAATAGCTACTAACACCATAACAGCCAATAAATATAACGAACTCCGTAATACTTATGTATTTAATGGTGATGATAGTTTAGACGCTTCATTCCCATTCGAGCTTGATTTTGAGATTGTATCGGAAATGACAGCTATTAATAGTGTAAAATTATCGTTTAGAATCAGCCAGTTTAGGGCATATGCAACAGCGGCGGCAAGTGGTGGTGGAGCAACTCCAACAAGTTCGTCAGTATCTACTCCCAGTGGTGGTGGAAGTACAACTTCAGCATCTGGTTTAACTGCAATTAATGTATGTCCTGCGGTTTCAGGAGAGTTAATTGCTCATGATAGTGGATATTTGGTGAAGGGTAATGCTTATGGTGTACAAATTTATGACCATACTCACCCAACTCCCAACCATACGCACCCAGCCCATACTCACATAGTTACAATAGCCGCTCATACTCACGGTATAACTTATGGAATATATGAGGATTCGCAGACACCTGCAATAAATATTTTTGTAGATAATGGGGCTGGATATGGGAATAATATATTGACTAACACAACGGTAGACGCTGATTCTGCAGCCGCCCAAACAGTGCTTAATGTAACTTCCACAACTGGTTATACTATAGGAGATACAGTAAGAATAGGTAGGGGAACTGCACGAGATGAAAAGAAAATAATTAGTACTATACAGACAGGAGTTTCGTTAACAATGACTGCTAATTTGACTTATGCACATACTGCAGTGCAAGCAGATACGGTGGAAGAATGTTATACCACTGAACAATTAGATATTGCTATTACAGGGTCAATTAGCGGGAGCGGTTTTAAAAAAATTAAATTTGAAGCAGACACACGCTGCAGAATCCGTGCATGGGTTATGTGTAAGCTGGATATTTCGGCATAATTACAGTATAATAAAAATAAAAAGGGGGATAGAAATGTTAAAGCAATGGTTTATGAAAACGTTCTTTGGGAGAAGAATTTTATTAGAAAATATACTTATGGAGTTACGAAATTTACATTATCATTTTGACCGAATGGAAAATTTCTATATGCTCGTCAATAAAATCAAGGTAGAAGAAGAAAAAATAATAGACAAAAATTGTTAGTGTAAACTTTAGTGGGGTAGTTAGAAGACAAAAATTCCGAAAGTTGAAATATCCGGTAAGATGATATAATAATAAAAAGGTGAAATGAAATAAAAAAAGATTTGATAACCTCAAAATAATATGGTATAATTTAATTGGTAAATAAGAGCAGTTTTTTTATTATAAAAAACAAAAGGCTTTGAGTAAGTGTTAAGAAATTTAACTGTTTCTTATTTACCAGCACCGAAAGAAGCCTTTTTATTTTGGAGGAATTAAATTATGGGAAGAAAAGTAATAAACTTAACAGGACAGAAATTTGGGAGACTGACAGTAATTGAAAGAGCACTTAATAATAAACAAGGAAGTGCAATGTGGCTTTGCCGATGTGAATGTGAAAAAGAAATTATTGTCTAAGGTGGTGCTTTAAGACGTGGTGCTACTCAAAGTTGTGGGTGTTTTCGGGCTACAGAAAATTTAATAGGACAAAAATTTGGACGGTTAACTGTAATTGAGAGAATGCCCGATAATAAACAAAGTATGGCAAGATGGCTTTGTGAGTGTAAATGTGGGGGTAAAACAATAGTTCTTGGAAATAATTTAAAAAAAGGTACAACTCGAAGTTGTGGATGTTTTCAGAGAGAATCTGTAATAGAGAGAACAAGATTAAGTTATGGATATGCGTGCATACAAGAAACAATACGTTGTTATAAGAACAGTGCAAAAAAACGAGGGGTTGAATTTAATTTAACAAAAAAGCAGTTCGTCGAAATAACTCAACAAGATTGTCATTACTGTGGAGTAAAACCAAACAATTTAAAGAAATCCGGACATAATAATGGAGATTATGTTTACAACGGAATTGATAGGGTTGATAATAATAAAGGTTATACGATAGATAATATTGTTCCTTGTTGTGGAAAATGTAATTATGCAAAAGGTAAGTTAACATTACAAGAATTCAGGAATTTAGTCGAAGATATTTATAATCATATATTTAAAAATAAAAAAGGGAAAGTTAAATGAAAAGGTTAATTATTGTTCTAATTGGGATTTGCTTAATGTTTTTATCGGGTTGTGGAATCTATAATCTGAGTTTTTTTACTATACCCGACGATACTAAGTTTTTGGAAACAATAGAGAAACTTTCTACACCTTTAGAGATAAGCGATTATATGATGAGGAATTTTACTTATGAGTTACATAGTCTATATGCACCTGACCCTTATACTTTATGGCTAACGAAAAAAGGTGACTGCAACGATTTCAGTTCGTTTTCAACTTGGATTGCTAATTATCATGGCTATGAAACATTTACTATACAGATATTCGATGGCAGTTTTTTTAGCCATATAATAGCTGTTTATAATGAAGATATCTGGTTATCATTTACTGATAATCAATATTATTATTTTGGATTCGATAATTTTCAAGAAATTGTAGAATACGATTGGTACCTACAGTATAAAATCTGGACTAAATTTGTTGTTCGGGATTACTGGAATAATATTGTTGAAGAAGTTTTCAATCATAAGCGAGGTAAATAATTAATGGCATACGAATCAACTAAAATAGCCATAAAAGCAGAAGCAACTGGAACTGCAGGCGAGATATCGGCAGCAGGCGGTAAGATAACATTAAGGATAAATAATCATTTAATTCAAGATATAGCAACTGCTCAAAGCGTGGCTAATAGTTATTTAAGTGATTATAAAACGCAGAAAGTAAAGATATCGATAGGCAAACCGACACCATTACCCTACAATGAGGGCGATACTATATGGCACTCTGAAGCAGTCTTGCCTTATTATGCTGCCATATTAGCTTTAATTAGTTATGCGGCGGCGGTAAGCGGAGTGTATAATTATGCCGATGGAAGAACCATGAGTATACGAAAAATTGATATTAATTTTAGTGCGGGGAATTATATATCCGTGCTGGAATTGGAGAGCTGATAATGTTGATAAATAAGGCAATTTGGAGTATAATATAAGTATGAAAACAGAAAAATTATATCAAAATAAAGAGTGGTTAAGAGGGAAATATATTGAGGAAAATTTATCCACAATAAAAATCGGGAAATTATGTGAGGTAACTGGTACTACTATAGGAAATTGGTTAAGGAAATTTAATATAAAATGTACTTATAATATTCCAGAAGATACAAGATATCGCAATAAAAATTGGTTAGAAAATGAATATATGGATAAAAAGTTATCTACAGTGCAAATTGGAAAAATATGTAATGTAGATAATAAAGTTATCCATAAATGGTTAAAAAGATATGATATTCCTCTTCGTTCAACTGGAGAAGGGCATCATATAAGAAGTTGTAATCATTGTGAATTATCAAAGAAAGCTTTCGAGTGGATAAATGGGGAACTTCTGGGTGATGGATGTTTACAAGCTTCTTCTAATTATTCAGCAGTATTTAAATATGGCTCAAAATATTTAGAATACGCTCGATATGTTTCAGATACTTTACAATCTTTTGGAATAAAACAATCGGGTAAAATTAATAAACGGCATAATAAAAAATATGATAGTTATAGTTATGAATATTGCTCTCTTTCGTATAAAGAATTATTTGATTTATATAGAAAGTGGTATCCTAAAGATAAAAAAATAGTATTAAAAGATATAAAATTAACTTCTCTTACTTGTAGGCAATGGTTGATTGGAGATGGTAGTTTAACACATCAGAAAGGAACAAGACCATATATTAGATTATGTACTACTGGTTTTATTGCCTCCGATGTTAAATGGTTGGTTGAAAAATTAAAGAGAATGAGTTTTAAAACTACAAGACAGCCAGCCAATAATATAATAAATATTTCAACTCATTCGACCAAAGAATTTCTTGATTATATAGGTAGTTCACCTACAAAATGTTATCAATATAAATTTGAATATTAAGGGAGATGATGAATAATGGCAGACTATAAATTTACTCAGCAATCTGGGACTACATTTAAAGTTTCTACTGCAGATAAATGTGACAGTTTAGAGGACACAAATGAGGTTAGGCAGATATTAATAGACATTGGAGCTTTGTTAGGACATTCAAAAAAGGATGGATTATACCCTGCAGACGCTACTTCAGGCGGTGACATCGACATTCGTAGGGTTACCACAAAATCAGCAGTGGCAACTTTAACTACAGGCGAAGCAGGTTTTGTCAAAGTTTCAGCAGCAGCACCTTATACGCTTGGTTTACCGACTGCCGTTGGCAATAAATTAACCTATATTTTTGTTAAAACTGACGCTAATGCAAACCTCATCACTATTGATGGTAATGCTTCAGAAACTATTAACGGTTCATTAACTTATACCGACTTGAATTATCAATATGCTTATGTGGCTATAAGGTCAGATAATGCTAATTGGTTTGTGTTGTTTCGTTCAACAAATAATCTGGTAACTAAAGCAGGAACTTTAGTGGTAGGAGATTTGGTCAAAGTTAATAATGCCTCTGGGATAGTTGAACCAACAGGTATCGTAGCAGCGGATGTCGTAAAGAAAACTGGCACATTTACAGCTGGAAAGGTAGCTAAAATAAACAATGCTTCGGGAATAATAGAAATGGCAACTAATACCGATACTGAAGTGGCTGCTGCGGTAACTGAAAAGCATACACACCCGATTGTAGATACCACAGGTATAGCCAAAGGTTCTGTAGATGCCACTAAAATAGTTAGACTTGAAGTAGATGGATTAACAACCGCAACTACAAGAGTATTAACTGTTCCAGATAAAGATTTAACTTTAGTAGGGACGGTAGATAAAT
>Ga0180732_1002060_pt1 | contig 11260 bp, 13 predicted proteins | sample KR11_01MetaG_FD_148674 | JGI IMG/M metagenome (GOLD analysis project Ga0180732, IMG submission 148674) | Groundwater microbial communities from the Olkiluoto Island deep subsurface site, Finland - KR11_0.1 MetaG | ecosystem: Environmental > Aquatic > Deep subsurface > Groundwater | place...
CGAGCAATGAAAATAAAAACTGGTTTTGGTCCAGTCAATCACCCCGCTCTCCGTTATGACCGAACAGCGCCGAGGAGCTTCGATTCCCTGCCTCCGAGCATTGAAAATAAAAATGCCAGCGTCTTGGCATTTTTATTTTTATATTCTTGAAGGCAGGCAGGGTGAGAACCCCGAAGCTCCAAATGTTTTAAAATAATAAAAATCTTAAACGATATAAAAAAATTATTTAAAATTTACCTAAGCGGTGAGATTCCCTGCCTCCGAGCATTGAGATTTAAAAAATACTTATTTAAATAAGTATTTTTTTATTTGCTTAAATTTTATTCTTAGTCAAAATTACCGCTTAAATATTGCATATTCCGTTTTGTCATATTACACTTTAGAATATATCATATAAATAGAATAAACGCAATTTATGGGCAGTAATTTATATACAAAAGAACATAAGGATATAATTGAAAAGTTGAAAAAAGCCCGCCTTGAAACTGGGCTTGATCAAATTGCTGTCGCTAAAAAGATAGGCAAAACGCAATCTTATATCTCTAAAATAGAATCTGGTCAACGAAAAGTAGAAGTGCTACAGCTTAAAAAGTTTGCGAAAATTTATAATAAAGATATTAATTATTTTATTAAATAGTATGTCAAAAATTCAAGATTTACTACAAGGAAGAGATGATAAAATTAATTATAATCAATTAATTAAAAACTATCCTTGGATTATAGAAAGAAAACAAAAATGTATTTTAAGTCCAGATAGCGATGGATTATTATGCGGATTATTTATGTCGTTTTATTTAGATTGGCGAATAAAGGGTTTTTATGATGGTAAGGTAATGTTATTAGAAAAAAATATTTCAGCTAAAGATTGCGTATTTTTAGACATGGAAATTTTTAGAAAAGACATAAGGAGCGTTGGTCATCACATGGTCCAATTTAATAAAAAGAAAAAGCCAGCAAATTGGAATAATTATAAAAATTGTATTCAGTTGAACAATTTAAGAGATTATGATGGCTACAATGACTTCCGGCTTAAATATCCTTTGGCAACAATACACTTTTTAATAGGGGTGCTCGGCTCAAAAATAAAATTTAAAATACCTGAAGCAGCAATTCGCGCTTTATTTTTTACGGATGGAACTTTTAATGTTCTTTTTAAGTACCCTGAGAATGTATTAAATTGGTTAAATTATTTGCGGGCAAACGAAGAATCAAGTCCTTTAAAAGAAGTTTTTGAAAACGAAAAATATAGTGTATTTTCTCTCATGAAAGCAATGGATGAATTTTTTAAAAAAAGAGACGAAATTAGCGTTTTTAAAGAAAGGGGCGACAGGTTAAAAATATCAGAAAGCGACGGTTCGCCGATCAATATTAAAAAAGAGAATAATTTTTACAAAATAAATTCAGAAGCAAATGAAAGAATTGAAAAATTTATTAAAATTTTATCTGATTTAACTTGCTGGAAATATAGCCAAAGCAATTGGGCTTGGAAAAATTTTAAATTATATAAATTTACAAAAGAAGATTTCGCTGGAAAAAATATTCGTTTAAATAATAAAACATTTGAAAAATTTTTAGGAAAAAAGCCGTTAAGCTGGGCCATGACCAGCGGTCAAAACATTGAATACACCACAGAGAAACCGGATAAATTACAATAAAGTATCTTGTATCGTATTTATTCTTTCTTTTGTTAAATCACAATATTCTTGAGATATATCAAAGCCAATATAATTTCTCTTAAGTTGTTTTGCTGTCACGGCTGTTGAGCCACAACCCATAAAAGGATCTAATACTATCCCGTCTGGAGGACAAAAACATTGTATAAAATCAAAAGGAATTTTATCAGGAAACACCGCCGGGTGTTTTCTTTTTAGTGGATTCTTGTCCCCTGCCATTAAATAGTTCCAAATAGTGCCTCTACATTTTGTAGGATTTATTAATCTAGTTACAGTTTTAGTAGTTTCTCCATTAGTTTTTCTATTACCGCTTCCAGTCATTACTTTACCGCCATGTTTTGATGGTATTTTCAATGGCTCCTTGTTAAAATATTGCGGCTTGGCGCCTTTTAAGAATATTGGGATATATTCATGGTCTACTCTGAACCTATGTTTCCACCACGCGCCCTCAGTCCCATGTTTTCTATAAATTACAGTTTCAAATAAACGAAGTCCGATGTTATCACACCAATCAATAATAGTCTTAAAAGAAGTTAATGATTTAGCAAAATTTTTTGTTTGATCCTGAATTACCATTGCAGCAATACCGCCATCTTTTAAAATACGAAAAATTTCTTTTCCTGTCGCATGTAAATCATAACTAAAACCATTATATTTTCTTATCTCATCATAAGGAGGTGAAGTGACTACTAAATCAATTGAATTATCTGGAATTTGCTTCATGCCTTCCACGCAATCCATGCATTGAGTAGTGTTTAACCATTTTTCAAAAACATTTTCTAAAATATCATTCCTTTTTGGATTCTTTGTTATATTTTTTATTACTTTTGTCTCTGGTTTCAAATTTTTTATTATATCAATCACCACACCTTGAACTATTAAATTTTTTGATTCAACATATATCGGCTTCATTTCTCGATTGGCTGGCTGTAATCTTATTTTATTTTTCTCTTTATAAAACTTTTTAAGAGTAGCTTCATTGTTATTAATTAAACAAACGACCTTTTCTCCATTACTAGCTGTTGGCTGACTTTTTATTATTACGGTATCACCGTCGTTTATATTTTCATCTATCATACTGTCGCCAACAACCCGTAAACCGTAAAACTCGCCGCTTACAGGTAATTTAGTTCTCGGAATTGCTATTTTTGTGTTATATTGCATCGCCTCAATCGGCTGGCCTGCCGCAATATTGCCTAAAATATTAATTTGTATCATTGGTTCGCTATCAAAGATACTAATAGCTCTTGCCTGATGCTCTGCTTTATTAAGAAAACCTTTTGCTCGCAATGTTTCTATGTGTTCATGAACAGTGCTTACGGATTTTAATTTAAAATTCTTTTTTATCTCTTCAAGTGACGGAGCATATCCGTTTTCTTTGATAGATTGTTTTATAAATTCGTAAATTTGTTTTTGACGTTGTGTAAGCATAAAAAAGTATTGACATTTTATTAGTAATAATTTATATTAACAGTATAACCGAAAATTTACCGAAAATCAAGAAAGTTATCCACAATTTTAATAATCAACTAATTTAAAACTTATGACTAAATTTAAAAACACTCAAAAATTTACTAAAACAAACATAAAAAAAATATCAGAAAATAAAGCTATTGTTTATAAAATTAAAAATTTTCAAGGAGATAATCTTTATACTGGAATCGCTGGCAGAAATCGAGGACAAGATCGATTAAATGAACATAAAGACATATCAAAAGATAAAATTCCCGGTGGCACTAAATTTCAATATGCTCAGGTTAAAAATAAAAATATTGCTGAAAAGATTGAGAAACAAATTATAAAAAAAGAACAGCCAAAATTTAATATTAAAGATAAATAATTATAAAAATATGATCCAAAAAATAAAAGCTACGGACACAATCAAGGATTCACGAGAATTAATTAACAAAAATTTTAAGGATTTGGAAGATAGAATAAAAAAGCTGGAAAAATTATTAAAAAATAATAAATAGTTTTTAAAAAGCTGGCGGGGATGCGAGAGGGCTTTAATTAGTGTTATTTAGTTTCCCTTAAATCTCTCGGATAGAGCCTTTGAATAGGGCGTTGTCCGCGGGAGATAATTAAGGGTTATAACTTTCGCACTTAATAAAACCCTCTAATGCGAAAACTATGTTTCCTCAATTTCAGGTTTACATGGATCGCGCAGGCCAATATCGTTGGCGATTGAAAGCCAGAAATGGCGAAATCGTTGCGGTTAGCGAAGCTTACACTACAAGGTATAATGCCAAGCGGTCTGCTGAACTAGTAAAAACGCTTGCTCCTTATGCGAGTATAGTATGTATCTAGTTTAGGGATCACGTTTTCCTCGTCAGCTTTTTACAAATTAATTATAAATACATATCCTTGCTACTTCACTCACAATAAATCATATGAATGAGCAAAAAATATTCGATTTATTATTTTCTAACCCCGATAAACTTTTTGCTTTGATTGAGCAAAGAGGTGGGAATTTAGACGGTTTAAAAAAATTAAAAATTGGCAAATTAATGGCCAAAAAAAGATTTCCAGAATTAGTTAAAAAGGATAGTATTGATGCCGCTGAATTTGTTTTGTGGTTTTGCTATTTTGTAGAAATGGAAATAAGGGATTCAATTTTTTATGTTGAAACCAATCTACGCAAAGACCCCAAAGAAGTTGATAAGATGTTAGATAAAATGACTTTTGGACAAAAAATTATATTCATTGAGAAGCACTATATTTCAAATCCAAAAATAGATGCTTATGTTAAAGTATTAAAAGATATAAAAAAATTACGTAATTGTATGGCACATGGTGAGCTAAATAAGTTATTTTATGGAGGGTATTTTTTATCAGATCCAAGAGGCCAACTTAAACTAGGAGTTGATCTTAGAAATGCATCTTTAAGAAAAAACAATAATATAAAATAGAAAGAATTTGGCAACGAGTTATAATAGCGTGGAAGAAAAACTTGTCCACGCCTCATTGGGATCCCGCTCTCAATTAATATAGACATAAGTGGCGGGAAAATCGCCTAAAAGACGCGCCTATTTTTAAAAAAGGATTTGTGAGCGTCCGTCCCCCGAACCCCCTTCCGCCCGAAAACGCCTTTATTCCTTATATTTCTTTTTAAATTGAGTTCTGATTTCTTTATAAAATCCGAGCCAACCTAATACGCATTTTGAAAAACCTGTTTCCGTCAGGAAACGCTCAAGAAACACATATTAGAGTTGTCATATTCAAATACAAAAAGCACCTGAAAGGTGTTTTTTGTTTGTCTAAAATAAGGTATACTGAATAATATGAAGAAGAAGATAATAATAATTTTAATATCAATACTACTGGCAATAGTTTTAGTTGCTGTCTATTGGTTTAAGCGTGGTGATGTCTGCCTAACACAACCACCATATTTTAATTGCCATACGCAAAATAAATTTGATGATATAGATGCAGAGTTTAATAATTTATCGAACTGGTTAGGAAGTATGGGTGAACCGTCTGTTTTTAATGTTGATAAAAATGAAGATGTTTTTTCTTTTGAGCATATGGATTTTGACGGAGGAGTTGGTTGGACTAGAATTATGAAAAATGAAGAAATTAAAGATTCTCTTGGGTTTTATACAAACTACATAGATCCAATCCTTACGCCTTTATCTGAAAATACTTTAATCGGTTCTGCCTGGCAGTGGCCGCAGGATTCAAAATTATACAACGGACCATTTTTCAATTATTATTTAGATTTTAGAACTAGAAAAACAGTAAAATTACCAACCAAAGGAAGATTAATTGCTAAATCACAAGACGGGCAAAAAGCAGTTTTTCTTGAAAGTGATTGCGATAAATACCCACTAACCCCTGAGACTGACCGTAATTGTAATAATCGAGATTTAAGTTTACGTTTAATTAATTTAAGAGATGATATAGAGGGAATAACTATTAATCATTATTATGCAATGAATCGTCAGGAGGATAAAAGTTTTTTAGATTTTGGAAAGGTAGTTTTCTCACCTGATAATAAAAAATTAGCGATTGAAGTTAAAATTGAAGAGGTTGATTATGATACACCAAATGAATACTGGACTTTATTTATTGCCGATACTGAAACTGGAGAAATTATTAAACAAAATAACAAATTATCTAAAAATAGATACGAATATGTTTTCTGGTTAGATAATGAAAATATAATTTATTGGTAGATTTAAAAAAATAATTATTTATACATTTTAATAATGTTTTTAAAAAAAATTATAAAAAAGAATAGTTGGCTTTTAGTTTCTAATTTGATTATAAGTTTGATTTTATCTTCAACACGAAGAGGTGTTGACGCTATATTTTTTGATTTTGTGCCTGCTATATTTGTTTTGTTTTTGTTATTGCCCTTGGTAAGCGGGATTATACTGGTATTAATTCAAAATAAAAACAGGAGTTACGAATTTTTGCCGAATCTATTGATTGGATCTTGCTTGAATAACGCTACTATTATTTTGGTTATAAATTCAACCGAATATTTCCGTCACGGTTATGCCTACCGCCAGTTTATTGATATTTTTGAAATGAGCCAGTTATTTCTTCCTTTATTTGCTATATCTGTTTTCGGAGGTTTGATAGGCTTGGTTATTAGAGGTACTTCAGAACAAATCAAAAAAAATCCCAATTCAAAAATAACTTTGGCAGGCAAAAAAATATTTGGAGGAATATTTTTAAGTATAGGGACGATTGGGGCATCCATAGCTACCATGATTTTTTTGGTGTTAGTATTTCATCCCTCAAGTTCTTGGCTTAACATGGTGATGGTTGATTTTAAACTCATAGAAGTGGTGGGAGTTATTCTTTATTATTTATTACTTTTGTCGGTTTTGTCTATTGTTCTTGTTACCTTAATTTTTATTATAATTCTGGGCTTAATGCTATTTTTTTCTAAAAAGAAATTTTTTAATAAAAAATTATTTTTTCGTCTGATTATATATTTTTTTATCTCCTTGGTGATATTTTTACTTCTATCTTCTTATACAGAATCTGAGTTTGAATTAAAGAAAGCAGAAATGAAAGAAAATAAAATTGAAGAACACTTTAATATTAAAGATTTTGATAATATCCATGTTTCACGTTTTGTTGAATTTGATGAGATAAAAATTATTCAAGGCGATAAATTTGATATAGCGGTTAGGGGTAGTCAATATGACAAGATAGGATTGGATTTTGAAAAAATGGATGACAAAACATTGTCTATAAAAAGATCTGAGCTTGAAACTTATTATAATACTGATACCTGGACAATGGAAAACAGAGACGCTCTGTTTCCTGCAGGTACAAAACATTTGGTAATAGAAATAACCATGCCCGATATTGAAAAAATTGAAATAGAAGGCGGAAACATTGAATTGACGAACTTTAAAGTAGACAATATAGAAATTAAGTTAAACAAAAGATTTAATAATATAAAAGGCAGTATTGCAGTTGAGGATACATTGAAGCTTGATGCTAAAGGAGGAATAATTAATCTGGTCGGATCTAGTAAAAATTTAATAATCAATTCAGGTGATTGCTGGATAGAAATGGACAAATTTATGGTTGAGAACGCTTTTATCAGTGCGATAAACACGAGTAGATTGAACGTGAACGTCGACAATAACATGGAAATAAGGACAAGCGAAAATTCTGGTATTACAAATCATAATAATAAATAATAATAAAAGTCATGAAAAAATTTAAACCAGTAGTTTTAATTTCAATTTTTTGCGCTATTATTTTTTCTATAGTTACTTTTTGGGTGTCAGAAATAGATTGGCCAATATTCTTTTATTTAATTTTGGCTGGATTTTTTATGGTATGGATTCAGAAAAAAACAGTTACTTATAAATTTTTAGATAAATTATTAGTCGAATCCTTGTTTGGTTATAAATTTGTGATATAATTTAAATATAAAATTAATTTAAAAATATGAAACCAAAAATTAATAAAACAATAGTCTCGCAAATTATTAGTGGTTGTTTAAAATTTCTAGCAGTAGTAGTTCTGATTCTGGTAGTTATTGTTATTATCATTCCTTCATTTTTAAGCATCGTCAAAGGAAAGGACATCTCACCTGTTGATGATTCTAAACTACAATTACAAACAATCAACATCCCTAAAGAAGAAAATGCTTTTTATGATCTAAACTATAATTTAGACAAAGTACAAAATTTAATTAATACAAAAAATGTCCCCGCAGGAAAACAATTAGTTTCTGATTATATAGAAAGCGATGAATGGAACCAGGAAGTTGTTAAACAGCTTTTAGCTGACAATGAAGGGGTCTTGCAGGATTTTAGTTCCGCTGCGGCTAAAGGGAAATTTCAACTGCCCTACACAGATGACCCCTCTAAAATATCAAGAGATATCCCTATTACACCATTAAATGTTTATCGAGAAATAAGTCGTTTAAGTGGTGTCAAAGCTATTTGGTTGGCTAAAAATGGTCAAGACAAAGAAGCGCTTGGAGAAGCTTTTAAAGCAATCATTGTTGGCAATGCTATTGAAAATTCACAAGGCCTTCTAATTACCCATTTAGTTGGTATTGCTATAAAAGATAACGGTTTAGATGTTTTGCAAAAAGTTATCTCAATGATTCCAAAAGACTCCCTGGTTTTATCTGAATATCAATCTAAACTAGAGAATTACAAAGCAAAGGGGAACTCAGCTCCTTTTTCAATAGAATATCTCGTCTCTAAACAATCGTTGGATAATTTTGGACAAGATTATGATACTAAGTTAGGAGCAGGAACAAAAATTTTAATAAAGAATAAATTTTATTTTAAAAAAAATCTAACCACTAGTTATTATTTTGATTTTTTCAATAAACTAGCCGTAGAATCGAAGAAAGATTGCTCTGAGGTAAAAGAGATTCAAAAATCAACAAAACCTTTAGAAGAAAGTAATCTGATAAAAATGTATTTTACTGAGAATGTAGTAGGAAAACATTTTATGAAAATTTCTGAGATTGCCATGAATAATGTTTTGAAAAAAAAGTGTGCTACCGAAAACAAACTCAAAGAAACCATTTTAATTATTGATAATAAAAAATAAAATTTCAGATTGGTTAATAAACAAATGTGACTTATTCAAAATTAAATTATTTTGGTTCGAACATCGTCCACGACCCCGAGCAATGAAAATAAAAATGCCAGCGTCTTGGCATTTTTATTTTTATATTCTTAGGGGCAGGCAGGGTGAGAACCCTGAAGCTCCAAATGTTTTAAAATAATAAAAATCTCAAACGGTATAAAAAAATTATTTAAAATTTACCTAAGCGGTGAGATTCCCTGCCTCCGAGCCAATAAAATATAATAAAAAGGGATAGCTCCCCAGTCATTAGACGGGGCAAGAGTTTTGGTCCAGTCAATCACCCCGCTCCCCGTTATGACCGAACAGCGCCGAGGAGCTTCGATTCCCTGCCTCCGAGCAAAATACACACATGGGCTGGTTTTGGTCCAGTCAATCACCCCGCTCCCCGTTATGACCGAACAGCGCCGAGGAGCTTCGATTCCCTGCCTCCGAGCAATACAAAAAATGAAGGCGCCCCGATAGACATCGGGGCGCCTTCATTTTTTGTATTGGCAAACTTAAGCCATTTGGCCCAAATGGCTTATAGAAAAATATTACTTTTTTATAAATTAATATTGATTTCTTCGTTCTGATATGCTATTTTATAATCAACAGCTAAATTTTAGCGGAATTTTTTTAGAGAAAGAATAATAGGCATAAAATTATGGAAAAACAAATAATAAAATCGTTAACGGAAAATTTTGAATCTTACGCTAATAAAACGGAAAACGGCATAGAATTTTGGTTTGCCAGAGATTTGCAGAATTTATTGGGTTACGCCAAATGGGATAATTTCCTAAATGTTATTTCAAAAGCAAAAACAGCGTGCAATGTATCCGGAGGCGAGATTTCAGATCATTTTGCCGATGTCGGGAAAACGATAAAAATGCCTAAAACTGCGGAAAAAATAGTGCCGGATATAATGTTGACCAGATACGCCTGCTATTTAATAGCTCAAAACGGCGATTCAAGTAAAGAGGAAATTGCGTTTGCGCAGACATATTTTGCCGTGCAAACAAGAAATTATGAAATAATAGAAAAGAAACTTCAAGAATTTGAAAGATTGCAGGCCAGGCAAAAATTAACTGAAACGGAAAAAGAGCTGTCCAGCGTTATTTTTCAAAAAACCGGAAGTGATAAAAATTTCGGCTTGATTAGAAGCAAGGGAGACAAAGCGCTATTCGGATACACAACCCGGGAAATGAAAAACAGATTAGCCGTTCCAGGCAAAAGGGCTTTAGCTGATTTTCAGCCGACTATTATTTTAAAAGCCAAGGATTTCGCTACCGAGATCACTATTTTCAACAGCAAAGAGAAAGCGTTAAATACGGAAAGGGAAATTTCCGAAGAACATATTACAAATAACAGATCGGTTAGAAAAACTTTAATATCCAGGGGAATATATCCCGAGAAACTACCGGCGGCGGAGGATATTAAAAAAGTGGAAAGAAAATTAAAGTCTGAAAAAAAGAAAAGTTTAAAAAATATTGACAAAGATAAATTGGGTAAATAATAATTATGCCGTATCCGCCCGCTGACATAGCAGGCGATAACCTTTTTGGATTAAATCTTTTGCTTCCATTTGGCAAAACGAGAGTGAAAGTTTGTTGATTTTTTTCTATGAGGAAAAAAATTAAATAATGTTTAGGAGTTCGTCAATAAATTTTAATCCCTTGTCTCCGAGCCAGATAAAAATCAGCTCTCATAGGCTGTTTTTTTTGTTTTACCAAACTTGAGCCATTTGACCCATAAGTCTCAGGTTTGACAGGCAAATATCGCTGTTTTATTCCCACCAATACGCGCCATAAACTGCTAAAAATCTTAATCCTATTTTTAAAATCGTCCGCAAGCATGGTTTGTCTTTTTTTATTTCTGCGTTATAATGAATAAGATGAATATAACAAAAAGAACAATTTATTTGATTATTTTTATATTGATTTTGGCGATCGGGGCTTTTTGTATTTTAAAGCATAACACATTAACCATGGAAGCTAATCAAAATATTTCGGAAACGGCAAAAATAGCGGATGAACCGCGGGATCGCTATGAGTTGGTTGAAATCGCGGACGGCTCAACTTTCGGCGAGCTGATGTCTCAAGCCGGAATTAGCCCCGGCCTGGCCAATCAAATTTATGAAGCGGCTTTGGCTGAATGCGATTTGGCCAAGATAAAAGCCGGCCATTCTTTGGAACTTACTTTTGACAAAGATTCTGATGAATTTAAAGAGCTGGTTTACAAAATGGATTCAGAGGATGAGTTAGTAGTAAATTATAAAAACAGTTTGGGAGAAAACGCGACCAGCACCGACGAAAGCGCTTACTTCTTTGAAGCCGAGGTTAGACCGATAAACTATGAAGTGAAAATTACTGCCAAGGAAGGCGAGGTCAAAACTTCAATGTATGAAGCCGCGCTGGAAAATAATATTGACGAGCGCGCGATCATTGAACTTGCCAATGCTTTTCAATGGACAATTGATTTTGCCATGGATCCGAGAGTAGGCGACAAATTTAAATTTGTTTATGAAG
>Ga0180732_1002061_pt1 | contig 11255 bp, 9 predicted proteins | sample KR11_01MetaG_FD_148674 | JGI IMG/M metagenome (GOLD analysis project Ga0180732, IMG submission 148674) | Groundwater microbial communities from the Olkiluoto Island deep subsurface site, Finland - KR11_0.1 MetaG | ecosystem: Environmental > Aquatic > Deep subsurface > Groundwater | place...
AACCTAAATTCACTAATGATTAAGGAATGGCTCTCTGCTGGTGGTAAGTTAGAAGACAGCCATATTATACTACGCTATTTAAATCACTTTCACGATCCGGTGAGTAATACCGGTCTTTCGGGTCAGTATAGTGCATTACAATGGGCTTTAATGGAAGCTGGTACTCAATTAGCCGGAGACTATTCATGGTGGGATGCCCGCAGTTATTATTTTAAAGCTTTAACTGCTACTGATAAAGATGCAAGAGAAACCAATTTCGCAAAAACATTCAGAGCGCTGGGACAGGTAATGCATCTTGTGCAGGATATGTCAGTTCCGGAGCATGCAAGAAAAGACATACATCCCCTAGGTTCTGATTATGAAAAATGGATAAATATTAATGTAAGGCCCAAGATTAACACCCACTCTCCGATTTTCTATAAAATTGACCCAGCTTATCCTTTATCTATTAAAAATCTTTTTGACACTGATCTGTATGATGCTTCTAACCCTAGTTTGACGATACAAAAGCCCATAGGCCTTTCAGAATATACAAACGCCAACTATTTAAGCCCGGATACAATATTTACTGATTTTGTTTATCCTGCATACGTGGATATGAGCGAGAATATAATTAATGATAAAAATGGTAATTATAGATTGTATTTAAAGAAGAATATAAATGGAGAAACAATAGAGCATTTTGCAAAGGCGGGAAATTTTTACAACTATCTTCCGCAGGATTACAAGATACTATCACTGACTTTAAACGATGAAAAGGTATACTCCGATTATTCTCAAAATCTCATTCCCCGTGCTATCGGCTATTCTTCTCAGGCTTTAAGTTATTTTTTCAGGGGAATATTTGAAGTTGATGCTGTACCTATCATTATAGACAATAATATCTGGGGTGTATCTTATTTTACAAAGAACATGACTCAAACGAAGGAAACTTTACACTATGGGGGCTTATTTTATCCCAAATACGAACCCGCAACCGGTACTCCTGATAGTGATATTACATCGCTCCTTTCAGATCTTGTATATAATGAAAAAACATTTGTTCCTTTGTGGTTTGATCAGCCTATAACTCTATCGGATGATTTAGCGACTTTTCGTGATGCTGTTTGTACCCTTGCGTATAAGGGCGGTCTTGGTTTAGAAGTAGAAGCCGTTGCCGGCAAGATTTTTAAATTGGATACTGCACTTTATTTTAATGAGGAATGGAATTACCTGGTAGGAAATTATCCATGGAAGCATACAACTGCTGATTTTAATCCCGACAATGGAGCTACCCTTAACGAAGTGATAGATAATGTGCTTATCAAGGATAACGTGCGATATGCCGATGATAACAACACTGATGAGAAAGCGCGATGTAACGATACGGATCTCAATTTGATAGATATAGACAACCCTAATGGTATTCTTGTTACATCAAGCACATATATTGAATATAAAATAGATGATATGTCAATTGAAAATAAACCAGAAGCCCCTCCCGGAAGTACATATGACTATCAGGTTGTATGGCTTTTTTTTAACAATGGGCTGATAATAGAACTTTACTACGATTCCGGAGTGAATGCGTCTGAAAAGACGGCTTACTGGGTTTTCTATCCTGGCAACATAATGATAGACAATATCTATGAAATATTTCAAGCGTTCGGAATCGAAATACCAGGACCTCTTTATCTTGAAAGCATTTGTTTTTCACAGCAGTTGCTACCGTCACCGGATTCTCCTCTTGATACCAGCCAGCATATGAAAGTAGATTATTTTCGAATTATTGACGGCAAAACCAGTCCGTTATAAGATTTAAATGAATAGTTGCTACTTGCATTTAAAAAGGAGATAATTTGAGCCAGTTTCAAAACGTCCCATTTTGGTCGATCTCTGCGTTGGGTGAAAATTTTAATCCTCGAAATACTCCATGTATTCCTGCGGTTAAAATTTTCATCCGCCTTGACCTTGACCAAACTGAAACGTTTTGAAAGTGGCTCATTTAATTAAAGCTTAAGGGATTGATTGAAGATAAAAACGGGTGTTATGCAAAGATTTTAAAAGGAAAGGATGATTTTGAAAAAACTTAAGGGTTACCAGAAAAAATATTTAAGAGGCCTTGCGCATAAGCTTAAGCCATATGTTTTTGTAGGACAAAAGGGTTTAACGGAATCGCTTATAGAATCGATTTCCGATGCTCTTGAAAAACATGAACTTATAAAGGTCAAGTTTCTTGATTTTAAGGAAAAAGAGATGAAACAGGAAATATCGTCTGAAATCGAAATAATGGCTGAATGCGAGCTTGCAGGGATTATCGGACATATTGCAACGTTTTATAAACCGAATAAAGATCCCAAAAAAAGAGTGATTATTATTCCTGAGAGAAATGAAGACTAATAATGAGGAGCCAGTTTCAAAACGTCCAATTTTGGCCGATCTCTGCGTTGGGTGAAAATTTTAATCCTCGAAATACCCCATGTATTCCTGCGGTTAAAATTTTAACCCGCCTTGACCTTGACCAAACTGAAACGTTTTGAAAGTGGCTCATGAGTTAAAAACATAAAACAAGGAGGAAACGAAATGCAGGAAAGATCCGGGTTGGTAACAATGAAGGGAAATCCGCTGACACTTACGGGCAACAGCTTAAAGGCCGGAGATAAAGCTCCTGAATTTGAAGTGACGGATAATGATATGAAACCTGCGGGCTTATCAACTTTTGCAGGTAAAGTTTGTATTATTTCTTCGGTTCCTTCGCTTGATACTCCGGTTTGCGATATGGAGACAAGACGGTTTAATACTGAAGCTGCCGGGCTTGGCAATGATATTGTGATTTTAACAATCAGCATGGATCTTCCCTTTGCCCAGAAACGCTGGTGCGGGGCTGCCGGGGTTGATAAAGTGATTACTCTTTCGGATTATAAGACAGCATCTTTTGGTCAAGCATACGGCGTTTTGATAAAAGATCTGAGGCTGCTTGCAAGGGCTGTTTTTGTAATAGATAAAAAAGGGATTATTCAGCATATCCAGATTGTAAAAGAAATTGCTGAGGAGCCCGATTACAAAGCAGTAATTAAGGCTGCAACCAGGCTTGTATGATACCAAGTCGCATTCAAATTCTATCTGCGTTGGGCTTCGTCGGTCCTGTCCTCGGCATATTAGATATACGCCTGCGGGAAAACCTCCTTGCCGCCTTGCTATCTTTTTGAATGCAACTTGGTATGATATTAATTGTTCATGTGAATAATCATGTGGCTTTTACTACAGCGTAAATAGTCCATGCGCCTACCACGATAAAAAAGATGCCGGCGGCTATTTTGATATAGTTTACAGGTATGAATTTGCTTAAAGCTGTTCCACACAAAACCGCTAAAAACGAACTTAAAACAAGAGCACTTGCAGAACCAATGAATACGGAAACTTTTGAATCATTATCAGCGCTTAAACAAAATGTGGCAAGCTGCGTTTTATCTCCAAGTTCTGCAAGAAAAACCATCACAAAGGTGGTAGCCAATATCTTGTAATCCATAAACATGAAATCCTTTTTTAAAGCTTTAGCATCTTAGCCGCTTTTTGCACTATGTTGTCTGATGTAAAACCATAATTTTTCATCAGTGTGCCACCCGGTGCCGAAGCTCCGTAACCGCTAATACCTATTATTTCTCCCTTATCCCCGGCATAACGTTCCCAGCCCATGGTAATTCCTGCTTCAACCACGATCCGGTTTGTTATATCCTGCGGAAGGACTTTTTCTTTATATTCTGAGCCTGCTTTTTCAAAAAGTTCAGTGCTTGGCATGCTTACCACTCTTGTCGCAACCCCTTTTTGTTCGAGGGTTTTTGCCGCTTCAATTGCTATATGAACTTCAGAGCCTGTGGCTATAATTATAAGAGACGGCTTTTGAGGCGAATCGTAAATAGTATATGCGCCGTTTTCAAGAAGGCTTTCTGAATTTGATTCGTTTCTTTCTATTATAGGAAGATTCTGGCGGCTTAAGATAAGCGCAACCGGGCCTTGTGTGTTTTTGATTGCATAGCGCCAGGCCTCTTTTGTTTCATTGGCATCACAGGGTCTTATAACGTTTAATCCGGAAATTGCACGTAAGCTTGCAACATGTTCAACAGGCTGGTGAGTTGGGCCGTCTTCTCCAACAGCTATGCTGTCGTGGGTAAATACATATATAACAGGTATTTTCATCAAAGCCGCAAGGCGAATCGAAGGACGCATATAGTCGGAAAATACGAGAAAAGTTCCGCCAAACGGCCTTATCCCTTTGTGAAGAGCCATGCCGGAAAGTATTGCGCCCATCGCATGTTCCCTTACACCAAAACGAATATTGCGGCCATCGTAGCTGTTTTTCTGGAAATCAAAAGATTCTTTTATTAACGTGTTGTTTGAAGGCGCCAGATCGGCTGATCCGCCTATAAGATTTGTTACTTTTCCGGCAATTGCGTTTAAGACCTTACCTGATGCCGATCTTGTAGCAATTGCTTTGTCCGTATTTGAAAAAGAGGGAAGATCGCTATCCCAGCCTTCGGGTAAATCGCCGCTTACCGCATCTTTTAATCCGGCTGCAAGTACTGGAAATTCTATCTCATATGACTTAACCTGCTTTTGCCATTTTTTCTCGGCTTTTTTGCCTTTATCAAGGCATTTACGGCAGAATTCAAGAGCTTTGTCTGTGACGCAGAAAGGGGCCTCATCGGGGCAGGAAAGGTTCTTTTTTGTAAGACGGATTTCTTCTTCACCCAAAGGTGAGCCGTGGGCATCCGGTGTATCCTGCTTGTTGGGGCTGCCGTAAGCTATGTGAGTGCGAAGCATAATTAAAGATGGCTTATTCTTTTCGGCTTTTGCTTTTTTAAGAGCTTTAAAGATCGCATCAACGTCATTTCCGTCTTCAACTTTTTGCACATGCCAGTTGTAGGCTTTGAATCTTGCGCCTACATCTTCTGTGAATGCGATAGCAGTAGTTCCTTCTATCGATATTTTATTATCATCATAAATGCAGATAAGTTTTGAAAGTCCGAGATGACCTGCAAGAGAAGCTGCTTCGGAAGTAATTCCTTCCATGAGATCCCCGTCGCCGCAAACCACAAATGTGTGATGGTCTACAATTTCGCATTCTTTGGTGTTATAACAGGCTGCAAGATGTCTTTCCGCCATTGCCATACCGACTGCATTTGTAAATCCCTGTCCCAGAGGCCCAGTGGTTGTTTCCACACCGGGTGTATGCCCGTATTCAGGATGTCCCGGGGTTTTGCTCTGCCATTGCCTGAAATTTTTTATATCATCGAGTGAAAGGTCATAGCCGGTTAAGTACAACATGCTGTAAAGGAGCATGGATGCGTGTCCGCCGGAAAGTACAAATCTGTCTCTGTTAAACCAGGCAGGGTTTGCCGGATTATGTTTTAGCATGCGGGTCCAGAGAGTATAAGCTAAAGGTGCAAGCCCCATTGGTGCACCCGGATGGCCTGAATTGGCCTTCTGGATCGCATCCATTGAAAGTGCGCGTATTGTATTTATGCAAAGCTGATCTAAATCCTTTTGGTTTTCAGGCGTGTCTTTACCCATGTTTTTTCTCCTTAATTATAGCTTTTTACAAGTCCATATATTATTTTAAAGCCGGTTTTATTATTATTGGACGGTTTGTTATACCTGTTTGAAATCATACGCAAGGAATTATTGAGGTCGAATAAAATTAACTTAATTACCTAAAGGTTATATAAATAGTTGGCATGATTCCGGTTACATCGCTCTCATTGATTCAGGTCTTAATGTAATTTGGCCCGCAAGAGCCTTGTCTATGAGATTTAATGTTGTCTCCTTGTCTCTTGGCAGTCTTGCTCTTATTGACAGATAGTTTGAAGCATGATTGGCATGAAATTGTCCTTTTGAGACATTTGTGGCTTCTATCATGGCGCGTAGCTCTTTTAACATTTCAAGGGGTGTAATAAGTTCAAATTTTCCCGATTCATAATCGTCATATAAGGGGGTTCCGGGTATGAGCATAAGACTTAAGGCACCCATATATTCCGGACTAATTGCAGAAAGCACTCTTCCGGTTTCTTTTGCATGAATAATGGAGCGTTTCCTGCCTGCTATTCCCAGAAGAACGGTAATTGAAAGCTTCAAGCCTGCTTCTTTGGCTTTTTTGCCCATTTCTATCATATGCTCTGAAGTGGCTCCCTTTTTAATGTTTTCCAGAGTCACATCATCGCCAGATTCAAGACCCATATAAAGAATGCCTAAACCGAGAGCTTTGAGTTCTTTAAGCTGATCAGGAGTTTTAGAATTTATACTTTTGGCATTGGCATATGAACCGATTCTTGTAACCCAGGGGAGCTGCTTTTTTATTTCTGTAAGTATCGCAACGAGTCTTTTCTGAGGAATTATAAGAACATCCCCGTCACACAGAAAAACCCTCAGCTGACGTTTGCAGTATTTTGCCGCAAACGCTATGTCCTCCATTATGATGGAATCGGATTTTATTTTAAACCGCTCTCCCGTATAAGTGCCGCAAAAAGTACATTTATTCCTGGAGCATCCCACCGTAACCTGAATAAGGATGCTGTCCGCCTCACTTGGCGGCCTTATAATATTGCCTTCATAATGCATATTTTTATTTTCTCCTGTAATAAATATCGATATTAACAAATATACGAGCCACTTTCAAAACGTTTCAGTTTGGTCAAGGTCAAGGCGGGTGAAAATTTTAACCACAGGAATACATGGAGTATTTCGAGGATTAAAATTTTCACTCAACGTAGAGATCGGCCAAAATGGGACGTTTTGAAACTGGCTCATACAACTAACAAAAAATCATATAAAGGTCAAAGGGGTAATAACACAGGGTAACCGCATTTAGATTTCATGGTCATGTAAAAAGCTGGAAAACTCCACTTTTGTCATTCCGGCGAAGGCCGGAAACCAGTAATTCCATTGGGTTCTGGATACCGAATCAAGTCCGGCATGACGGTTTAGGTGTTTCACAAAATTATTAAATGGCATATTAATTCCAAATGCGGTTACCCTGGGTAATAACAACAAATATATCTAACTGAAAGATATTTAATTTTACTCAATATCAGTGATATTACATTGGATATTCAAGCTCTAAATTCATTTGATAATTTATATGGAATAATATATAGAATTTATCCTTGAAATGGGATTTTTTGCAGTTTAAATGTAAAGAGCGCTGATATCAGATGTGAAACAGAAGTATTATTTAACGGTCTCAAATATACGGCAAAAAAAGGAGGAAAACATGGGAAAAGGAATGGATATCAAAAAAGAGGGTAAAAAGAAACCGGCTAAAACATCAAAAGAAAAGAAGCTGGAAAAAAAGGATAAGAAAAAAAAGGAATAAAAAAATATTTGTTGTTTCAGGAGATATATAATTGATTGATTCTTATGATGTAAAACCGAAGCATATTATAGATGCTCATACTCACATATTTGAAGAGGAATACCGTGAAAGATATATTGAAGAAACCTTTTCTATAGATTTTTCAATCATCTTAAATTTTAAGCGCGGAGCAGACGGGACATTGGACGGTCTCTCAAAATCTGCTGATGTGAATAACATCACAAAGTATTTTATTCTTCCTGTAGTCAAAGATCCAAGAAAGATAGAGCATATCAATGATTATTACTACAGGGAAAGCAAGAAAGACCAGCGGGCTGTATTTTGCGGAACATTGCATCCGGACCATCCGCGCCTGGATGCAATACTGGCAGACCTTAAGTTAAAAAAAGCAAAGATGATAAAACTTCACAGTGTGTTCCAGCGCTTTAATATTACCGCCCGCCAGTCCCTTAAATTTTTCGAAAAGGTTGTTAAGGCTGATCTGCCTGTTATATTTGACACTTCACGGATACCGCCGAAATATCTTACAAATGCTGATCGGCCTGAATACTATGCTAATCCCAGCAAATTACTCAAGCTGCACGAGATACTGCCTGAGTTAAAGATTATTGCGGCACATGGTGGTGGTCTTTTTATTTACGACTATGAGCGCAGAAATTTAATCGACAGCGGTATTTATATAGAACTGTCCAGCAGTTACTATAATTGCGACTGGCCGAAAAATGATTATGATGTAAGTCTGGAAAATTTTACTTACATGTTAAATAATCATAACCAGGATAAATTGTTATTCGGCACTGATTCCCCGTGGCAGGACCAGAAGGCTGATATAGAAAAATTTTTAAAATTACAGGAAACGGGCAAGATTACAAAAGAACAGCTTGAAAATATACTCTGGAAAAATGCCAATAGTCTTTTTGGTCTTGGATTAAAATAACAGGCAGCGAAGTGTATTTTTAAATTCAAAATTAAAGCGAATAGCCTGCATTGCTATTCGCTTTACAAATCCTAAGTTTGGAATTTAACATCAATATTCAATATTCGCTATTCGCTAATATTCCTGCATGGAACCATAGCCGTGTTCGCCGTGGATGGATTGGTCAAGCCCAATTTTTTCTGATTCGGCAGCGATTCTGAAACCAACAGTTTTTTCAACAAGAAAACAAATTACAAGGGTGCCGACTACCGCAAACAATATTGTAGCACCGATGCCCATCAGCTGGATTGAAAGCTGGTTCCAGACAGTCCAGACTTTATGGCTGACAGCTGAAGCATTTTGCATCCAGCTGTCGCGGATAAAAAAGGAAAGCATAATCACGCCCAGACCGCTTCCTACACCGTGTATTCCGAAACAATCGAGACTGTCATCATAACCTAACTTTACTTTAACGGTCAGAGCATAAAAACATACAACAGATGACAGGGCTCCCAATATAATTGCGCCAAATGGCATTACTACGCCTGCAGCAGGAGTTATTGCAACAAGGCCGGCAAGTACGCCTGAAGCAAATCCGAGGGCTGTGGCCTTTCGGAACTTAAAGTACTCCATGATGAGCCAGGTCAAGGCACCGCTTGCGGCGGAAACCTGTGTCATGGTCAGCGCCCGGGCAGTATCCAGACCGCTGTGTACTGTTGAACCTGCATTGAAGCCGAACCAGCCGACCCATAAAAGACCGGCCCCTGTTAGTGTCATTACCAGATTATTAGGGGCCATCGGAGTTTTGGGATAACCTATCCTTGGGCCCAGAAATATTGCTACTATAAGAGCGCTGAATCCGGCGGAAACATGAATTACTAGTCCTCCCGCAAGATCAATAACACCCGATGCGCCTGCATTATAAAGCCAACCGTCGGCTGCCCATACCCAGTGGCATAACGGGCAGTAAATAAAAAGCATCCACAGTATTATAAATGTGATGTAGCCGCGAAAGTAAACGCGTTCTGCCAGAGCCCCGCTGATCAATGCCGGAGCAATGATTGCAAACTTGCCCTGGAACATGGCAAGCACATATTCCGGTACACCTTTTACAATTGTGTCATCTATGCCTTTAAGAAAAAAATAATCATTGTTCCATCCGGCAAAACCGCCCAGAATATTTGGGCCAAATGCAATGCTGTAGCCACAGACCACCCATAAGACGCCGATAACTGCCATAGATACAAAACTGTGCATCATGGTGCTGAGCACGTTTTTTGTTCTCACCAGCCCTCCGTAAAACATGGCAAGACCGGGAACCATAAGAAGTACGAAAGCGGTTGAAGTCAGCATCCATGCGGTAGTGCCTGTATCCACCGGAGTATTTTCGGCTGCATGAACAATTTGTGGAGTTAAAGCAAAAATAAGTGGAGCGATAGCGGCTAATAAAGATTTGTTCTTCATGTGGTATTCCTGTTTTTATATTATATTCTATAAAAGATGTAAAATAATTGTAAACTAAAATACTTAGCAAGGAATATACCATGCCATGTTTGTGATTATTATTATATTAATATAGTAATAAGTTATATCAATATTGATAAAAACATAGAGGTGGGGAATTGTATATAAAGATTACAAATATGTTCATTAATCATAATGTGTATTTTCAATATTGTAATATTTTGCATACTATTTTCTATCCCAAAAATAAGGATGAGTTCGGAAGAAGTACCAAAACCACTCAAAAGCTCGAAGCAACGGTAAATAAGCCGGATTTAAAAAAATAGATATTAAAGAAGCAATTCCAAAGGTTCGTGGAAAATAATGAAAATTGTCTTTGATACCAATATATTTTTATCCGGTATCTTCTTCAGTGTGCCACCTTTCCAAATTCTTAAGGCATGGAAAGATAATAAGTTTCAAACATGCCTGCCGTTGTAAAGAATCAATGACCAGTATAAAGGATTCTCTTTCTATACATAGTGATAATTTGAATGCCATAAGGGGAAATAAAATATATTATTGCAAAAAATCCCTCAAAAGATTATACAATTTCAAAAAAATTTAATTGATTGCTGATTGTTTAGGAGAGCAGGAATAATATTTATCTTTCTGGATATCCTCCTAAATGTAAAGATATGCAGAACTACTCAATAACTTGTTATAATTTCGGTGATAAAAAATCATGAAAGCTGAAAACAGAAACGTCTGGGATTATATAACTATCAGCTGGGTTTTGATCTGGCTTTCAGGTGTTATAGGGCTGTTTTTTAAATTTAAACCCGAGATGATAGCAAGTATCGGACTGGCATTAATTCCTTTCATTCTGTGCGGTTTTTTATCCCATTTTTTATCATTTATGAAAAATCTGATTTATCATTTCCAAATATGCTCAAATGGATCTTCGAAGTAAAGCCAGGGAAATCAAAAAAAATACACTCCCTTTGCATTGTTACCATTCCTACAACTATACTTATTCTATTGTATCTATTAATATATCCCGAGTCATATTTGAAGTATGGCCCCCAATATACAAAACAATTTGCATATTATTTAGCTTTTATACAGTTTCTATACCTAATCGCCTATTTTGGTTACTGGAAAGAAAATAAATGGGGTATTTACCTTTATATAGCGGCATTGGTTCTTAGTATATTAGTCAGGAATTATAGTTTTGGTATTTCAATCAACGCTAAGGATACTGCTTGGCACGTATTTGTAATCGTTTATGGATTCATTTACATGTCGAATAATATAGAGAATAAATTATAACCTGTCGCTTGTGTGGACGGCGAGGAGCATGCCGCCGCACAGCTCGGCGTTCGGCTCCGGACACAGGGTAACCGCATTTAGATTTCATGGTCATGTAAAAAGCTGGAAAACTCCACTTTTGTCATTCCGGCGAACAGACTGTGTCATAATTCAGTATACAATTTGTTCTTTAACAATAAAATAATAGAAAAAGCCAAAAAGATATTTACATTGTCA
>Ga0180732_1002063_pt1 | contig 11247 bp, 7 predicted proteins | sample KR11_01MetaG_FD_148674 | JGI IMG/M metagenome (GOLD analysis project Ga0180732, IMG submission 148674) | Groundwater microbial communities from the Olkiluoto Island deep subsurface site, Finland - KR11_0.1 MetaG | ecosystem: Environmental > Aquatic > Deep subsurface > Groundwater | place...
GTCGAGAATATTGGCTAAAATGAACATGATTTTGCATAACAACCCAACGGCTGAGATTTGGAAGGACAATACGCTTTCAAATCCTTATTTCAAGAATCCGGACGGAACACTTAAAACCTTTGATTTTGCAGTGGCAAATCCTCCCTTTTCCAACAAAGCATGGAGCAATGGCTTTGACCCGGTAAATGATCTTTATGAACGTTTCAAAGGATACGGCATACCTCCTAAGAAAAATGGCGATTATGCTTTTCTTTTGCATATGATCCGTTCACTCAAAAGCAAAGGCAAGGGCGCGATCATTTTGCCGCATGGCGTGCTTTTTCGCGGGAATGCCGAGGCGGAAATACGCAAAAACATCATTCGCAAAGGATTTATCAAAGGCATTATAGGCTTGCCTGCCAACCTGTTTTACGGTACCGGTATCCCTGCATGCATCATTGTTCTTGATAAAGAAAATGCCGACAGCCGCAGAGGTATTTTTATGCTCGATGCAAGCCGTGGCTTTGTAAAAGACGGCAATAAAAACCGCTTGCGAGAGCAGGATGTACACAAAACCGTTGATGTATTCAACAAACAAACAGAAGTACCTAAATATGCCCGTATGGTATCAGTGAAGGAGATAGAACGGAACGAGTACAACCTGAATATCCCTCGTTATATTGATAGTCAGGAAGCTGAAGATATACAGGATATTAAGGCACATTTGCTGGGTGATATTCCCAACAGGGATATTGAAGATTTAGAAAATTACTGGAAGGTCTATCCTTCACTTAAAAATGTGCTATTTGTCGAAAGCCCAGGAGCAGGGTACAGCAAGCTAAAAATACCACAGGAAGAAATTAAGCATGTTATTTTTTCACATCCAGAATTTACAAGATATATTCAGGAGATAGATCTTGTTTTTAAAAATTGGAAAGATATACACACACCTATACTGAAAAGTCTGGCAGTGGGCGCCAAGCCAAAAGAAATTATACACAACTTATCGGAAGCTATACTTACATCATTTGCGGATAAAAACCTGATAGACCAGTACGATATATATCAGCATATCAGGACCTACTGGATGGAAACCATGCAGGATGATGTTTACCTGATCGTTGTGGATGGCTGGAAGGCTGAACTGACTCTTGTTAAAGGAAAGAAGGATGAATGGGACAGCGACCTTGTGCCGAAGCAACTGGTGATTGACAGATATTTTGCCGAAGAACAAAAAGCCATAAAGCAGTTGGAAACCGACCGCGATGCCATAACCTGCCAGATGGAAGAAATGGAGGAAGAACATAGTGGCGAAGAGGGTCTACTGGAAGAAGCAAAAACTGACAAAGGCAAGGTTACAAAAGCTCTTATTCAAAAGCGTGTCAAAGAAATTAAGAACGATGCAGATGCTTCCGAAGAAATGAAAGTGTTAGAGGGATATTTGAAGCTGATAGAAAAAGAAGCCGATGCCAATAAGAAAATAAAAGATGCCCAGACAGCACTGGATAAAAAAGTAATAGCCAGATACAAAGCGCTTGCAGAAGATGAGGTGAAAACCTCAGTGGTGGATGATAAGTGGATGACTGCCATCAGCCAGGATGTAAAAACTGAATTGGAACGTATCTCCCAGCGCCTTACACAGCGCATTAAAGAACTGGCAGAACGCTATGCTGCGCCAATGCCAGAATTGAATACAATGGTGGATGGGCTGGAAGCAGAAGTGAGTAAGCATTTAGAAAAAATGGGGTTTGTTTTTTGATATGAAAAAGAATGATATTGAAATTGGCGACTCAGTTAAGGTAAAGAAGGGAACACTTTGTACTGAAATAAAGAATTTGTGCATTGAGGGATGGCAGGGGAGAGTTTCAGAAATAACAGAGGACGAAGAAGACAATATGCTTGTATGCATTGATTGGGATAGTATAACTTTAAAAAATATGCCTGATTCTTTCATTGAACTTTGTGAAGAAGACGGGTCTGAATATAATTCAATGTACCTTCGTCCTGATGAAGTTGAATTGACGCAAGCAAGAGATAAAGAAGAAGAGGTAGAAGAAGTAATTGAAAATATCTCGAAAACTCATGCCTGGAGCTATTTAGGTGAAGAAGGTAAAAGAATCCAGAAGGTACTTGCTGATGTTGATGAAGAGGATGAAATGGCGGCTTTTGAAGCGTGGCAGAACTATCTTGCAAAAAAATTGAATTTTCCTTTCGATGCCATAATTACAGGGGGTCCAGATAAAGGACCGCTGAAAACAGGGGATAAGGTCATTGTAAAGAGAATTTCTCTGGTAGAAGACTTCTATGGAATATTCGTTGAACTAAGGCAAGGACGCAATAGATATGATCATCCTCTGTGCGATATGGAAGTTATTAACACAGAATCATCAAACTTTCAACCTGTGAACGATTACAGCACATGGTATGCAAATCACTAATCAGGAGCTCAAACAAATGAACGAATAATTTTTTGAAACTGTCAGTGAACACTGAAGCCATATTCTCAAGCTATATAAGAAATTCGAGGATAAAAAACCAATTATTCGGTAGTGTCCTATATTTCATGACCTGATTTCTTTATAGGTCTGGGTCTTGAAAATCATGGCTTTTCCTCTGGGACTCTGGGACGAGTATTTTTAAATTATAATACTTTCACTTCGCTCTCTCTCAAAGTATAAATTGGGGCAAATGATTAGAACACGGATGACACGGATCACACGGATGCACACGGATACGATTGATCCGGTTTTCGTGTTCAATCAAAAAGGAGAAAACAAAATGCTTCACACCGAATTAACAGAAGGAAAGATTTGAATCAGAAACCCCAAATCCGTGCGTATCCGTCGAATCCGTGTCATCCGTGTTCCCTTCGTTTTGATGAATACTATTTCTTCAACCCAAACAACCATGCCCATAACCCAGCCTCTTCCATATCCTGCTGTCACATCTGCGCTTTAAGTTTATGAAATCATCAATCAACAAATTCAATTAATACAGAGGTCACGATTTGTAGGACAGTACCAATTATTCTTATCGATGTCCAGGAACAAAAAATATATGCCTATTCGTATCTCGATTTTAAATCATCATTAACTGAAAGGTCACAGGCTATGCTAGAAAAAGAATATGAGGGTGCTCTATTAAATAAAAAGGTAGTTGTTTTTGTGCACGATAATGAAAAAAAACAGCTTTGGTCACAAGATTTTGATCTGGAATAGGTAAAGATATGAGCTTTACAGGAACGAAAAAATTAAGGCAACAGTTTGCGCAAATGCCGTAATTGGAAAACAACCTGTTTCCCAATCCGGGTATGAACTGACCCGCGCCATGCCTGAAAACCTCAGATCCAGCCTGCCGAGCATTGAGGAACTTGAAGCAGAACTGGGCGGGATGCATAAAGAGGAAAGCGGCGATGAGTAATATACCGGAAGGCTACAGGCAAACGGAGGTGGGTGTTATTCCAGTGGAGACTAACTCTAAATTGAATCTGTCATAATGTTTATATAGTCTTTTGACTCTATTATCTATATTTGTGAAATTATCACAAAAAAGTTAAGCTGATAATTTGGATGAATCAAATGTTGATTGAATTTAGTATCGAAAATTTTCGATCCATCAAGGATGAAGTATCTTTAAGTTTAGTAGCTTCTCCCGATAAATCGTTAGATAATAATTTAATTAAAGCAGAAGTATTAAAAAAAGACAGCCTTTTACGAAGTGCAGTAATTTATGGAGCAAATGCTTCAGGAAAGAGTAATGTGGTTTCAGCCTTTAGTTCTTTGAAAAATTTAGTAATGATGTCCCATACCTTTCAAAAAGGTACTGCAATTAGTTATTCTCCATTTAAACTCGATGAAAAATATCTGTCCAAACCAACCAAATTCAGAATTGTTTTTATTAAGAACAACATTAAATACGTTTACAGAGTATCCTTTAATAATGAGAAAATTATTGATGAATATTTATACTATTATCCAGATGATCGAAAAGCAATAATTTTTGAAAGAGAGGACACTAATAATTACAAATTTACTATAGATAAGAAAGAACAAAAATTTTTATCTGAAAAAACCCTTGAAAACGTCCTTTATTTATCGAATTCAACTCAATTGAATTATAAGAAAACATCGGAAGCTTTTGACTGGTTTAAAGATACTTTAGCAGTCATAGGTACAACAGAGCATCCTCAATTGATTGACTTCACCATTCGATCACTTAATAAAGATAAAAAGTTAAAAGAATTAGTATTACAAGCCCTATTTGAAGCAGATTTGGGAATTAGCGATGTTGTTGCATCCATTGAAAAAGTTACAATTGATGAAATGCCTCTTTTGATTCAAAAACAACTTATAAGGATAATGTCCGATGCTTCGGGTAATATGCCGGGTAACGTAGAGAAAATTGATATTAAAACAATTCATAAAGTTATTGACGAAAAAGGGGATGAATTTTCAGCTGAATTTAATTTTGATGAAGAATCTGAAGGAACAAAAAGATTATTTGCTTTAATCGGTCCCTGGATTGATGCATTAAGCAATGGTCGCGTATTAATTATTGATGAATTGGATACCAAATTACATCATTTACTCAATGTTTTTTTAATAAAATTATTTCACAATCCAGATCAAAATCGAAGTAATGCCCAGTTAATATTCACAACCCACAATACTAATTTACTTGATCTGGATTTATTCAGGAGGGATCAAATCTGGTTTACTGAAAAGAATCCAGGTGTTGGGAATACAGACCTTTACTCTCTTATAGAATTTAGTCCACGCAAAGACAAAGATATTCAAAAAGGATATCTTGCGGGAAGATATGGAGCTATACCATTCATAAAAGATGAAAGGATATTTTGAAATGAGCGGGTACAAACGAAGAAAATTAAGAGGAAGAATACCCCGCAAGGTCTTTGTGATAGTCTGCGAGGGAGAAAAGACAGAGAGGATATATTTTAATCGGTATAAAACAAGATATTCTAATTTAAGAATTGAAACGCCTGACTCAAAGTTCACGGACCCAATTAATCTTGCAAAATTTTCCAGAGAGCAAATAAAAAAAGAAGCTTTAGATTTAAAGAATGGCGATGCCATCTGGTGTGTTTTTGATTGTGACGAAAATACAAATGAAGATATATCCCAAGCCTGCGAAATTGCAGGAAAAGATATTAAAATATGTCTATCAAATCCCAATTTTGAATTATGGTTTCTTCTGCATTTTTCCCAGATAGTTTCAAAAATAGCGCGTTCTGAGGTAATAGAAAAATTGAAAAAATACATACCTTCTTACGAAAAGAAGATAGATTATTATGATCTTTTATTAGATAAAAGGTCAATCGCAATCGAAAATGCAAAAAAATTAATTGACATGCATGAAAGTAATGGGGTAGATTTAATCAGTGTTGAAAGCAATCCTTCGATTCATGTTCATAAAATTGTTGAAGAAATTGTAAGAATTACTGAGATCCAGGCAGATGCTCACCTTCAAAAAATGGGAGTTGTATGGTAAAAGACACAGGTGTACCAGCAGGATATAAGCAGACGGAGGTGGGTGTTATTCCTGTGGAGTGGGAGGTGAAGATGTTTGAAGATATAGCTGATAAAAAAGTCAAATGGAGTATTACTAGGGGACCTTTTGGTTCTAACTTGAAAGCATCCGAGTATACATCAGAAGGTGTGAGAATTATTCAACTCCAAAACATTGGAGATGGTGTATTTAATGATGATAGTAAAATTTTTACATCAGATGAAAAAGCGAACGAATTATTGAGCTGCAATATTTACCCTAATGAAATTATACTTTCAAAGATGGGTGATCCTGTTGCAAGAGCTTGTTTTATTCCAAACAGCAGAAAGCGTTTTTTAATGTCTTCTGATGGCATAAGATTGGTCGTTGACGAAAGTCGTTTTGCAAAAAAGTTTGTTCACGAATATATAAATTCAATATATTTCAGGAAAAGAGCAATTGATGCAAGTATTGGTTCGACAAGATTGCGGATAGGGCTTCAAGATTTAAAAAAACTTCTTGTGATAGCTCCACCCCTCCCCGAACAGCAAGCCATCGCCTCCGCCTTAAGCGATGTGGATGCACTCATCACCTCATTAGAGCAGCTCATCACCAAAAAGCGAAACATCAAGCAGGGCGCTATGCAGCAGCTCCTCACAGACAAGAAACGCCTGCCGGGGTTTAGTGGGGAGTGGGAAGTGAAGACTTTAGAAAATGTTTGTGCTAAGAATGGTTTAGTTAGAGGTCCATTTGGCGGAACATTAAAAAAGGAATTCTTTGTAAGAAACGGCTTTAAAGTATATGAACAAAAAAATGCTATTTATAGAAATGTAGATTTAGGTAATTACTTCATAGATAAAAACAAATTTAATGAGTTAAAGAGATTTGAAGTTAAAAATGGTGATTTCATAGTAAGTTGTTCAGGGACTATAGGTAAAATTTACCAAATCCCTGAAGGTGCAGAATGTGGAATAATTAATCAGGCATTATTAAAAATTAAAACCGATCACAATATTATTCATGACAGGTTTTTCTTTTATTATTTCGATTGGGAGAAATTCCAAGAAAAAATAATTGATAACACGCAAGGTGGAGCTATGCAAAACCTTGTTGGAATGAATATTTTTCGAAACACTCAAATCCCTCTTCCACCGCTCCCCGAACAGCAATCCATCGCCCATATCCTCAGCGATATGGACACCGAGATAGAAGCCCTGGAACAAAAACGGTATAAGTACAAAGCTCTCAAGCAGGGAATGATGCAGGAATTGCTCACCGGTAAAACGAGGTTATTATGCCAACAGTAGGACAAATAGAACGCCTCACACAGAACCGTGTGGTAGCCCTGTTCCAGAAACAACTGGACTACGATTATCTCGGCAACTGGGAAGAGCGTGAGAACAACAGCAACATAGAAGAGGACATTTTACGCAAATACCTGACTGGGAGAGGCTATAGCAAGACGCTCATCGGCAAAGCCATTTACGAACTTACCCATGCGGCGACCAACCAGAGCAAGAGCCTGTATGACATCAATAAAGATGTTTATACCATGCTGCGCTATGGCGTGAAGGTGAAGGAAGATGTCGGAGAGAACACCAAGACAGTATGGCTCATTGATTGGAAAAATCCGGAAAAAAATCATTTCGCCATAGCCGAAGAGGTTACGGTAAGAGGCGAAAACAAGAAACGTCCCGATGTGGTGCTTTATATCAACGGCATTGCGCTGGGTGCACTGGAACTCAAACGCAGTACCATATCTGTTTCTGAAGGCATCCGCCAGAATCTCGACAACCAGAAGCAGGTCTTTATTCGTCCATTTTTTTCCACCATTCAACTGGTAATGGCAGGGAACGACACCGAGGGTATCCGCTATGGCGCCATAGAAACCCCTGAAAAATACTACCTTGCATGGAAAGAAGAAAGCGGTATAGAAAACACTCTTGACAGGCATATTGTTCAGCTATGCAGCAAAGTTCGATTTCTGGAGATGCTGCACGATTATATTGTGTATGACCGCGGCATCAAGAAGCTGTGCCGCCATAACCAGTATTTTGCAGTTAAGGCGTCGCAAGAGAGCCTGCGAAAACGCGAGGGCGGTATTGTCTGGCATGCACAGGGAAGCGGTAAGAGCCTGATCATGGTATGGCTGGCAAAATGGATACGCGAAAATATCAGGGATTCCAGGGTGCTTATCATTACCGACCGCGATGAACTGGATAAGCAGATAGAAAAAGTGTTCAAAGGCATTAGCGAAGACATTTATCGAACTAAAAGCGGCAGCGATATGATTGAAAAATTAAATTCAACAACGCCGTGGCTGCTCTGCTCGCTTATCCATAAATTCGGCAATAAAGAAGAAGCCGATTATGATGCATATATTGAAGACCTTAAGAAAAGTCTGCCCAGGGACTTTAGAGCCAAAGGCGACATCTATATATTCATAGATGAGTGCCACCGCACACAGTCGGGCAAGCTGCATGAAGCCATGAACAAAATTTTACCCAATGCTTTGTCAATAGGTTTTACAGGCACGCCCCTCCTAAAAAAAGACAAGAAAAAAAGCCTCGAAGTTTTTGGCAAATACATCCACACCTACAAATTCGATGAAGCCGTTGCTGATAAGGTTGTGCTTGACCTGCGCTACGAGGCGCGAAATGTTGACCAGAATATCACCTCGCAGGCAAAAATCGATGAGTGGTTTGAGGCAAAGACCAGAGGATTGACCGACTACGCTAAAATAGAACTCAAAAAGAAATGGGGAACCATGAAGCGTGTCCTCAGCTCACAATCCAGATTAGAAAAAATAGTAGCTGACATTTATTTTGACATAGAGACAAAAGACAGATTGCAAAACGGGCGGGGTAATGCCATGCTGGTGTCAGGCAGCATTTATGAGGCATGTAAATATTATGAACTGTTTCAGAATGCCGGTTTGAAAAAATGCGCCATTGTTACATCATACACACCCAAAACAAGTGACCAGAAAGGCGAAAGCACAGGCGAAGAATCACCTACCGATAAACTGAAAAAATACGAGGTTTATCAGAAAATGCTGGGTGGTAAAGATCCTGAGAAGTTTGAAGATGAAGTAAAAAAGAAGTTCGTAGAAGAGCCTGCCCAGATGAAGCTGCTCATTGTTGTGGATAAGCTGCTTACGGGTTTTGATGCGCCTTCTGCCACCTATCTCTATATTGATAAAAACATGCAGGACCACGGGCTGTTCCAGGCGATCTGCCGGGTGAACCGGTTGGATGGTGAGGATAAAGAATACGGTTATATCATTGATTACAAAGACCTGTTCAGGAGTCTTGAAAAATCAGTAGATGATTATACTTCCGGAGCATTTGATTCTTACGATGGGGAAGATGTGAGTGGATTGTTAAGCAACCGTTTGAAGGAAGCAAAAGAACATCTTGATAATACGCTTGAAAGTATCAAAGCATTGTGCGAACCTGTGGCGCCGCCAAAAGATTCCCTTGCTTATTCCCACTACTTCTGCGGCAATACAGAAAATAAGAACGAATTAAAAGAAAATGAACCAAAACGCATTGCCCTGTATAAACATACATCTGCGCTTGTCAGAGCGTATGCTGCAATTGCCAGTGAAATGGAAAAAGCAGGTTATTCACCAGAAGAGATCGAACAGATAAAAAAAGATGTTAAATATTTTGAAGATGTTCGCGCAGAGATAAAACTTAAAAGTGGCGATTACATCGACCTGAAAGCCTACGAACCAGCCATGCGTCATTTGATAGACACATATATCAGCGCAAAAGAAAGCCAGACGATTTCCGCTTTTGATGACATGACGCTTATCGAGTTGATCGTAAAACGGGGAGTCGATGCTGTATCTGCCCTGCCAGAAGGTATTAAAAGAAACAAGGAAGCCGTAGCCGAAACCATTGAGAACAATATGCGCAAATTGATCATTGATGAAATGCCGACTAATCCGAAGTATTACGAGAAAATGTCTGCGCTTCTTGATGAATTGATCAAGGAACGAAAAGAGGAAGCCAGAAATTATGAAGAATACCTGGCTATGATCGTTGAATTAACTAAAAAGGTAAAAAATCCCGCAAGGTCAGAAGCTTATCCTAAAACGCTAAATTCCAGGGCAAAAAGAGCGCTGTATGATAATTTAGATCAGGATGAAGAACTTACAATGGCTCTTGATGATGAAATTTGCCATACGAAAAAAGATGGGTGGAGAGGCAATATAATAAAAGAACGTGAAGTCAAATACGTAATAAAAAAACATGTTAAAAAAGAGACAGACGTAGAACGTATTTTTGAATTGGTAAAAAACCAGAGTGAATATTAGTATGCATCAAATTAAGGTCAGCAGCATAGCAATTGATGTGGTGAGAAAGGATATTAAAAATCTGCATCTTGGTGTATATCCACCCAACGGCAGGGTGCGTATTGCTGCGCCTTTGAAAATAGATGATGAGGCTGTTCGCCTTTTTGCTATCTCGAAAATAGCATGGATAAAGAAACAGAAATTAAAATTTGAAACCCAGGAACGTCAAACGGAACGCAGGTTTGTGTCCGGTGAAAGCCATTATTACAGGGGAAGACGCTACTTATTAAATGTTATTTATCACAAATCTGCACCAAAAGTAGAAATACGAAAAAACAAAATGGACCTTTATGTCAGGGAGGGCAGCGCGAGCGATCAGCGAGAAAAAGTGCTTACAGAGTGGTATCGCGGGCAGCTCAAAGAGGAAATACCGGCACTTATAGATAAATGGCAAAAGATAATAGGTGTGGAAGTTAAGGATTGGGGTATCAAGTGGATGAAAACGAAGTGGGGGACATGCACTTTTGCACAGCGCCGGATATGGTTAAATCTTGAACTGGCAAAAAAGCCGCAGCATTGTCTTGAATATATTATCGTGCATGAAATGGTGCATCTTTTAGAGCGGAAACACAATGATCGTTTTGCGGTTTATATGGATAAATATCTGCCAAAATGGCATTTCTATAAAGATGAACTGAACCGATCAATGTTGAGACATGAAAATTGGGATTACTGAAACATTGCACAGACCAAAATTTATGAAGTTAGCATCATCACTTTCCCCCCGCTCTCCTAATCTTTTTTAACCATAACGACCAATTAACACTCCATGAACTTCATCCACGCCAGCGACTTTCATCTCGGCTACGCGCAATACGGTCTCATCGAGCGCTTCCGGGACTACGCCCGCGCCTTCCATTCAGTCATCCAGTACGCTATCGACCACAAAGCAGAGTTCATACTCATCTCAGGCGACCTGTTCCACAAGCGCAATATCAATGCCCCTACCTACGAGCAGGCATACAAAGTCCTCTCAGAACTCAAAGAAAAAAGCCCATCCATTCAGGTATTTGCCATCGAAGGGAACCACGACCTCGCCTTCCACCAGGACGGCAAGAGCTGGCTTGAGATACTCAATTCGCAGGGGCTGCTGAGACTCATAAGGCTGAAAAAAGCAAACGGCATGGAGATCATGGGAGATTATGTTGAACTTGACAACATTCGGATATTCGGGGTGAAATATCTCGGCTCAAATACAGTTTCTGAAATTCCCCGTATTGCAGAAGAGATAAAGCAAATAAGCGCCGCCAATGGGGAAAAATACACTATCCTTATGATGCACTTTGGCATGGAAGGACAGGTCAAACAAGAGGCATCAGGGGAGATACCATACAGCCTGCTTTTGCCTTTGAAGGAATCAGTGAATTACCTTGCTCTTGGTCATTACCACATGAACTACG
>Ga0180732_1002064_pt1 | contig 11246 bp, 31 predicted proteins | sample KR11_01MetaG_FD_148674 | JGI IMG/M metagenome (GOLD analysis project Ga0180732, IMG submission 148674) | Groundwater microbial communities from the Olkiluoto Island deep subsurface site, Finland - KR11_0.1 MetaG | ecosystem: Environmental > Aquatic > Deep subsurface > Groundwater | place...
CGCTTGACGTAGACCCGATCCGAAGCAAGATTAGCGAAAGTCCCTTTATAATCCAGAATCAGAACTCGTTGAGCCCGCAGCGACCGGACGGTCCACCACGCCAGGCTTGTCTTTCCCGTCCCCCGCCGGCCGACTATTGTTTGCAGCATCTTTCTCGGCCTTTCTTTTAATCCTGGCCTTTTTCACGTTTTTGACTTGCTTCGACCCGTAGATCAGAAGCCAGAAGCCCAGGACGATCTCACTTCTCTTAAGCCTCGTAAGCCCTTTCTCTTGAAGCCAGAGATTAAAAGGCTCGGACATTTTCTCAAGCCCCGCTTCGTCGATAGGCTCCCAGGCCTCCTCGAAGACGTTGATGAACTCAAAGGGAAGATTAAGCAGCTGGCCGGCCAGCCGATTATCGATCTCTAGCGATTCTTCACCAAGAGGGGAGATCGTCCCAGAAGGAACTTCCGCCGGCCCCGCCGGCCCCGCCGGCATCTCGCCGTCCTCGTTCGGAAAGGGCGATTTCTTCGCGCTCACGGTCGAGCTTGGCAGCTGCGGCTGCAGCTTCGTCGGATCCATTGTCTGTTTTGGGCTTTTCAATTTTGACCTCACTTTTTTTAAACTTGACCGGACCTGAAGGAATAGGAGTAGTAGTGTGGACCTCAAGAGCAGCCACAGGAGCCTCGGCGTCCGGAGCTTTCTCACCGAGTTTAAGCTTTTTCTTTAGGACTAATTTTTTCTTTTTCATATTCAAACTCTCCTTCGATATAGGCCGTCGCCAGGGCCACGATCACGGCCCGGATAGACGTCCGGTCCCGGATAACCTTGATCTTGAACCGCTTCCAGATCTCCGTCGGAAGCATGACGCTGATCGTCGTCAGCCCCTTCGGATACGCCCGGATCCGCTTTTTAGGCATAAAAAGCCTCCTTATCGTGTTCTTTTCTCATCCCCCGAATAATCCATCCCCCTTCGAGCAGCCGGCCGATCTTTCTCGGATTCTTTTCAAAATAGGCGGCCACGACGTTTCCACGAGCATTATTTTTCATCGATTTTCTCTCGGAAATGCTCATCCTGGCAAAGCCGACATGCTCTTTCAGCCATTTCACTACTGGATTATGCGCATGTTCGCCCATTTTGATCATTCTCCTCTGTAGAACGATGTTGTAATAGAATCAAGGAAAGGCCGGGCGAAGCGCCCGGAAAGCGAAGAAAATCCCTTTTTAGGAGGACAAGGGGAGGGCTTGTCCCGGGAAGTGGACGCTGGAGAGGGACGAGCCCACCGCAGAGCCGGCAGCGGGGTCCGCTGCGGGATCGAGGCCCGGAGCCCTCCCCAGCGCCCTATGAAGGAAGAAAAGGGGGGGAGAACCCCTCCCCCTGTCCCCGTATCCCGGAAGGTTAAACCGGGGGAACGGACAAAAGGACAATTAGGCCCGCCATAGCCCCAACAGGAACCACAATCACCATAGAGACAAGCCCCTGGGAGGCCCGTAGCGGGGCGATCTCCATAAAGCCACGCTCCCATCCAGGCCGGCATGAAGGCCCGCCCAGGGGGAGCAACGGCCCCGTAAGGATCAATCATGAAAAGAACTCCTCGAGAAAGCCTTTCCTCCTGGGAGGCACTCGGCCCCAGCTCGAGCTTAATCCCTTTTCGTCGGCCCATGCCTCTAGAATCTCGCGCATTAATTGATTCCGGCTCTTTCCTTGACCAGCCGCGAAATTCCACAAGCTTGAGGCCAGCGGCTTCGGGACGCTACAGCTAACGACCTTCATCTTATCCATCCTTTAAAAATAGCAAAACTCCACGGCGCTTGTCAAGTATCATCTTCATAATGCCGGCGAAATTTCTTCGACCCGAAAAGGACATCGACGTTGATCCACTCGGAACGGCCGCAATCCGGACATCTATACGGGACTCGAAATTTCGTTTTTCGATACAAGCCGAACGGTTGAACCAGCCGGGATCCCTTGAATACCCCGTTAAACTCTTCGGCGTCCCCTGGCCGGATCCGCGGGGCTTGGAGGAAATCGGAAAGCAGATATCGAACGGCCGTCCCGGGGTCCGTCACCTTTCGAATATCGACAACGAAGCTATCGCCTGTTATATCAAGCCACGCCCGCGCCAAGGCTTTTTGATCTATAAAAAAGCCGTCAAACAAAACGTGTAAATGTAAATGCCAGCCCTTACCCTTATTCGTCGCCTGGACCACATAGAAGCCGCCCCGGATCTGCTTAAAGTACCGGCATAGCCGCCCGAAGCTTTCCCGGATCGTTCGAACGTCTGAGCGCCCTATCTCCCGGATATTTTTCGTCGTCAAGGTCAGAAAATAAGCCGACTTCCAGCCGGCAACAAGCGCCAGGAGCGTCTTGAAATGATAGCCAAACCACTTTTTCCGGCACTCCGGACACGTCCTGTCCCCACAGCCCAGCTTGACCCGCAGCGGACGGCCGCAGGGACAACACAGGACTATGAACGGGTGACGATCGTCGGTCACGTTTTTATCATTCCTCTTTTTTTAGCGGGCTTCGGCTTCGCTTCCGGAGCCTCAAAAAACTTTCTCAGAATTCTCTCGTAAGTTTCTTGCGTCTTTTCCCTTCGATAATAGGGGGAGCCCGCATTGGCCTTTTTGTTTTCGTCCATAATTTTTTGGACTAGAACTTCAGGCAGCCACACATGAATTGATTTTTTACCGAATCTGGCATAACGCATTTATTCCCTCCGGGCCCCTGGTAGCACATTCGACCTGGCCAACTGTGCTACTTTCGGCCGAGGCGTAGTAGCACATTAGAGGATCCCTGGCTGTGCTACTTCCGCCGATCATCGAAAAAAGGGCCGCGCCGGAGAGGACAATCAGGGGACGGGATAGCCCGACGATTTCCTGTATCGGAGCCTTTCCCGGCACAGCCCGCTCCACAACCTCGCCTAGAACGGAACCCCGTCGCCCTTTTTCGGCCGGACGACGAATTTCCGCATACGGGTATCATCCTTGAGCTCAATCCAGCCCTTGAAGATGAACATGAAGGTCCGGCCCACCATGCGCCGCCAATCGACCTCTACCAGCCCCGCGCCAATCGGCAGGGACCAGCGGCCTTCGGCACCGCGGAGAACAATCGCCTCGCCTCTTCCCTTGCCGAAATCCTTTGTCTTCCGGACGGCCGTGACCTCAGCGATCCGCTTCTCACCATCGATGTCAGGCTTCCAGAACGGGGGGAGCTCGCCATCGATCACCGGATCCCCGAATTCGGCGTCCTCGTTCGCGTCGGACGTTTCGGCGTCCTCGAGCCCCTTAGCCTCCGATTCCTCGAGCTCCCGTTTGAGGCGCTCATGCGCCTCGTAGTTGAAGCCCTTTCCCTTTTCTTCTGGACTCATATTGAGCCTCCTTGTTAAAAAAGATTGAGCCGACCAAGGCCGGCTTTTAAACACATTCCCAGAAGCGAAAAATCAAGCGCGTTTCACGCATCCAGATCAAGAGCTTCCGAGCCTCGACCCGATCAACAAGATTTTGCCGAACAAGCTTTTCCATCGCGCTTTTCAGAGCGCTCCGAAAATTCACAAGTAAACTAACCATAGATTTTTCCTCCCCTTCAGACGCAGCTCCAGAAGCCATAGACCAATCGCATTTCCCGGATCCAGACCAGGAGCTTCCGAGCCTCGATCCGATCAACGAGATTTTGCCGAGCGAGCTTTTCCTGCGCGAGCCCTAGGGCACACCTAAGCTTCCAGATTAAATTATCCATAGATTTTTCCTCCGAGCTTAACGATGACATCCCGGAAGGCCTGGAGCTTGCCCGACCAATATTCGCGACCAGACCCAGGGGGATCCTGGGCGTCGTCGGCCAGCGCCAGCACGCCCCGAGCGTCCATTTCGAGCGCCCGGAGCTCGGCTATGAAATTTTGTTTAAAGACGGTATTCTTCAGGATCCATTCCTTATGCTCGAGCGCGTCGCGCCGGACGGCCCGGCCCCAGACCACAGCGCCGATAGCGGCAGAGGCCACCATACCCAGGACAACGACCACGACCAGGAAGAAAGGATCAACGTGAATCATTTTTTTCCCCTCGGCTTTCGACAAGAGCAATCCCCAGATCAATCAGCTTAGGCATATCGTCCATTATTTTTTTAAAAGCCTTCGAATTTTCTCGCCCCGCAATAAAAACAAAAACCCCGGAAACGATACAGAAAACGATAACGCCTATCGCTATCATCTTGGCCCTCCCGGGATTCCTCTGTCATCCCTTTCGATGAAACTATTAATAGCCACGACGGGACCGCCACCGTTCATCTCCAAAACGCGGATAGCTTCCTTTACCGATTTTCTCTCCGCGTCGGTACAACAACCATTATTCAAATAATTCCTCAAAACCAGAATAGACTCCGCCCAGCGATTCATCTTGATCCCCCTATTTGTTTAAAAACCTTGAGCCGGATCAGCGGCTTCAAGTGAACGTCGAAAAGCCGGGTCGAACCAAAGAGCTTCATATAAGCCCGCCGAGCCCGCCAGAGCCGCTTTTGATAAAGCCGCTTGAAATTCCGCCGAGCTTCCGATTGCCAGCGTTTCATATTTTTCCGTGCTCTCTCGCCCACTTTAAAAACATAAGGAAAGCATCGAAAGAGGGAATGGAGAATTTTTCTTTAGGAACAATCTCGACGACAATTTTATACTCAGGTTCAATGGGCTCGACCCAAGCAATCGGACAGATAAGCTTTACGACATCGGCTAAGCGCCGCGCTTCTTTTTCGTTCATTTTTTTTTCCTCCCCTTACCAGCGGCCGCGCCGAGTCCTTCCGTCGCGCCGACCTTCCTCCCGGATATAAGCAGCCGACATAACGATTTTCGCAAGCCTATTTTGTTCTTCGATGATTTCAGACCGAAGCAAATAAAATTCCTCATCCAACGGCCCCATCCGCAACGCCCCTTCAAGCGTCATAATCCGGACATAAGCCTCAGCCCGTTCCGAAAGGGTTGATTTAAAAACTGGCATTTCTTGTCTCCCTTCGCTTTCAAGCCTAAATCATTAAAACGCCATTGTCAAGCCTTTTCTTTAAAAAAGATCGGCCCTGGGAGGCCCCAGGACGGGCGATCTCCTGCCGGCCAAGGCAACGGCCTAGGCTATTTCCGGCGCTTCAGCAGAACGAAGGCCAGGAGCCCGGCACCGGCAATCCCGGCCAGGATCCAGGGATTGAAACCGAGAGGAGCGCCGCCCTTGGCCGTATAGCCGGTCGGGGGCGATTTCGGGGCAAGCGTCCCGTCCGGAGCCGCATCGTCTTTATTCCGGACTATCGCCACGACGAGCCCGGAGCTCGTATAGGTTTTGGCAACCGGATTGACTTGCGAGGGGTGACCATCCAGGACAAAGCGCCAAGCTCCGGAGCCGGGATCAAAATAATAAAGATGATAATGCTTTTTCGACGCGAAGAGCCCGGTCACGGCACCGACGACAGCGCCGCCGATAGCGCCGACGACGTTTCCGACAACCGGGACGGCCGTCCCCAGCGCCGCGCCTGTAGCCGCACCCGCTACGATCTTCCCGGCCATTTAGCGCCGCTTGCGGGCCTTGCGGAACCGCCCGGTTTTAGTCCGCGGGGGAAGCCGCTTTCGGGCATGACGTCTTTTTCTAGCCATTTTCGACCTCCTCACAATTCGTTATTCGGGGGGACGGCCGGGGCGATTATATCTTTCCCCAAGATCTGCGTCCTCCAGCCTTCGGTAAAAAGAACATGGGCGTAAAACTCAAGCCTTCGCATAGAGCCGGTCCCGAAATTCCGCCAAGCTTTGTCCCCGCGCTTTATGCCCCAGAGCCGCCAAGGCTTTTTCTTGAAAAGCTCGCCCAGCAGCAGAGCCGCGATCTTCGAGATCAAAGCCCGACCGCCACGGCCTCGACGAGAAGCTTGCCGAGATACTTATCCGCTTCCTTGATCTTCGCCGCATGATAGAGGATATTCGCGTCTATGCTTTGGATCTCGGCCGCCTGCTCCACGAGCTTATCGGCCCGGAGCTTTTCGAGCATGGCCTTATGGCCGACGGCCTCGAGCCTCTTCTGTTCATAGATAAAAGTCACTTTTTCTTTTAAATCAGCGTCCATTTTAAGCCCCGATTTTCATCGCGTAAGAATATCCGGCAGCACCGGGTTGACCATTAGCAAGACCGCCGAAAGAACCACCGGCAACACCACCGGCAACATTTCTAACACCTAATCCACCACCGGAAAGAGTTTTATAAAAGATCAAGATTGCACCACCACCACCACCACCTCCACCACCAGCTTGAGCGTTAGCGTCACCTTGACCAGCTCCACCTGCACCACCAGAAGCATTAATAACGGTATTATTATCAATCTCATTAGCCCAAATTTCTAGAAGTCCACCACCACCACCACCACCACCACCGGCAAATTGATGATTAGCACCGCCGACTAAACGCCCGTCACCACCATCGCCGCCTTTTGCTCCGGCAAGAACCGCTAAGGGGGTTCCGCCATTATCGGGAGCAAAGCTTACAGCACCGCCACCACCGCCACCGGCACCGGCCCATAATCTACCTTCATTAAGCAACGAAACATCCACAGTAAGATGTGCCATATGGACAACAGGAGCAATCCCTTTATTTCCCCAGTCATCTACTCCAGCAGCACCGGCATTACCACCGGCAGCGCCGGGAGTAGGCAAACAAGCATAAGGCTTCCTGCCAACGATCTCTACCGCTCCACCTACTCCACCTACACCTGCGGCACCATTCCCACCTACTCCACCATCAGCCCAAACAGTACTTCCCACAGCTAGAGTTAATTTTCCTTTAACTTTTATCTTAAAGCCTGCGTTTCTATACCAAAAACCGGCACTTAGAGTTAAATTATTATAGGACATATCCCTAGTCAAAGTTATGTTAGCGGCAGTTATTAAATCCCCATCGCTGCCGTCACCAAAATCGACTTTAGGTTGCGGGGCCAGAGCCGTTTCAGGATCGAGCGTCCCGCCGTCGCCGGCCATGGAATGGCCGTGATCCGACATGACGGAAGAAGAGCCGATCCCGAGCTGATATCCCTGAGCCATCTTTTTACTCCCAGCCTTCGAGCTCGAAGAGGAGCGAGATCCCGACGCGACAAGCCGCGCCGGTTTCCTGAGTCGCCCGGATCTCGAGATAAGAGCCGCCGGAGATCTCGCGATTTTCAACCGGCTGACGATTAGCGCCGAAGCCCATCTGGTCCCGGAGATTAGCGAAGCCGGGAAGCACAGAGCCGTTGACGAGAAAATCCCAACGCAGGAGCCCCCAGTTGGCCGCAACGCTCAATTCGTTCCCGAACGCCTTGAGCCGCATAAGCATCCTGGACGGAACCCAATAATCCCACAACAGGATTATGCTTCCAGCCGGCGCAGCCAGATTATTCGAAGCCGAAATAGGGATCTCTTTAGAACGCATCATAGGCATTATAGGCCTCCCGGACTTTCGCAAGATAATCAGGATTCCGCCGGCCATTCAAATATCCACGTTCGCCGACATTATACATCTGAACAGCCACGTCCCACAGATAGCGCGATTGCCAGCGGTCGATATTCCACGCTCCGACCTTTATATTGTTTTCCGGCACCATCAGCCAAGCGATTTCCGTCGCCGTCGCGTGTTTATAATCCTTGACCGCGCCGAAGTCCTGGGCCACGGCCAACTGGACTTGCATCAGGCCATAACTCGAGTCGTAGTCAAGCTTTGGATCCTCCTCGTTTATAGCCAAGGAATTAAAATTGCTCTCGACCTTCGTATGAGCCGCGACAAGCTCCGGCTTAACCCCGTATTTCGACGCATAACGGGCGATCAGGTCCGAGTAAGGCCAAGGAGCCGCCGCCGCCGGCGGAACGCCCGCAACGGCCGGCCGGACGCCGCCCTGGGCCTTTTTAGCGAAGCCCAGGAGCATCACGAGCCCGATCAGGAGCGCAACAAAGCCGGCAGCTATCGGATCCATTAACCTTCGCCCTTTTTGCATCCGAGCCCGCTTTCGATTTTCGTTTCGAGCCTCGTCAGCCTATGCTCCAAACGGACAAGGAAAGGGATAGCGGCCAGAAGCAGGAGATTTAAAAGCGGCAGATATTCGGTCATTTCACAACCTTAACGACCCGAAGAGAATAGAAAGCGATTACGGCAATAAGCGCCAGGAGGAGGATCGAGGGGAGATTTTTCAACGTAAAATCGAGCGTCTTGCCGATCCCGTCCACGACAACCTTGACCGGGCCAGCGCCTTTGAGCTGTCCAAAGGATTTAAGCTCCTCCTCGATTTCCGTTTCCGTCCGGCCTTCAGCAACCATTTTCTTCGTCTGATATTCGATAATCGTATTCGCCGGATCCCCGACGAACTTCAGCGGGTTAGAAAGAAAAGCGCTGATCGAAAGACCGATAGACTTGAACATATTATTTTTTCCGGAGGACCATGACGAAGATCAAGACAATGGCCCCGACGATAGCATAGGGAAGCCAAGTCAGGCCGCCCAAAAGCGCCGAGAAGCCGCCAGCAGAATTCGATTGACTCGAAGCCGGCGCGGCCGCCGTGACCTTGGCCGTCACCGTATTCGTTAGCGCCGTCATGCCAGCATTCGCCAACCTTTCGCCCCAGGCCAGGAACCAAGCCCCAGATCCGAACTTGAGAGTTGTTACGTCAGCCATTTTAGCCTCATTTTCCAAACTAAAATCAAAAGCAACGCGATGAAGCCGCCCAAAAAGATCAGCTTCCGGGCTCGCTTCTCGTATGATTCAGAGCCCAGGTCCACGACAGCCCGGACCAAGGGCCCAAAATCAAGCGCCAAGTCAACCCTTCCTTTTCAGGAAAAAGAAAACCCCGACCACTACAGCCACGGCCAAGGCGATCTTCAAGCGCTTTTTGTTCCGGGCCTCGAGCAACGCAGCCTCCAAGCCGGGCTGAACCGCCACGATAGGAATATCCCACCACATTTTCAGACCTCCCAGACATCGCCCCAGGACCGCTTTTGGCCTTCGTTGTCGGCCAAGGGGATCGGAGCCGGGCCCGTAGGGATCGAAATCTCCGTCGGCGGAACCCGCAAAGGCTCAAGCGGCGTCGGAGCTCCGATCTCGACAAAAACCGGGAGCCGGTCCACAAGCCGGTCCACCCCGCTTGATTCAACCGGAGAGATAACGTTTCCGCCTTGAATCGGGGGAGCCGAGCCGGTCCCGCCAGAAAAAAAGGCGTTGACCGGCCTGAAGATTCTATCCAACAGATCAGTCAACGCCCGAAACATTACAAGCCTCGATCAGCCGCGAAGCTTCCGGACGCCCCAGACCAGGAGATCCGCTTCGTCCGTAGCCGTCGCGTTCGTCCACTCGAGCCTGGGGATCAGCTTCGTCGCGTAGCCCTCGTTGATCGAGCCGTTCTTGACGAAGGAGTGAGGATACTCGCCGATCCGCGTGAAGGGGGAAGTGACGTCAGCCGAGTGCCGGAAGCCCTGGTCGTTAAAGGACGGGTGAAGATTGCGCTCATGCTGGAACGATTGGACCAGGATATTGTTCAGGTAGCGATGACCGATATCGTAAAGGCTAACGGCCGTCGGATTATCCAGCCCGGCAAACCCCGCCGTCGCGCCCAGGAATGGGATCCCCGACGCGCCGTGATTGAAGAGCAGGAAGCCCAGAAGCGCCAAGTCCGGCGCAGCCTCGAGATCCCAGAAGGTCTGGACATCGGCATGGATCAGCGGATAGGTCCGCATATAGGAATGGAAATATGCCTGAGCCCGCAGCGGATCCGGAGTGCCGTCCTTCGTGACGCCGACGGAAGCGCGAGTGCCAATAACCTCGATCCCCATGGTGATGACGACCGTCGCCGTGCCGGGAACGCCGAAGAAGTCAATCGGGTTGCCGGTAGCGATCTCGAGCGTCAGGTTATTGAGCCGCTTCGTTTCAACGATGGTGTCCTCGGATCTATTCAGGAACGGATAGACCAAGGGAAGATCCACGACGGCCATATAGGCCTGGCCGGCCGCGGCCGCGATAATCGGATCGTAGTGCGGAGTCGCCTTGTCGAAATAGAAGCCGGCCTTATAGAGCGCCAGCCCGGGAACGGACTTGAAATAATACTCGTCCCGGTCGTTCCGGAGCGTAATCCCCTTGAGCCAATTATAAACGCCCATGGTGATGACGCCCGTTCCGGTCCCGGCCGTGACGGTAGCGCAGAAGATCAACCGGATCTTCGTTATGCCGAGCCCGTCAAGGGGGAACCGATCATAAGTGTACACCGACGCATGAACCAGCGGCTGGGCCACCAGGATCGTGCGTTTTTCTTCAGGATACCAAGCCATGATAAGCCTCCTATGCTTTCCTTAAGGATTTAAAGACAATTCTCAAGCGCCCAGGAGAGCAGTCTTGAGAGCCGCGACCCGGTTGACGACGATCATAACGATCAGCGCGACAACCGCGATGAAAACGATTTTTTTCATTTTTTCATTCACAGCATTCCTCCATTAAATTATAACCTAGGCCGACCGAGCGACCTTGATTAATCCGTAGGACATGTTCGCGCCAATGACGACCTGGACAAAATCCGTGAACATCGGAACGAGCGCGAAACCCAGGCCAGCCTCCTGATACTTATAAAAGACGATCCCGACCGCGACGATCACCGAAAGAACGACAGCGGCCGTCTTTTCGAGCTTCAGGTTGAAAGGAACCTTGCCGAGCGCCGTCTTAAGGAACTGAGTCCCGGCCAGAACATAAGCGATCATTTCAGGGATAGACATGGGAAACCTCCGCTTCGATATCGAAAACCGTCCTAAAAGGGTGACACATCACCCAGGACAATAATCCAAAAAAATGAACTTGTCAAGCTAAGTCGTTGAAAAGAACGGGTTTTAATTAAAACATTAAAATTGTTTTAGCCTGGGAAAAGGCCAAAAGGCGAGTCCTAAAAATAATTGAAAATAATTAGCCCGGACAGCTAAAAAGTGACGTTTACATACTTGAAATTTGGAAGCTCCCGGATAGCCTTGACCTGGGAGTCCGGCAAATAGCCCTTCAAAAAGTTTAGATCCGTCGGGTTGACGACCTGGAAAATCGAGTAAAAATCCGTCAGCGCTCTCACATATTCGGACAGATCATAGAACTTATGAGCGACAGCGATTAGGTCTATATTCCAGTCCCGGCCCATCCTATAAAGCCACTCGACGTGAGGATTATCCTTACCAAAGCATTTGAACTCATCAAAGACGACGAGCGTCCGGCTGCTCTTGCCGGCCAGATCCCAGGCCAGCTTGCAAAAGGAATAAACGTCCGATT
>Ga0180732_1002065_pt1 | contig 11242 bp, 15 predicted proteins | sample KR11_01MetaG_FD_148674 | JGI IMG/M metagenome (GOLD analysis project Ga0180732, IMG submission 148674) | Groundwater microbial communities from the Olkiluoto Island deep subsurface site, Finland - KR11_0.1 MetaG | ecosystem: Environmental > Aquatic > Deep subsurface > Groundwater | place...
CCGCACTGGTCAAGCGTGAACGCCAGCGTCGTGACCGTAGCGACTGGGTCTCTCATCGTCGCCCCGGCTTGCAGCAGGATCGTGTACGTCACCGCCCGGCCCTTGGTGTTCCCATCGAACCGCAGCGTGCCGCCCTTCGCAACGACCGGAGTAGCCGCGGCCAACGTGCCGTCCGAGTTGTACCACGTCGTGCCCCCGTTCTCCGAGAACGTCGTCGTGACGCCGCCCGCCTCCTGGTAGAGCGTGCCGCCCGTCGAGGTCATGCTCAGTAGCGGCGAGTAGTTGTACGTCGTGCCGCCGGACTTCGTGAAGGCGAACGCCGCCGAACCACCCTTGTCAGTAACGGCCGCCCCGATGGTGACGGTCCCCGCCGTCACCTTGACGGTGTTCACCTCAAGCGTCTGTCCGTTCAACGCCGCCAGGCCGACACTGGCGGACGATCCGCCGTTCACGTTGATCGTGCCCGTCGCCGTAGCGTCCAGAACGCCGGTGATGTTCAGGCCGGGAATGCCAGCGCCGGCAACCCCGCCCGAACCCGTGATGTCCACGGTCTTGTAGTTGTCGATCTCCAGGTAGGTGCCCGCCCCCCAGCTTCGCAGATCGGCGCTGTAGTAGGACGCCGAGTAGAGCAAGTCGATGTGAAGCGGGCGGTCCTTCGTCCCGATGGTCGCCGTCACACCAGCCTCGATGATGAACCCGGCGAACGCCACGGTGCCGCCAACCGTCATGTCGTGGCCGTAGAGCGTGCCTGTTGTTCCGGCCGGGAAGACAACCACGCTGCCCGCCACGGGCACCGCCGCGTCTTCCCAGTTCGTCGCCAGGCTCAGGATACCAACCCCACTGCACGCCGTCGTGATTGCCGTTGCGATGGTCTGGTCATCGGCGGCACCCCCGCCCGCTTCCGTCGTCGCCACGGTGACGTAGAACGGCACGCCGGCGACTGTGGCGGTAAGCGACATGTGGGTCGTGCTCACGTCAGCGGCCGTCACTTCGTCCCAGGGGTCTTGCCCGGCGGTCTTGGCTGCTGCGGCTGCGGCCACAAGGCCCGCCACGACGTTGGCCACAGTCGTCGCCGTAGCCGTGAAGGTGATCGTGCTTGAGTCGCCCTGCGGGTTCTCAAGCGTAACAGTGAAGATGTCGCCGCTTTCAATGGTCCCGCCCGGCGTTACCGTGCTGATTTGAGCCGCCGACGGTGCGTTCGGCCTGTATCTGACGTTTGCCATACCCTACTCCTTGACCTTGTGGAATGCCATTCCCGCCCGGACGACCGAGAAGCCCGCCGCCGTTACACGGTCAGCGAAGTACATGCACAGGCACTTCGTAAGCCGTGACCCGTCCGGGCTGTACTCCTCTGCGAACCACGGGCCGGGCGACAGGGCCTCAAGCACCTTGCGGCTCACCCGGAACATGCCGGTGTGCATGGCGTTGTTGGTCTGCCAGGCACCGTGATCGCTGGCCGTCTCGTACCGCACGGCCGCCACGTCACCCTCAGCGTCCAGCACGCCGTCCGTGTTGCCGCCCGACGCGGGCCGAATGTCATTCTCGATGAACAGGAACTGCTCGATGGTCGGCGGTGCCTTCAGCGCGATGTTTGCCACGGCGCTGTTCATGGCCACGGCAATCCCACGTTGGCAGTACCAGCGGACGTGTTCCTGCGTCCAGGCCTGATCCTCTCGCAGTAGCCGGTGGCGCAACAGCCACGATAGCAGCGGAAGATTGATGCTCATGTCCGGGTAGACGTTTAAGAGCACCATCGTCTTGTCCGCGTCAAACTCCATTCAGCTTATCCTTTCGATCATGCACTCAACAATATATGCTGGCCTGTTCTCGGTGTCGATGGCTGCATGGACTTCCGGGTCCGTAATGCCAACTGGCCACGTATTGAAGATGCCACCGTGCCGGAAGGTCTGTGGCACTAACTCGATAGTGTGGTACTGCCCGACATAAGCGGACACGTCGCCAGCGGTCCCGACGTCCACCGTAACACCCGGCTCGCCGTGGACGTGGTTCAGGTGGTCGGGGTGGTTATTCGCGGTGGTTCCGCCCGCGTCCCAGGTGTACGTCCCCATGCCGTGCCAAGCCGAACCGCCCTTGTCGCCGATGCCGTCGTAGTCGCCGATGGCACCCTGAATGCCCGGCCCGTTGCCTGCGCACCAGCAGCACGCCCCCGTCGGCCACCCTGTGTCGCCCTGGTAGCCGCCCACCCCGAAGCCGACAATGAACCGCCCCCGCATGTCGCTGGTCGTTACCGCCGCCAGGGTCGAACCGCACTTCGAGCAGGCCGCCGCGCCCAACTTGAGGGTGCCGCATCGCGGGCAATGCTGCTGGCCGTCCGACATCGCCCAGCCCAGCGGTATTTCGTCGGTCGGGTTGCTGCTGCTGCTGCTGGTCGGGTAGTACCGCCGCTTGCTTCTGAGCCTGGCGTCACTGAACGCACCGAAGGCCGACGCCGCGCCCGCGTCGTCCAGACAGTACCCGACGATGGTGCCCTCAGTGATGCTCGTGGACGTAACGCCGACGGCCCAGAGTCGCCCCCTGACGTTCGGCTGTACCGGATCGCGGTCGTTGGACTTGCCCAGATACGTCCGCACCTTGAGAACGCCAGTCACGTCGGGGTAACTGTCCGCGGCGGAGTCAACTGCCCATATCGCCGCCAGTTCGTCGGCCGTCAGCCCGCTCATGTCCGAACAGGCGTAGCCGTCGGCGTAGTAGTAGCCATCGCCCGCCGTCGTCGTCCAGTCAACCCAAGCGTGCATGTACTGCACGCCGTCGCCCAGCAGCGTCGGCGGGTCCGTCGGACCGTCGATTGATATGCCGATGCTGTTGCCCGACTGCACGACAGTAGCGCCCTCCGCCGTCACCGTCGGCATTGCAACCATGCCCAAGGCTTCCTCGAAGTCGCGCTTCGCCTGCTCGACCGACGCTTCGGCGTCCGCCTTGCCAGTCTCCAGCGCCTCGGTCAAGTCGCGCTTGAACCGCGCGAAGCCATAGTCGCCCGTCGGCGGCACGGTCTGCGTCTCCGCAAGCCGCTCAGACTCCCGAAGGTACAGCAGTACGTCATTCAGGCGTTCGGCAACCAGCCGCACGGCGGTTGCGTCTGAACCCGCCGCCGCCGGCTGCGACTCCGGCACCCGCGCCAGATCATTCACGGCCTGTACGATCTGCCTCAGCAGTGTCCGCAACTCCTGCGGGTCTTCCGCCCGCGCCGCGTCCTTCGGCGTCTCCGCCAGCCGGTTCCATTCGGCCACAAGCCGACCTATGGCCAACCCGATCTCCTGATAGCCACGCTTCACGCCCTCAGCCAACTCGCGGGCGAACATCAGCACGTCCTCGACGTTCGTCCGGTCGGCCGGTTCCTTCGGCATGGCCAGTTCGGGCAGTACCACGTCGTCCAGGCGCTTCGGCTCTTCAACCGCGCCGGACGCCTCCACCCCGATGCGTTCGATCAGCGACTCGTCAATATCGGGTACGTCGCGCGGCTCCTGCTGGGCCTCGCCAGCCTCGGCGTCGGGCACGGTCACGTCTTGGGGCAACTGCACGGACGGTCGGCGCGCGGCCTGCTCGTACAGCGCCGCTATCGCAGCCGCCAGTTCGTCGCCCTTCAGACTGTCGGGGTCAAAGTCCATATTGCTCCGTGGTATCGACTTCACAGGACAATGGGGATTGTCTTTCTAACCTAGCGCTATTTGTGGTAGGATGAAAAGAAGTGGCGGACGTTGTAGCGTCCGCCGAAGCCACAACGCCTTTGTAAGGAGAAACGTCATGGCCAAGCCTTATCGTAGTATCTCGCCTCTTACTCCGCAAGTCATCGCTCGTTTCTGGTCCAAAGTTGACCGACGTGGACCTGACGAATGCTGGCCGTGGATCGGCCGGAAGGATGCGAAGGGCTACGGGATAATCTCGATTGGCCACGTCAACCGCAAGGCGCATCGAATTGCTTGGCTGCTTGCTCACGGCCAACCTGAAGGCCTGGTCTGCCATCACTGCGATAACCCATCCTGCGTCAACGCCCTCAGTCATCTCTTTCTCGGCACACAGGCCGATAACCTCCACGATGCGGCACGCAAACGACGGCTACCTATGGGCACAACCCATTGGACGCATAACCATCCGGAACGAGTGGCCCGCGGCGACCGGCACAAATCGCGGACCCATCCTGAGTCTGTACTGCGCGGCGAGCGGCAATATATGGCCAAGTTAACTGCGGATGGTGTCCGCTCTATGCGAATCTCGTATGCGGTTGGCGGAACCACCTATGCCCAACTTGGCCTGCAATTCGGCGTCTCCCCGGCGGCGACTTGTAAGGCGATTACGCAACGCTCATGGAAACACATTACATAAAGGCGAAGTTGCCGGCGGGCCGAATGCCGGGAAGCGAAAAGCCTAACGCCGACGGGTCCAGCCACTTCATGGCCTTTGCCGTTTCCGCAATGCCGAAAGAGTTCATTGTGGCACGCCTGACAGCCGCGCCATAGAATATCTGCGAATCGGACACAATTCGCTTGTCTTGGGACTGCGCCATGCCTACCATGACTACACCATAGGAGCAAGCATGACACACGCCGAAAGAAAAGAGCGTCGCAAGCGTATGGCCCTGGCCGTCGCGGGCGGAGCGACGCTCGCCACAACCGCCCAATCGTTCAGCGTTTCGCTGGCGACCGTCTCGGCCGCCTGTGAGGAGAACGGGGTCACGCCGGTCGGAAAGCACGTCGCACGCCAGGCCCGCCACGCCGCCGTCCTCGCCGAGATCAGAGACGGCCAGGACCTTGGCGACGTGGCCGACCGGTACGGCTACACCGTCGGCGGCGTCTATCGCATCTGCCAAATGGCCGGCGTCCAGATCGCACACCGCAAGCCGCCAAGGCAAAACAAGCCGGTCAAGATCGCCGCCTATCTGCTGACCACGCCGGGCGTTACGCAGGAGGCCGTTGCCCGGCGGTATGCTGTGACCCGCCAATATGTATCGTTCCTAGCATGTGTTTTGCGGGACAGCGGGTTTCTCCGCGCCAAGCCAGAGGAGGGTACGCTATGAAGTTCCGCAAGAAGCCCATCGTCATCGAAGCCGTCCAGTGGGATGGAACCGAGAAGTGCCTGAATGAAGTCGTGCTGCCATTCTTCGGCGACATCAGCAAACTGCCGAGCGATGGCGTCCATGTTCATCCGGGCGTAGGCTTCACCCCGCCAGACGGTGGACTGCACATCCCCACGCTTGAGGGCACCATGACGGCTTCACCGGGCGACTGGATCATCCGCGGCGTTGCTGGCGAGTTTTACCCATGCAAAGACGCAATTTTCCGCGCGACGTACGAGAAGGTCGAGGACACCCCATGAGCGACAAGTGCCCGAAGTGCGGCCATAATCCGGCAACTGACCACCTCAAGATTAAGCACGAGATCGCCGGCCTTCGCCGCCAGCTTGCCAAGGCCGAGGCGGACAATGCGGCCCTGGGGAAATTCGTCATCGACTACACGGCGTCCCTTCAGGACAGCGCCTATGACATGATCAACTCGACAGCGGACCGCGCGGCTATCGCGGACTGCCTGGTCGAGTGGCTTGGCGGGATCGTCGCGCAGACCAGACGGTTCATCGCCGCCCAAGCCGCGAAGGAGGCCACATGAGAGACTCTTTAGAATGTTGCGAGTGCACTGGTTGTGGCGGTGAAGTGCCCGTTGTGGATGCGGTCTGGTTGCCTGAGCCACGCCGACTTGGTGAGCGGAATGACGCTCAGCCCTACTGCAGCAATGAGTGCTACATGACTCATAAGGCCGCCGAAGCCGCAAAGGAGGCGACATGACCGGCCCAGCCGCCTTACCGCCTGCCGCACCTGACCGCTGCCGTGTCTGCCGCCGACGCGCGGGCATGGCCGACGCCAAAAATGACCGCTTCGGCTGGCCCGACCAGGCGCCCGACGTGCCCGTGGGCGAGCTTGAGGTGTGCCCCGACTGCGGCCTGCTGGCCTGCCCGGACTGCCTGCACGAGCGCGACTGCTGCGAGTATGCGGGCGTCGAGCGGGCAGACCCAGCCGCCCCGGTGGCGCCGCGCGGGCCGTCGGTGCGCATCCACGTGGACGCCAGCACGGCAGGGCCGCCGGTCGTCGGGGGGACGGAATGAGCGGCGGGGAATAATTTGTTCGCAGGGACGCATTTGGCCCTTGCAAGCCGGGGGGCGGGCGTTCGCTCACTTCACGAAAACCATGAAGTACGAATGGTTTTTGCGGGCGTGGACCTGCTTGATGAGCCGTGTAACGCCGGGCCGGTTTACCCTAACCACCACGAATAAGTCCTTGCAGTAGAAGCCCAGGCGGGCATACTCGTTGTAAATCTCGATGTGCGTCAACCACTGGCGGTTGGCGCTAACCTCGTCCTGGCACTTGACGATCAGCACCCCGCCATCTTTGAGCACGCGATAGGCTTCATGTCCGGCCTTGAAGTACATGTCGCTGACGGCTTGGTGCCACTTCGGGCCTTCGCTGCGTTCGTTTCCGTTGGAGTAATAGTCCCGAAAAGCCGAATGGGTTCCACTACCGGCCTTCTGGTCGCCCTTCTTCCGATAGAAGCCCTCCATGTACGGGGGGTCTAGGACCACGCAATCAATCGACACGTCGGGGTACGGCAACTTGCGGCAGTCTACGCCGTCCGCAATGTCGCTTGGGCGAAGTTCGTATTGGCCTTTTGGGATGTCTCTCCAGAAGACGCCGCTACCATAGGTCACGTCCGCCACCACTGCACCCGGTGGAACATGCAAGGCGAGAATCTGCGGGAACACGTCGGCATTGCCAGCCGTGTGAGCCGACAAGATCAGGTTCGTCGTTGCGACCCCGCCCTGCACTCGCCTCTTGCGTATCGCCCCGCCGGGTTGAACTTTGGGCCGCTTCATTCGTCACTTTGCCTTTTTCGTGCGCCCCATGCAGCGAGTCTAACTAACGGCATTATAAAGAGTATCGACGCCGCCGCCAAACGCGAAGCCTTGAATCGCTCAGAATGGGCGAGAAGGGCATTGACAAGACACCGACAGAGGCTGCGACGAGAGCATCTCCCTTGACGGGGCACCCAGCAATGATACTGGTGTCATTATCGAAGGACCTATCGTGAAGGACTTCGAACCCGTCCATTTCAGTCCCTTATGCCAAAACGGCAGCTCTTTCGAACACTTCCCGGGGGATGTTCTTCGGTTTGCGAAGGAGTGCCATTCGAAGATCGACGGTCTCTCGCAATTTAAGTATGTCCCACCAGTTAAATCGTTTGTGCGATAGTCTACTGGCTTGCGCAGCGGTCTTGCCTCGCAGTCCTTCGATGGCTGCGTCAAGGGCGGCTAATTCGCTACTCGTGAACACGCTCGTATCGGCCTGGCGCAAGGCCACTGGTCCATGTTGGAGTTTTCCATGAAATGAACGCCGCTCGCGTTTGAGGCTTTGCGATGGGCCAGGGCACTCCATCTCTTCCCGGACATGGAGAAGACACCGCAACGCCGGTCCCTGCGGAAGCTTTTGGTGCTGTCGCTCCGTGACAGACTTGCCGGTTCTCAAAAAAAGATCGAGATCGGCGAAGAACAGGATTTTATTCAGAAGCGTGGCCCCGAATGTCGCGTCCCGTTCACATCGGGCCGCAACATACAGAATTGCTTCGCGAACCTTTGCGTCCGTTCGGTCTTGCACCCCGTCTGTCGCTGCGTTAAGATTGATTTTCATGGCGGTTTGCCTCTGCGTTCTTGGCCTAACGAGATCGGCGTTCCGAGCGAACCAGCATGAGCAATTATACGTTAGGCGGTTGTTAGGTCAAGGAAATTCTTTTTTTTCTTCGGTCACTGATAGGAAATTTGATTTAGCGGGGCGGGACCGGGCGGTTAACGCCGCCACCGTCGCCCGCTCACCAACCACGGGAGATATCGCAAAAAACACGCCGCCCCGAAGGGCGGCGAGGCCCGTTTGAAGCACGGGCGTGCTGTGACTAGCAACTGAAGTATACGGCGTGTTCGCCGTACCAGTCAATAGGACATCAAAGGAAATACCATGAATGATGAAGAACTGAAATCGCTGATGGAGCGGGCGAGGGACAAGTGCAAGATGGAGTGCGCCCAAGCGCGTAAGGCCGCCGAGGCCAAACGAGATCAGACTGTTAGTGCCATCTGGCAGGTGTGGGGCCTTCTGCATCCAGAAGACGCTGACGAACGCCCGCTCAACCCGCACACGAACAAAAGGAAGCTGGGCTTGGTTTCCGATGCAGTGGACAGGGTGATCCCGACCATGCCGAACCCGTTCACGGTCAAGGACATCGAGAAGGCCATCGTAGCCGATCCGACCATCGGAGAGGTCAAGGCTGTCCGCCAGTCCATTCGGACGATCCTCCACAGAAGAATCAAGAGCGGCGTGGTCGTCGTCGTCAACCGTGGCGGCAAAGGATACGGGAATACTACGGCCTTCCAACTTGCGAGGTAAGGCTAGGCCAACGCCAAAGCCTGGACAAGCACGAAAGTCGGGTTGGCGTCGGTAACACGCTATCAGTTCTTGCGTTACGAGATATATTGCGTGGTCGCGTGGGCCGATTTCTGACCATATACGCTCCTTTTTGCTTGCTTTTTAGTGCATAAACGGTTAGAACCCACGCCGCAGCCGGGGCAGGCGCAGCTCTTCGGGGGGACGCAATGAGCGGCGGGGAATAATTTGTTCGCAGGAAAATGGAATGGCCCTTGACAGGGCGGTTGGCGGGCGCGTATTATGAAAGCGTGAAGTGCTGATTGGTGCGGCACGAGGCGTCGGAAGGGACTCGCATTATGAACAACAATCCAACACCTTGGGCGGCGGCTGGAGGTTTACCGCGAGTTCCTTCCCTCCGCCAAGCCCAGCCACAGACCCCGATCCACCAAATCGGGGTCATTTTACGCGCTCAACGCGGGAACCACCCGCTAAACAAAACGACAAACACTCGCCCAGTCTGTGCCCCGTCCGCACGGGCTGAGCGGTCATACAAGCACTAGGCAGAGAGTCGCCAGCGGGACTAGAATCCCGCCGGTAAGCCCACTCGAAAGCTGGGCAAGGACGAGTCGCACGGTGGGGGCACGGTGCCGAAATGCGTAGGGCCAGACGCGCACACCGTGGCGCGCTGCTAGGCTGAATGGTGAAGCAGCGACAACAATATCACCACGTCTCCGCGATCCCCAAACGTCGGGCATCGTGCTGTACGGCTTCCGCTCACGGGCGGTGGCCGTACAGCCGCAGCTTTCCCTTCATCAAGCATGACGGGGGTTCTACGGGTAAGGACGATGCTTCAGCGAGTCCGAAAGCCCTACAGGGGCGTAAGACAAAGAAGAAGAAGCCATACAAACACGGGCGGGTAGCGCGCAGGTGGAAAAATGGGACACCAGAGAGCAAGACCGGGATCAAAAAAACATCGCCGGCAGCGCGATGAAGCAAGGTGGAGAACATCACGATGTCATCAGGATCGATCAAGCGACGGCTGACCCAGAGAGAAGCAAGGGCGTGGCGCGGTCCAGAGCGCGAGCCACTTGAGGCTGCGCGCCGCGAGGACCAGCATCGGATACTGACAATCTTCTATGGCGAAGTCGCCCAAATACGACCCCTGCATGACGGGCGCCAGTTGCTGGCCCTGTTGAAGAGGTACGCCACGACCGAGACATCGCCCCTTCCGCCCTACTGGTGGCGACGCGAACGGCGGCACGAAAGTCTGGCCAGGGCGAACCATGCCCGCTGTTGTTGCTGCGAACAGGTTGGTAGTGCTGGGCATCACATCATCGGCTTGGATAACGGCGGCGACAGCACCGAACCCAATATCGTCACGATTTGTGCGGATTGCCATGGTGAGGTTCACCCGCATCTGGCCGGCAAGACCGAACGTGGCCGACGTAGGATGTTCGCCGTCGCGCAAGACAATCCCTTGCCCAGCGGCCTGAACCCGTACCTGGACGTTCTTCTGGCCTTCTGCTGGGAATTGTGGTTGTCCGCCGAACGCCAACCATTCCATCTTGCCGGCAAACACGTGGAAGCATTGTTGTCACAGGAAGAGGGCTGGGGCGGCATGGCCTTGAAGGCGCTATGCCGGGCGAATTGGCTGGTTCTTCAGGAACGATCTCACTATATGGAACCCAATTCGTACTCTTTCAACGAGGATGGCGGCTACCGCGTGCAGGTGATCGAGCGTGCGATTGCCGCAACGCACGTGGACGAACGCGAGCTTGAGCGTGCGGCGGTCGCGCTCGGGCTGGCCCCGGACGGAGCATGACTATGGCGAAGATCGATAACAACGCGGCGCTGCGGGCGCTCGCCTTGCGGCTGATCGAGGTTGGCATGGTGGCCCGCGAGCGGCTGCTGGCGACGCTGACGTTCCGCGAGCGAACTATCGTGCTGCTGCGGACTGGCTTGGGCGGCGGGTTTCCGTACACGCTGGAAGAGACTGCCCGTATCTTCAATCTGCCCCGCGCGAGTGTCCGTGGTGTCGAGCGGCGCGCGATGGCGAAGCTGGCGGCAATGCTGGAAGAAGAGGAGAAGGACCATGCCGTACAAATTGACTGACCTGTTGGGTAAGACGGCGGCGGGCCGGGCGGCTCTGGACCGCGAGACGATCGCGCTGTTGACGGACGAACTGCGGCGCGCGAACCGGCAGTACGCCCGCCTGCTGGCGGCTGCTGCCACGTTGGCGGAGTATGCCGAGGGCGGGTCCGCCGTCGGCTGGTACACCGAACGTGCGATCAAGGCTGTGCGCCGGGCGCAGGCGGAGAGAAAGGAGCAGGAAGATGGCGTTTGACGTAGAGGCAGCAGGGGAAGTGGCCTACAAGACGTGCTACACGAAGGGCACGGTAAGGCAGTGCCTGCGCGATGCGGTAGCCGAGATCGTGAGGCTGCGGGCCGAACTCGCGGCGATGCGCGACTTCCTGCCGGACCCTGAGTCGTGCAGCGGCTGGGACGACGCGGACTCGCCGGGGGAGGTGGCCGTGGACTTGGCGAACTTAGCCCGGCTGAAAGGTGTCCCTGAAGCGACGTGGCCGGCGCACATCAAGGCGGCGGCGAAAGAATCTTACAAAAAATGAAGAATGGCCTTGTCTGGCCATTTGGCCGTTGACTACGATTGAGACAGCATGAGCACCTGGCGCAACCCAACTCAACCCCGCAAACCCCGCCCGCCGCACCGACCCGGCGCTGCGATCCCCAGCCAGGTGCAGCGGTGCCGGACGACCGGTGCGGTGGCGGGGCATATCGAGGAGACCCCATGACCCCCATTGACCGTGACAC
>Ga0180732_1002066_pt1 | contig 11240 bp, 10 predicted proteins | sample KR11_01MetaG_FD_148674 | JGI IMG/M metagenome (GOLD analysis project Ga0180732, IMG submission 148674) | Groundwater microbial communities from the Olkiluoto Island deep subsurface site, Finland - KR11_0.1 MetaG | ecosystem: Environmental > Aquatic > Deep subsurface > Groundwater | place...
ATAGTGCTCTAAAACAAAATCAGCGGTCCATACCGGCATTTCTTCATTTGTCGCTGGATTTCTGACTGTAATTCCTTTTAGCTGCACAGCCGTAATATCTTTTTCTTGATTTGTCCTGTCTATGTCAGAAGCATTTTTTACATCTTCTCTATATTTTAAAACTTCGTCAATATTTTCAATTTTGTTTTTATACTTATCTATAAAATTATGCTCGGGAGAAAGAATTAAAAATGTTCCAGAAAATATCGTGTCTATTCTGGTTGTAAAAACATCTATAGACTCTTCAACCCCCTCAACAGGAAACTTTACCAACGCGCCGTGCGATTCGCCTATCCAATCCTTTTGCTGGATTTTTATTTTTTCTAAATAATCAACTAAATCCAAATCTTTGATTAATCTATCTGCATAATTAGTAATCTTTATCATCCATTGTTCTTTTTCCTTTTTTTCAACTTTTGCTCCGCATCTCTCGCATTTTCCATCAATAACTTCTTCATTCGCCAAACCAATTTTGCACGAAGGGCACCAATTAATTGCAATTTTATCTTTGTAAGCTAAACCATTTTTGAATAACTGAACAAAAATCCACTGCGTCCATTTATAATATTTAGGATCTGTTGTATCAATTTCTCTTGACCAATCAAAAGAGAGCCCAATGTTTTTCATCTGGCGCCTAAAATTATCCGTGTTCTTTTTTGTGACCACAGACGGATGAACTCCTTTTTTGATGGCATAATTTTCTGTAGGCAAGCCAAAAGCATCCCAGCCCATTGGATACAAAACATTATACCCCTGCATTCTTTTTTTGCGGGCTATTATATCAAAAGCAGTAAAACTTCGGCAGTGGCCTACATGAAGCCCATCTCCAGAGGGATAAGGGAATTCAACCAAAAGGTAAAATTTCTTCTTTTTAGAACCATTTTTAGCTTTAAACACATTAGATTTCAACCAAGCTTTCTGCCACTTTTCTTCAATTTTTCTCGGATTATATTTCATTTCTCCTGCTTGCCCCGTAGTGAAATTTGACTTTTTATTTCTCCCCCGATTGAACGATTCTATGGAATTGTTCAATCAGGGGACTGTCAAATTTCTACTACTGGGGCCATTTTAGCTCTATTTTTTTAGGATTATACTTTAAAATTGGCATATTTAGGTTATTTTTTATAATAACATAATTTTTACCTAAAAAAAAGGGGTTAAGTGATATCACTTAACCCCTTATTACTGGAGTTAGCGGCTTAAAGCTGCGGCTTGCTGCTCTTGAGCGACTATTCTCTGTTGACTAAATGCCTCTTTGGCCAAGGCAATATCAAAACCGACTGGGACAGCAAAAAGTCTATCAGCAGTGCAAGAGAAAGCGCCAAATTCAGTTTCTTTTTTTGCTTTTGCTACTGCCGCTTTAGCTGTTGATGTGGGATAAATCCCAACAGGAAAATCCGCATAAGAATCTCGCCGAAGAACTATCCACCATTGCTTTTTCACTATTTTATCCTCCTTTTTCTTCTCTTCTATCATTCAAAATAGAACCTGCCCAACGCACCATCGCCTTATATACGGTTTTAGAAACATGGAGAATTGCTTCTTCGCCCGGATTAATCAAGCGCCGGTCGCTTTCCGAAAATATTCCTATCCAATTCCTCGTTTTGGTAAAAATAAGACGGGCATTATATTCTATAATTTCAAAACCAACCCGTTGCCACTTTCTGTCTACAAACCAAAGTTTTAAAATTATTTCTTCGCCACTTGTTCGTTCCACTGTAATTTTAGACACTTTTTCCATTTCTATCCTCCTTTCAGAATAGGTAAAATCCACATATTTAAATGTTAAATAACTTATATATTAATTATACACCCATTAAGGACTTTCGTCAAGCCTTCCCAAAATTTCATTGAAATTTTGGGTGAAGGGTCAATAGTTTTGGGAGCACGCTAAAAAACCGCTATAAGGCGGTTTTTTGCTGGCTTAATGCTTAAATGTTAAACAATTTTTTGGCGTTTTGTGTTGTCGCGTCTGCAACCTCTTGAAATGTTATACCTTTTAAATCTGCTATTTTTTGGACTACATATTTTACGAAAACAGGTTCATTTCTCTCTACCCCTGCCTGCGGCGGAGTTAAATATGGACAATCTGTTTCCACTAAAATTTTATCTAACGGAATTTTTTTTATAACTTCGGCCAAATCAAGCTTAAAAATTATTCCGTTAACGCCGATGTAAAATCCTAAATCAATATATTTTTGCGCATCTTCAAAACTTCCAGTAAAACAGTGGATTACTCCTTTTGTATTTTGTGTTTTTAAAATTTCGTATAAATCACTATGGGCAACTCGGCAATGTATAATCACCGGTAAGTTCAATTCTTTTGCTAATTCTAATTGCTGTATAAAAACTTCTTTTTGTTTTTGCTTAAATTGTTGTGTTTTCGCCTTGCCTTTCGGCCGATAATAATAATCCAAACCAATCTCGCCTATCGCCACAATCTTATTTTTTCCTTCGTCGCTTTGGCTCCTCAGGACGAGGTCTTTATACCTCGCTTTATCAAATTCTTCTGTAAATGGCGTGAATGCGCCCTCTTCTGGATCTAATTTTAGTTTTAATAAATCTGTCTTAATATGAATCGGATGCATACCAATAGCTGCAAAAATACTTTCGTATTTTTCGGCTAACTCAACGGCTTGTTTTGAGGTTTCATATTTTGTGCCGACATCAATACAAATAACGCCCTCTTTTTGAGTTCGTTTTATAACCTCTTCTCTATCATTATCATAAGCCTTAAAATTAAGATGGCTATGTGTATCTATAATCATATTAAAATTTAAAATTATTTCAGGCGAGGGAAAAGCGGCTGGCTTTTTTTAGTTTTTAACTGCTGAAGAATATTTCCTGCGGTTTCGGGTAAAAATGGCTCAAGCAGGATTCCTATTTCTTTTATGGCAAAAAATAAATCATTTATAACTTCTGCTTTTTTGCCTGCCCTGAGCGGAGTCGAAGGGATTTCCCATAATTTTTCTTCGTTTATATATTTATCGCAAAAGCTTATAATTTCCCAGATAGAAACTAACGCTTCGTTAAACTTGAAATTTTCTAAAAATAATTTATATTTTTTCTGAGTTTCTTTTATTTTTTTTCGTAATTTGGCATTTGAAATTTTATTAGAAATTTGAAAGAACCCTACGGGGAATCCGCCTGCGGGTGTCAAATTAAAATTAGAAATTTTCGATGCTATTCCCAAAACTCTTGCCACTAAGTTTCCGACACCGCCGGCTAAATCAGAATTATACCTTTTCTCAAATTTCTCATAAGTGAAATCGCCATCCTCTGTGGGAAGGATTTCTCTTAAAAGATAATACCTAACAGCGTCAACGCCATATTTTTTTACCAATTCAAACGGATTAATAACGTTTCCCAAACTCTTTGACATTTTTTGTCCGTCAGCTGTTATGAATCCGTGTATAAAAATTTGTTTTGAGTTTTTCAGCCCAGCTGACATCAACATTGCCTGCCACATAGATGATTGCTGACGAAGATTATCTTTGCCAGCTAACTGAAGACCTGGCCAAAAACTATTGAATTTCTTTTGGTCTTCCGGCCAGCCAAGCGCTGAAATATAATTTACAAACGCTTCAAACCAAACATACATTACGTGTTTATCATCATTAGGAACCTCAATTCCCCACGGCATTTTTTCCTTTAACCTAGAGATGCTAAAGTCCTCTAATCCTCTTTTGGTAAATTCTTTAATTTCATTGTATCTTGTTTCTGGAATAACAAACTCAGGATTTTTTTTATAAAAATCCAAAAGCTTTTTCTGATATTTAGAATAGCGGAAAAAATAATTTTCCTCTTCTATCGCTTCTAATTCTAAATTGGGGTGTATCGGGCACCTGCCGTTTTCTAATTCCGACTCTGTTTTTTCCAATTCACAGCCAACGCAATATTTTATCTTATAATTCTTTTTGTAAATATCTTCATTTTTATCGCAGATTTTCCAAAACTCCTGCGCTGCTTTTATGTGATGGGGGTCTGTTGTTCTTATAAAATTGTTATAACTTAAATTAAGCGCCTGTTTCAAATCATCAAATTTTTTAGCATAAATGTCGCAATATTTCTGAGTATCTAAATTGCTTTCCTGCGCTTTGCGGAAAATTTTTAAACCGTGTTCGTCAACTCCAGTATTAAAAAATACATCGTATCCAAGGTTTCTGTAATATCTCGCCAAGACATCTGCTTGTATGATTTCTAACGCAAATCCCAAATGAGGATCTGCATTAACATACGGCAATGTTGTAGTAATATAAAGTTTTTTCTTTTTGTTAAACATGTTTTGATGTATAATTATCTAATTCTACCCCTACACCGCAAATTTTTCAATTTTTTGGCGTAAGGGCAGGCCATTTTTTTATGATTCTACTCGTACATCTATTATTCGGGGCTGCGATTGGATCTGTGGTGAAAAATGTTCCACTGGCTATTATCCTAGCTTTTTTAAGCCATTACTTTTTGGATTTTTTCCCTCATATCGAATACCCTATTGAAAATAACAATAAAAAACAATGGTCTGCCTGCGCAGGCAGACATAGAATATCGCTTGATATTTTAAAAATAATTTTAGATTTTTGTTTAGGGATTCTGCTTATATTTATATTTTTCAATTCTTCGTCGCTTAGCCCCTCAAGACAACTAATTGTTTATATCTGCGCCCTTTTGGCTATATTGCCCGATAGCTTTACTATTTTGAGCTATTTTATGCCAAATAAAATTTTAGAGATTCATGATAAATTCCACCAAAAAGTCCATTTCTTAGAAGATAACCCTTCGTCGCTTCGCTCCTCAGGACAAATAAAAATCTCCAAATTTTGGAGAATTTTTAGCCAAATAATAATATTAATTATTTCTGTTATTTTGTTAAGATATTAGCCCTGTTATGAAGAATATTCAGAACCCTCTTCTCTCCTTTTTTCTAAAAACTCTTTTATAAATTCATAAATAATGCCGAAAACCGGAACTGCAAAAATTGTTCCTAAAAATCCGAATATTTTAGCTCCTACAAGCAAAGAGATCAAAACCAAAACTGGCGGCACATCCACCATTTTTTTCATTAATAGGGGAGTTAAAAGTTTATTTTCAATTTCCTGTATTATGGTTACGGCAGCTATAATATATAATACTGTAAGCCAAGAGCCAGACGAAACGATAATAAATACAACCAACAAAGCAGTGGTTATACATGGTCCTATATAAGGAACGAAATTTAAAACCCCTGAAATCAAGGCTAAAATAAAGGCGTATTTTATTCCAAAAATATAAAAAACGATAAAAGAAGCAACTCCGATGAAAATACAAGAAAGAATTCTTGCGCCGAACCAGCTGGAAACCTTTTTTTGGGCTCTCTTGAAAAGAATTACAATACTTTCTTCATATTTTTTAGGTGAAATAAGTGTTAAAAATTTTTCTGTGGAATCTTCCAAAGAGAGAAAAAAGGCGGCTGTTAAAATGAAAACAGTAGAGTACAACCCTCCAAAAAATGCCGCAACAGCGCTAATAATTCCCTTAGAGCTCTGAGATAGCCCTGCCATTAAAAGCTGAGTGAAATTATCAAAGGTCTGCGCTGTGTCAATTCCCATTTGCTGTAAAATGGGGCTAATTTGCCTAAAATAATCTGGCAAATGTTGTGATAATTGCTTCAATTCGGATATAAAAATCGGCGCTGTTAAATAAATTAAAATTCCCAAAACGCCAAAGATGGAAAAATAAACAAACACTATCGCTATAATTTTCGGCACCCAAAACTTTTTCAAAAAATTAATTGCCGGAGCTAATAAAATAGATATTGCGAGGGCGAAAAAAAACCAAAGAGCGATTTCTTTAGTTAAATAAATAAAATAAAAAACAAAAACCGCTATAAATATCTTAGCTATTGTCCCCCATGAAATATCTAAAATCTGCTCTTTGTCCATTTTATTATTTCTTGCTATAATACCACGGACGTAAGTCCGTGGATTTCTATTATGCAAGAGATCTATTTAATAATCTCTTTAATTTTTCGCAATCTTTTTGTTCAAACGGTCCTATGACAGCTAAATTAAGTTTCTCCGGTAAAAATATATCTTCTGCTATTTTCTTTATATCATTTATAGAAACTTTGTCTATCTTTTCAAACTTTTCTTCCGGCGTTAAAATCTTTTTTTCTAATAATTCTTGCAAAGCATAGAAAGAAGCCTGATTATCTGAAGAGTCTAAAGACAAAGATGTAGTTCCTTTTAAATAATCTTTTGCCTTTTGCAGCTCTTTTTTTGTGATTTTTTTATCTTTTAAGTCCTTATATTCTTGCAGGATTAATTTTATAGATTTTTCTAAATTTTTATGGTCAATACCCGCCTGCGTCACTAAATATCCCGTGTCAGTAGCGTCGTTTATTGAGGTGTGTATTGAATATGCTAAACCATTTCTTTCCCTTACTTTTATAAAAAGCCGCGAGCTCATATTTCCCCCCAGAATAACAGCCAGCAAGGCCAAGGCATACTTTCTTTTATCAAATAAATCATAAGCCCTTACCCCCAAACAAAAGTGCGTTTGATCTGTTTTTTTGTTGTGCAATAAAACTTCTGGCTCCGACTGGCTTTCTTTTACTTTAATTTTTTGCCCATTTTGACTCTTTTTTATATCTTTAAAATAATTTTTTATCTTTTCTTCTATTTTTTCTGGAACTATAGCTCCTGCGACACAAACTATTGTGTTAGAGGATGAATAATGAAATTGATAATAATCTAAAAGCTTTTTTTTATTGAAGCTCAGTATATTTTCTTTTTCTCCTATAACTCTCCAACCAGCTGGCTGGTCTCCATATAAAAGTTTTTCCCAAAGTTCGCCGATGTATGCCGTAGGAGTGTCTAAATACATATTCACCTCCTCAATTATCACGCCTTTTTCTCTTTCTATTTCTTTTTCATCAAACTTGGAATTTAAAAATATATCAGAGATCCAATCTAACGCAATGTCGCAATGGGACTTCTCAACTTTTGCCCAAAAGCCAGTAACTTCTTCTGATGTAAAAGCATTGTATTCTCCGCCAATCATATCTAAGGTCTCTGAAATTTTTAGAGTACTCGGCCGTTTTTTTGTTCCTTTAAAAAACATATGCTCTAAAAAATGAGAAATCCCGTTTATATCTTTTGTTTCGTATTTAGAACCCGCGCCAATCAATATTAAAACCGTAGCGCTGTTAGCGTTTTTTATTGGAATAGTAATAATCCTTAATCCATTATTTAAAGTTGTTTTTTTATACACCAGGTAGTAGAAATTCGGCTATTTAAGCTTGTTCAAATAGAAATACTCTTTCAACATCCGCTTCAATAACCGACTTCCCTGATTGGTTTTTAAATATTTTTCTCGACGCTTCGCGTCTATTTCATTTAAGTATGCTTCATAATGTATTAATTGCCAGGGCATATATGGCTTAGTTGAAAAATTTAATCCGTGATTATGTTCTTTTAGTCTTTTTCTTAAATCATTTGTATAACCAATATACAATCCCTTGCTTTTTTTACTTTGTAAAACGTAAACATAAAAGAACATAATCACAGCCGAATTTTCACTACCTGGCATATTCATCTTTTATAAAAGTTTATCATTTAAAAAAGGAACTAAATCTTTTATTTTCACTCTTTCTTGTTCCATTGTATTTCTGTCTCTTATCGTTACATCTTCATTCTCTAAAGTCTCAAAATCAATCGTCGCGCAGAAGGGCGTGCCAATCTCATCTTGGCTGTAATAACGTTTTCCGATATTTCCCCTATCGTCAAAAACAACTGCAAATTCTTTCTTCAAATTATAATATACTTCTTGGGCCTTTTTTACCAATTCTGGCTTATTTTTTAAAAGAGGGAACACCGCAACCTTATACGGAGCTAAATTCGGTTTTAGTTTTAAAACAATTCTTTCTAGCTCTTCCTCATAAGAATCGCACAAAACAGCTAAAACAGACCTATCTACTCCCAAAGTTGGTTCTATCACATGAGGGTACATTTTTTCTCCAGATTCAGTATCTTCATACGGGGGCTCTTTAAAATGATTTTTTAAATCAAAATCAGTCCGATAAGCCAAACCATAAAGTTCTTCTCTGCCAAAAGGATAATCATATTCAAAATCAATTGTTTTTTTAGAGTAATGCGCTCTCTCGCCGTCTGGGACATCTAATTCGTGGATGTTTTTCTCTTTTAAGCCAAGCTCATCTGTCATCCAAGACCACATTTCTTTTCTCCATAATTCAAATGTTTTTTTCCAGTCTTCTTCTTTAATAAAATATTCTATCTCCATTTGTTCAAATTCTCTTGTGCGAAAAATAAAATTTCCGGGAGTTATTTCATTTCTAAAAGCTTTTCCTATCTGCGCGATTCCAAAAGGAATCTTTCTTCTTGTTGTGTCTAAAACATTTTTAAAATCAACGAACATTGCCTGAGCGGTTTCAGGACGGAAATACACCTTGCTGGCATCATCTTCAATCGGACCTAAAAAAGTTTTCAACATTAAATTAAATTGTCTTGCCTCCATTAATTCTCCGCCGCAATCTGGACATTTATTCTTGCCTAATGAATCTTTTTTGAATCTATTATGGCATTTTTTACATTCAACAAGAGCATCTTCAAAATTTTTCAGATGGCCGGAAGCTTCCCAAACTTTTGGATTCATTATCAAAGCCGCATCTATCCCAACCATATCATCGCGCTGATGGACAAAACGTTTCCACCAAAGATTTTTTATATTATTTTTCAACTCAACTCCCAAAGGTCCGTAATCAAACGAATTAGCCAATCCTCCGTAAATTTCAGACCCGGGAAATATAAAACCCCTTCTCTTGCATAAAGAAATTATTTTCTCCATTAAATCTGGATTATTTTTTTCTTGCTTATTCATAGTATGCAAATTTAATTATATTAATCTTACTCTTTTAACGGCTTAAATTCAACATCATTCAACATAACTGCCCCGACGTCCGACGTCGGGGCAGTTTCCACGAATGATACAGACCCATCTGTATCATTCGTCTTTTGCTATTAGACCTACTGCACGATGCCGCCGCCGGAGTTGGCGAAGTCATCTGGCAAACTTGTGTCTATCCCGAAATCTTGGGATGTAATTGCGGTGTTTGTAAATTGATTCTCTCCTGAAATTTGAACTTGGCCTATAAGAGACGCTGCTTTTCCTTTTTGCGAGCTGATTGGGGTTAAAGAAACTTGGAAGGAAAGAACAATAGGGTCTCCTGTTACGCCTGTTCCAGCTTGAATATCGCCAGCAGACCAAACAATTTCGCGGCTGGCTGAATCAAAAGAAAAATTTGATAATTCATCTTGCGGTAAAATTTGGCCGGTTAAACTGACATTTTGCGGCAAAATTGCCTTTACTTTAACATTTTTTGCATCGCTAAAATAATTTTTAACTTCCCAATTTATTGTGTATGTGGTTGCTTCACCGACTTTAGGGGGCGTAAGTCCTGAATTTGAGATATCATCGCTTTTATAATATCCTCTTTGAGAGATTACCAGTCCAGAACTTACTTTTGTTGTAAACTTCTGGGTTATTTGTGAAATATTAACATTATCGGTAATAAGCGTGTCGTTTACATTAGCGCCCGATGGATTCCAGTCGCTTTTTACTTTTACGCTAAAATCAACTTCCCCTTCCTGCTGGACATCTAAATGTCTTAATTGCGGCGTTTGATTATGGTCCCAAACAACCATATTGTCATTGGGTTGCGCCTGTCCTCCCATATCAGCTTGTATTGTAGACATATCTAATGCCGAACTATCAAGTTTTACCACCATAAATAAATCGTCAAAAGGAGTAGAGCCTATATTCCTGAAAAAAATCTTGTAATGAAGAGTTTCGCCCGGCGAAGCAACATAGGAAGCCGAACCGTTAACCTGTTGAGAAATAAACAATAATGGCTGGATAACTTGCGCATCTACGCTGGTCTGTTTTATCACAATGAAATTCCCATTTTTCCACATTCCAAGCGAAGCTGTAAAAGTTAAATTCTGATTAGTATCGGCCGAAACTTTACCTGCGATGCTAATTCTTCCTCCCTGCGCCTTATTCAAGGTTCGCAATTTCCATTCTGAATTATCTAAAGACACTGGGTCTGAAGAAACAAAATCAAAACCAGCAGTTGGGTCAATTTTTATACTAAGATTTTCTAATGGATAATCTACATTTGAAAAATAATTAATTGAGTATTGCAAATTTTTTCCCTGCTCTGCTTTAGTTGGCAAGTCAAAATCTAAAGTAATGGGACTCGCGTCAATTTTAGTGATAAAAGTAGTATTTGATTCATAAGTGGCAGTTATATTTTTGGGTATATAGGAAAGAGATGCTTTGGCGGTTTTCAAGTCGTTGTCTTTGCCCAAAAGACGCGCTTTAAATTTTACAGATTCTTGGCCTCCCGGATATATGTCTTTTAAATTTTGAACGAGCATTGTTTTACCATCTTCTGTCAAAGAATTGTCTGGCAAGATAAAAACCAACTTTGGATTTTCTAAAACAAAGTTGCCGTTATTTTTATATTTTACGACGTATTCTATTTCATCCCCTATTTTGGATGTATCAGGCCCTAAAATCTCAAGCCTTAAAATTTCCTTTGAAAACATCCCTTCTCTGTAAAATAAAAATGCAACAAATACTACGATAATAATTATAAATAAAATTAAAAATAATTTTTTGCTCATTGGTTTTACGTTATATTAATCATACCACTTCTACATCGACTCTTAAAACATTTTTGAATGAATGACTATTTAAACGAATGACTGGACAAAATATACAAATAATAACCTTCTGAAATTTCTTCAAATAATTTTTGGGAAGATGGCTCAATTTTTAATTTAGATAGCGTCTGCCAGTCTTTTGATAAAATAATCCTTAATATCTTCACGATATCTGAATTCACCCTGTTAAATTGTCCCGCTTCGCGGGACACCGCCCCGCTTTGAGGGGCGGATTTAACTGGGTAAATTTTTTGTTTGAAACCCGATGTTAAACATTTTTTGCAAATAATTCCGCCTTCTTTGCTGGAAAAAGAAATATTATACGGAATTAATTTTTCATGGCAGCTTGCGCATTTTTCTACCTCTGGACGATAGCCTAACAGAGAAAGAACATTCCATAAAAAATAATAATACAATAATTGATAATTGGAAAGAACCCTACGGGGAATCCGCCCGCTGGCGTCAAATGAAAATTGATAA